>Ga0222718_10004500_pt1 | contig 11554 bp, 11 predicted proteins | sample C33_27DmetaG_FD_165045 | JGI IMG/M metagenome (GOLD analysis project Ga0222718, IMG submission 165045) | Estuarine water microbial communities from San Francisco Bay, California, United States - C33_27D | ecosystem: Environmental > Aquatic > Marine > Unclassified | place: USA: California... | reverse complement strand
AGTCCAGCAGACCAAGATATCATAGGACACATAACTTACTCTGGCGAAAATAGTGCTAGTGAAAAGATTGTTTACGGTGAGATACAATCAAAAATAAGAGATGTTACAGATGCCACAGAAGATGGTGCTATTGAGACTTTTGTTAGAACCGCTGGAAGTTTAGACCTTTACACAGTCCATCAAGACGGTCAGTCACAATTTTACAAAGATGTTGCTATTATAAGTAGCGATGCTGGTGCTACAGAGAACCCCACATTAGACCTTTATAGAAATAGTGCTAGTCCAGCAGTAAATGATGTTCTTGGTCATATAGTTTTTAGTGGTGAGAACGATGCTGGTGAAAAGATACAATATGCAGAAATAGAAGCACAAACAACTCAAGTAACTGATGGTAATGAGTACGGTGCTGTTAATATAAGTGCAATGATAAATGGCACATTCACACAATATTATCAGGCTATTTATGCAGAAAATAGATTTAATAAAAACATTAAATTAAAAGGTGGAGTTAATTTATTGTTTCAAGGGGCTACTGAGGATGACAATGAAACGACCCTCACTGTCACTGACCCCACTGCCGATAGAACGATTACCTTGCCAGATGCCAGTGGCACTGTTCTGTTAGCAGATGGAGATGGTTCAAGTCTTACTAATGTTGATGCTGAGACTTTTGATGGAGTCAATAGTACATCCTTTCTTAGAAGTGATACGGCAGATACAAAGACTTCTGGTAATTTAGTATTTAATGACGGTATAGAAGCCCAATTTGGAACTGGTAATGATTTAAGAATTTACCATGATGCAACTTTCGGCAATGGTGTTATAAGAGAAAATGGTTCTGGTAATTTAGTTATTGGTGGAGACAATATTTTATTAAGGAATGCTTCTCTAAATGAGTTGAAAGCACAGTTTACTACTGATGGCGCAGTAGAGTTATATCACGACAACAGCAAGAAGCTAGAAACCACTAGCACTGGTGCGACAGTCACAGGCGATTTAGAAATAACAGGCGAACTTACATCAGTCGGAGATGTAACTATTGGCGCAAACAGCACCCCTGCAATTACTATGCAACCTACTTCTGACGCACAGCAAGCTAGGTTTTTCTTTAACAACACAGCAGGAACAAATGAAAGTATCTTTAGATACGATTACACTAGCAATCAACTTCAGTATTACGATTTGCTAAATTCTTTTGAGGTGTTTCATTTTGGTTCTGATGGGCAACATCAATTTAATGGAGACCTCACTCTTACCTCAACCGATGCTGGTGCTACAGAAAACCCTACCTTAGACCTTTACAGAAACAGTGCTAGTCCAGCGGATAACGATGTGCTTGGTCACATTACATTTACTGGCGAAAATAGTGCTGGTGAAAAGATACAATATGCAGAAATAGAGGCAAGAAATTCTGATGTTACTGACGGCACAGAAGATGGACAATTAATCTTTAGGACAATGATTGGAGGGACAGATTCTTTATATTTACAGATGTTTTCTGGCTTTCTTGCTTTTTATAGAACTTTGTTGCTTAAAAGTGTAGATATTATTTTTGAAGGTGCAACAGATGATGCCTTTGAAACTACCCTCACTGTCACCGACCCCACAGCAGACCGCACCATTACATTACCTGATGCGACAGGCACTGTTGCATTACAAGAACAAGCATACCAATCTATCAACGCACAAACAGGCACAACCTACACAACAGTCTTAGCTGATGGTGGCAAGCTAGTAACATTGAGCAATGCTTCTGCGATTACTCTTACAATACCGCCTAACAGCAGTGTGGCTTATCCAGTAGGCACAAAGTTAGATTTTATACAAATAGGGGCTGGTCAGGTCACAGTAGCTGGTGACAGTGGTGTAACAGTTAATTCTACACCAACCCTTAAGTTTCGCGCACAACATAGTGGAGCAAGTTGCATTAAGATTGCCACAGACACATGGCAGTTGGTTGGTGACTTGGCTGAAAGCTAATGAATATACCTTTAGGCATGATGGCATCCGCGCATAAGTTCGCACCATCAACTATATCTGCTAAAATTCTACTTATCGGTGGTGGCGGTGGTGGTGGTTCTGGCGGTGGTCAGAATGCCGCTGGTGGTGGTGGTGCTGGTGGCGGTAAAACCTATGATGGCAGTCTAACTTTAAATGCTTCGACCGTTTACACAGTTACAGTTGGTGCGGAAGGTGCGGGAGGTAAAAGAACTGGCATTGAAGGAGGAGGAAATGGTGGGTCTGGTGGTTCATCAACTTTCGATGGTTCGGGTTTAACCACACTCGAAGCTATTGGTGGTGGTGGTGGTGGTGAAGGATTCAACGGTTCTCCACAAAACGGTGTAAATCCAGGCGGTGGTGCTGGTGGTAACGGTGGTAGTTCTGGCGGTGGTGATGGCGGTTCAGCTAACTCTACTTATAACATAGGAATTGGTGGAAATGGTGTAAGAAGAGGAGGCGGTGGTGGTGCTGGTGCTTCTAATGGGGTTAATGGCGGCACTGAAGGTTCACAAGAAGGAGGCGATGGCGGTGCTGGTTATCAGAATACTGACATCGTTAGCGATACCTTTGGAGGCGGGGGTGGCGGTGGAGGAAGAGATGGAGCCGGTTCTGGTGGTTCTGGAGGTGGTGGAGACGGTAGCCTTAGCTTTGGATTTGGCAATAACGGCACAGCAAACACTGGCGGTGGCGGGGGTGGCGGTGTGCAAAACTCTGGAGAGGGAGGCAATGGTGGCACTGGAGTTGTCCTATTGCGTTTAGCAACATCAGATTACTCAGGCACTACAACAGGCGACCCAACAGTTACAACAGACGGTTCAGATACAATTATAAAATTTACAGCGAGTGGAACTTATACAGCATGACCGTTAAAAACTTTGCACATATTTCTAATGGTGTTGTAGATAATATTATTATTGCTGAACAATCAGTTATAGATTCTTTTTCTAATTCAAATGAATATGTTGAGTTCTTTGAAGATGCAAATGGCGAACAGTCAAAGCGATATAACTCTGCTCGTATTGGTAGGACTTACGATGCAAGTGCAGATGCGTTTTTAACAGCGCAACCCTTTGCAAGTTGGACACAAGATAGCAATTATCAATGGCAACCACCAACAGCAAAACCAGAAGATACAGCCACACATTATTATACTTGGGATGAATCTAGTTTATCTTGGGTACAACATTTAGAGGAATAAATGAGTATTTTCGCTACATCTCCATTTGCAACAATAGCCTTTTCTAATTTTGGTGCTAGGAGTACACTTGAAGGCACTGCAAATGTATCAGGTGCAGGTTCAGTAGCAAGTACGGCAACAGCACAACTATTAGTTGAAGCAAGTATTTCTGCAGCAGGAACATCCACTGCAACAGGGATAGGATTACGACAAGGTGAAGTAGCGATAGCCGGACAAGCAACCCTATCCGGTGCAGCAATTAGGGTACACAACACCGATTCTGATATTGCAGGTGTCGCATCTGTAGCAGGGAATAGCGACCTAATTCGTAAAGCAGAAGGGGCAATCTCAGGACAGGCCACCGTATCTACCTCTGCAGTTAAGGTACGCAACGTAAGTTCGGCTATATCTGGTGCGGGTACAGTTAGTGGCGCAGCAGTAAAATTAACAGATGCAGCATCTGCTGTATCAGGCGCGGGTACAGTTAGTGGCGCAGCTATCCGCCTAAAAGACGCATCTGGCAGTGTTGCTGGCGTGGCAACTGTATCTGTAAGGGTAACTGTTTTTGCACGGGCAACTATATCCGGTGTTGGAACAGCAAGTGCAACGGGCTTCCAATCATTTAGGTTTGTGGCATCTGAGTACGAAAGACAGCGAGTGGTCTTTGTAGCACAAGAAAAACTAAGGCGAGTTGCCGTACCAGTAGAAAAAGCACGTATAGTTTATGTACGACAAGAAATTCAACGAATAGCAAAGGCAGCATAACATGGCATTACGTTGGCCCGATAAAGACCCAGATGAGTTGTTAGATTACACGATAGATTGGTCACGTTACTTAGAAGGTTTGACTATATCTTCTGTTGTTTGGAAGTTTATACAGGCAGACGGCACGGAGTCTTCCGCGTTGTCTGTGTCAGACACCTTTAATGGCATAGCAGTTAATAGAATAACCAACACATCCACCACCGCAACTATCGTATTAGATGGCGGCACAGCGAATGTAGATAACAAGATTATCTGTGAAGTAACGACAAGTAACTCTGCAAAAACTAGTGCGCCTATTGTTACTAAGCGAACTGTAAACCTAAGAGTTAGGGAACGAAACTAATGGCATACAACTTTCTAAACCTAGTTAACTCTGTAGCACGTCGCTTGAATGAAACAGAACTAACCTCAAGTAACTTCACAACAGCGAAGGGCTTCTACGCCAACATAAAAGATGCGGTAAACTCATCTATTCGCGATATAAATCAGTATCATCTGTACTGGCCTTACAATCACATAACAGACGAGATAATCTTAGTTGCGGGAGAAACCCGTTACGCATTCCCTGACGAAGCAAAGTATGTTGATTTCAACACGTTTCGTGTACAAAGGGATACAGCTTTGGATTTGAGTCGGGCTAGAAAGTTAGATGTGATAAGCTACGTTGAATATGTAGACAGGTATATTGACCAAGAAGATGAGACGGATACAACAAAGGGTGGTGTACCCGATAAGGTATTCCGTTCGCAGGACGGTTACTTTGGAATTGTACCTTTCCCTGACAAAGCTTACACCGTCAAGTATGAATACTTTGCAAGCCCTGTAGATTTAGAACTACACGACGATGTACCAACTATACCTCAAGCATTTAAACACGTAATAGTGGATGGTGCTATGTACTACTCATACCAGTTCAGAGATAACATTGAGATGGCAGCAATGGCTAAAAGCAAGTTTGATGAGGGTACGAAGAACATGCGTAAGATACTTGTAAATGAAAACTTCTATGTGAGGTCTATATAGATGCCTGACCGTTGGCAAACCTACCCTGTAGAATTTAAAGGTGGACTAGTATCCAATCTCAGTCCGTTGCAACACGGTGCAGCGATGCCGGGGTCAGCGCGAGTTTTAAATAACTTTGAACCATCTATTGAGGGTGGCTACCGTCGTATTGAAGGGTACGAAAAGTACAATACTAACGCGGTTACTGGAGAGAATGTTTTATTAGGTGTTGAGTTTTACAGAGGTGCGGCAATAGTCGCCCGCGCACAAACTTCAGGAAATCCTAAGTTGTTTGTTGTATCTTCAGGTAGTGCAGCCCACGTTGACTTGTCTACTAGCATACGACTAGGTGCAAATGTATCTAGGGTACGCTTTGCATCGTACAATTTTAACGGGACAGAAAAGTTATTTATTGTGGACGGGGTAGGGTATCCTCTCATCTTGGAAAACCTACTTGCATCAGGTCTTAGTCAATTGTCCTCTTCTAACGGAAGCACAGACCTAGAAGGGGCTAGTCACGTAACGATATTTAAGGACCATGTATTCGCTGCAAACGGACGAAATATCATATTTTCTGCACCTTTTGAAGATGATGACTTTACAACAGCTAATGGTGCGGGTATAATAGACGTAGGTAGTACTGTAACTGGACTAGTTGTTTTTAGAGAACAGCTTATTATTTTTTCTGAAAGTAAGATAAATAGGTTAGTGGGTAACAGTGTTGCTGATTTTCAAGTACAACCTATAGCCACAGACATAGGGTGTATTGCAGGAGAAACTATACAGGAAATATCAGGTGATGTTGTGTTTCTTGCCCCTGATGGGTTGCGTACTATTGCTGGTACAGAAAGAAACCAAGACTTTAGCCTTGCCACTATAAGTAAGCCTATACAGAAAGAACTAGTTGCTTTAACCTCAGTAAACTCAGCACTACCTTCTGTTGTAATTAGAGAAAAATCTCAGTATAGAATATTCGGTTATACTACGGCTGCTACAGCTTCTAGTTCAAAAGGTATAATAGGTACGCAGTTACAAGAACAGCAGGGTCAACAAATAAATTGGGCAGAAACAACAGGAATAAAAGCATACGCGACAACATCAAAGTACGTAGGTAAAGTAGAGACAGTACTTTTTGTTAATGATGATGGCTATGTGTACAAGATGGAGTCTGGTAATAACTTTGATGGAAGTGATATTGTAGCATCTTTTTCAACTCCTTACTTTCCTATCACTGACCCGCGAACACGTAAAACAATATACAGGGCAACGATTTACTCCGACCCGCAAGGTTCGGTAGACTTAGATTTTAACCTTAAATACGATTTGAGTGCGCCAGACGTGATTGAACCAGCTACAATTACTTTTGAGAATACATCAAGTTCCGCAACTACATCTATCTATGGTTCTGTTGATGCGTTGTTTGGAACCTCACGGTATAGTGGTGAAACTTTACAGTCAATATTTAACAGTCAAACACAGGGGTCAGGGTTTACTGTATCTTTGCAGTTTGAATCTAGAGGTACAAACCCTCCTTTTTCACTAGACACCACCGTCTTAGAATACGGTCAATACGGAAGAAGATAACATGACAGGATATATAAGAAACGATACCGCAGGTAATATTGCAGACGGAAACGTTATTAATGCTGCACCTTTAGACGGTGAGTTTGATGCAATTCAGACTGCATTTAATCTAAGTTCTGGACATACCCACGATGGTTCTACAACAGGTGATGGTGGCCCAATAAGCAAGATAGGCCCATCTCAAGAACTAACACAAACATCTGTTGCACTCGTTCCTAATTCTGATGGTACTCTCGACTTAGGCACGTCGTCTGCAGAGTTTAAGGATTTGTACCTTGACGGTGTTGCTTACCTAGACAAGCTAATACTTGCGGCATCTGATGGTAGCACCGACGGTGTTGGTTCACACCTACAACCTGTAACAACAGCAACGTATGATTTAGGTTCGACAACCTACGCATTTAACAACGCATACCTAACTGCCTTGAACATCCGCAAGGATGACTCTCCTATCATAACATTCACCAACCTATCTACGGACATGCTTGCTGCAGATAGCGTTGGTTCTATTGTTTGGGAAAGCCTAGACACCCAGCAGTCTGGCGTAGACCTAGCCAAGATTGATGCGGTGGTTGTAGATAGCTTGGACGATACAGGCAACGATGCTGTAAAACTGGTCTTCCAAACAGGCAACTCCGAAGCATTGACTACTGCGATGACCCTACAAGGGGATGACATCATTGCTGCAGATAACGTTGGTTTACAGTCTGATAGCGCAGTATTGTTCTTCGGTGCAGATGATGACGTTAGCCTAACACACATTGCTGACACAGCCCTGCGTTTAAACGATGCAATAGCCCTGCAATTTAGAGACTCTGCTTTGTCTGTATCATCGAGTACAGATGGACAGCTTGATATAGCGGCTGACACAGAGTTACAGATTGTTGCCCCAACAGTAGACATCGACGCATCCACTACAGTAACTATCGATACAGCTACTCTTGCAATAACAGGCGCAACAGATATTACTGGCGACCTAGATGTAGACAACATTAATATCAACGGTAACGCAATCACTAGTACCGATACTGACGGAGATATAACTATCACACCGAACGGGGATGGTAAGATTGTACTAGATGGCTTGAACTTCCCAATAGCGGATGGTAGTGCAAATCAACTTCTTAAAACGGATGGTAGTGGGCAGTTATCTTTTACAACTGTTATATCAGACCTTCTAGAAGATACTAGCCCGCAGTTGGGTGCTAACCTTGACTTGAATAATTTTGACATAACAGGAACAGGGAACATCAACATATCAGGCAATGCTACCCTCAGTGGCAACCTAACTGTCAACGGTACTACAACTACCGTAAATACAACTAATACTTTAGTGTCGGACAGCCTCATAGAGTTGGGCAACGGAACAACAGGAACACCCGCCAACGATGCAGGTATAGTTATTGAAAGGGGCAGTGCTAATAACGCATTCATAGGGTTTGATGAAAGTGCAGATAAGTTTACTGTAGGCACAGGAACATTTACAGGGGCATCCACTGGTGACTTATCTATAACAACAGGAACACTTGTTGCGAACATAGAGGGTAATATAACAGGTAACGTTACGGGCAATGTTACAGGAGATGTTACAGGTGATGTAACTGGGGATGTAACTGGGGATGTTACTGCTTCTGTTCTCAAAGCAACTAATGCTACGGCAGGAACAACGTCTATACAGATAGGTGCAAGTGATGACTGGACTGTTGAGGTAGGTACATTTACAATTAACAGCGTATCTAAATCAGATGCCCTTGTGTTTAAATATAACGGCACAGCAAAGTTTGCTATTGATACAGATGGCAACTTTACTGCTGTGGGTGATGTAACAGCTTCGGGGACTATAACATAATGGCGTTACAAGGTTCAGGTGCAATATCTCTTAATGAAATAGCAGCAGAGTTTGGGGGAACTGCCCCACACTCTATGTCAGAGTATTTAAGAGGGGGGAATAACGTACCGACCACTTTAACAGGTACATCTACTGAATCTGCACCCAGTGTAGATGGTACACAAAACAATTTTGGAATTACGGGTTTAACCGTAAAAAAATTTACACGACAAACCCCCACATATGATAACAGTAGTGATATAGCACAAGCTACTTTGGCTGAAAACAAATACTATAATGTTAAGTTTAACTACTCTCGCACTCACCAGTTATTTGGTACACCCAATTCAAGTAACGAAGTTTGCGTAAGAGGAACTTTAGACCCTATCCCCAGACTAAATATTACGTCGGATAGGGCTGATACGAATGTAAGTGTTACTTCTGGTGAGACTGGTGGGGGTAGTTCAAATCCAACTACAAACAGAGTTGTTGACTTTTTTGTAGATAATGTAAACGTAGGTAACTTTGCGCCATCTGGACAAACTTTACCTAGCACTCAGATAGCACAATACCATAAACATGCAACTGGCGCACAAAATGATGGTGGAACGTACTATCCTGATAATTGTTCTAGTTTTACAAAAACATTAACAAACGGAGTTACTATTACTTTGCAAGGTTACGTAACAGCAAATACCACATTAACTTTAGCGAAAGCAGGTAGCACTGGTACTGCAAATGCTATTAGTGCAAGTAATCAAGGAGACACATTCTACTACTTGTGGACTAATGGAACAGGGGGTACTATTTCCGTAGAAAGCACCTCACTAACAAGTACAGACCAGATTATATCCCCGGACGGTAGCAATAATTTTTCTGTGTCATATACCGACGCTATTGCAAATACAGATATTCCTACTAGTGGAAAAGTTTCAATGACTGATTTTTATGGGGGTAGGAACACCTGATGGAACTAGACGCAATGTTATTTTGGAACATCATTCTAACGATGATAATCGCACCAGCATTCTGGGCATTCCGTCAGATGTTTGCTGAAGTGAAACGAATACAGATACTATTAAATAAGACCCGTGAGGAGTACGCGACCAAAACAGAGATGCGGGAAAACATGGACAGAGTTATGGAAGCCTTGCATAGGTTAGAAGATAAATTAGACAGGGCGTTGAATAGGAATTAACTATGGCAGATGTAACAAAGACAATCAATACGGATGTTGCGTTAGAGACAGAGGTAGGCACACTGGCTGGTGCTGGTTTACCTGCAGCAACTTCTACGAAACAACAGATTCAGCAGGAAGAGGTGCTGGGAACTGACGGTTTGACTTTGGGAACTGCCCCCGATATATCGGCAGCAACCGTACCAACTACGGGGTTAGACGTCGGAGTGCCACAAGCACCCGCATCAGATGTTGGACAGATACAGCAGATAGCTGCAACTACACCGGGGTTACAGGAGTTAGGACCTGCACAAACCGCACAGTTTACACCGACGGGAGACTACATAACAGCCCCACAAGGACAGGTATCTGCACAATCTTTAGCTACTGCTGCTACAGAAGAGTTGGATAAGAGAGGCACGGTTCAGTATCAACTAGGCGAACTAATGTCATCCCTAGAAGAAGGCAAACCAATGCCCCCTTGGGCTTCCCCGCAAATTCGCAAGGTAAATGCGGTGATGCAATCTCGCGGGCTAGGCGCATCTAGCATGGCTTCTGCAGCGATTACACAGTCCTTGATGGAGTCTGGTGTACAGATAGCAGCAGCGGATGCTAATAAGTACTCTGCAATTCAGTTGCAAAACTTAAACAACAAACAACAGACAGCGTTGCAAAATGCCGCAACCTATGCTGCAATGGACAAGGCTAACTTAAATGCACGGCTACAGTCTGCCGTAACTAATGCACAGGCTTTCTTGTCTATAGACCTGAAGAACTTAGACAACGAACAGAAAACAAACACCCTGAACTACCAGACGTTAGTTGCAGGTTTGTTCAAAGATGCGGCTGAAGAAAATGCCCGACAGCAATTCAATGCAAAGAATGAGTTGCAAGTAGAGGAGTTTTTTGCAGAACTAGGTTCGCAGATAGAAACAGCAAATGCTAACCGCAACGCATCGATGCAACAGTTTAATGTGTCACAAGAAAATGCTATGACACAGTATGTTACTACCTTGCGAGATTCGCGGGACAAGTTCAATTCGCAAATGCAATATGCTGTTGACCAGAGTAACGTAGTTTGGAGAAGAAATGTAAATACTGCAAACACGGCTTTGGATAACGAAACAAATAGAATTAATGTACAGAACGAGTACAACGCAAATCAGAACGCACTAAATAACTTATGGCAGATGTACCGCGACAACGCTTCTTGGAACTTCCAGAAGTCTGAAAACTCTTTGAACAGAGAACATGACCTAGGCGTTATTGCCCTAGAGTTTGCGAACACATTACAGCTTTACAATAAGGAACAAAAAGCGGAGATGTCAAAAGCTGCGGGTAAGTTCTTTACAAACTTTATGGAAGACCTGTTAGGAATAGGACAGTAGTATGTTAGAGAAATTTGGATTAGATAAGGCGTTGGAAGTAGCCGTTGATTTCGGTGCGGATTTCTTATTGGGTAAGAAGAAGTTTGCATCAGACAGAGTAATAGAAGAGACAGGGGCGTACTTTCCGGGAAACGAGGTTGAACGAAGTGGTGGTTTTCTAGGTAGACTGGCATCAACAGCAGTAAAGACTTTTGGGTCGGGGGCATCTGCTGAACAACAACAGCAAGATACAGGCATGTCTATCGAAGAGATACAGCGGGCAGCGCAAGCAACTAGCAGGTATCGCCCAACTATGTCAGGACCTGCACAAACCCAAAGATTTACACCGACTAACGCCATGTATCTAGAAGCATTAAAGAGACGTATGCAGTCTATGAACTACGACAGCAACCTTGAAAGGCTAACATCACAGTACACTATCCCTGTTAGACCTACGACTGCCCCTGCAAAACCATCCGCACCCGGCACAACGACAATCAAACGAACGATTGCAGCCCCTAGATTAAACGCAAAAGTTTAAGGAATACATTATGGCAGAACAAGTATACGACGAGTTTAGCGCACCACCGCCCGGTCATTCTTTAACGGATGACAATACCAAGTGGCCTTGGGGGAAACCACCACAGATGGTA
>Ga0222718_10004498_pt1 | contig 11556 bp, 11 predicted proteins | sample C33_27DmetaG_FD_165045 | JGI IMG/M metagenome (GOLD analysis project Ga0222718, IMG submission 165045) | Estuarine water microbial communities from San Francisco Bay, California, United States - C33_27D | ecosystem: Environmental > Aquatic > Marine > Unclassified | place: USA: California... | reverse complement strand
AAAAATTGTTTGTGATTTCTACGATTATTGAGAATCGTAATAGAAAGGTTAAAATTTTTTAATATAGAACTTGTCTATATATTCTTATATAAATATATAACAATTTTAAAAACTTAGTAAGTTAGTAAAAATTTACTATTTAACACAAAAAAACCCGCTACTGCGGGTCTCTTATAGGGAAGGATAAAGTTTTAAGAATCTAATATATCTTTTATTTCGTTTTTAAAAGTTTCTTCTTTTGTTAGCTTGTCGCTTTCCTCTGCAACGTTAGTTGTTCCAGAGCTTTTTTCAAATCCAGATTTTACTCCAGCTTCATAAGATATTTTTTCTTTAATTTTTTTACATTCATCTGAAGAGTCCCATCCTGCTTCCATACAAGCATTGAATTTATCTAAACCAAATAGTTTATCTAAAATTCTACCTAAGAATCCTTCTTGAACTTCTTCTTCTTCAATAGCATCTTCGTTTTTCTTTCTCTTACCATGAGAGTGAGACTCAGAAGTCATTACTTTTAATTCATTAACTGGTACGTTTTCGACAGTGTCTCCACTTTTAAAGAATACATCGTAATGTGTTACTTCGTGTTTTCCTTCTGTGTTTTCAACTAATGTATGTCTTCCTTCGATACATACTCCGTAACCGTAAGTTTCGTGAACTACGTGTGCTGCACAGTCATGTTCGAATCCTGGTGCTGCTTCTTCTATATTTTCATCCTTAGCTTTTTTTCCTTCTGCTAAAAATTTTCTTAAATCAAAGTTGCTATAATTTGCCATTGTATTTTTTTTATATATTATAAATATGTGTTAAGCTCGTAAAATATCGTTAATGATAGAGTCTAAATTAGAATACTTAGAAACTTTTACTTTTCCTTCCTGTAATGCTATAGGATTCATGAATGCCCCATGAGTAGATGGATTAGATACAAAATCCCAGCATACTAATTCAAAGTCTGGCTGTACTTCTAAAGTACCTTCATTTGTCTGTTGTACTGAACCTGTACCTCTAGATGAGATACCAATTGTATGACCAGCTTTTATAATTTCTTTTACTATGTTACCTGAAGGTGTATTTAATAGCTCTACTTTACCCATCAAGTCGTCTCCCTTCCAGTAAAGTTCTTTTACTATATGAGATGCATTTTTAAGAGAAACTACAGGAGATTCAGGATGATCCAGTTCTCCGAAGGCATTTCCACGTTTCACAAATTCATTAACATATTTTTCTGCTTCTCTTTCTAATATCTCTTTTTTATAAACTCTACCGTTTTGATTCTCTGCAGATGCTCTCTGCATAACACCTTCAACTTCAAAGACTCCAGGTTTAGTTTTGGATTCTGTGATGGTAGGTTTAAATGGCGTAACGTCTACTAATAATTGTGCCATATCTTAAAAGTTTGGTGTAAATACAGTTTCTTTTGGATCTTCAGGTGTTTCATCGATCTCTCCTCTTTCTCCAGCTGATTGAACGTCAGCTTGTGAAATAGTTTTAACTTTAGGTAATTGTATTTTGTTGAGGAATCCTTTTTTACTTACAGGACGTATATCTTGTAAAAATGCAGTCTCTAATGATGGTGCAATAAAAGCTCCTATCTTTAAACCTTCATCATTCTTAAATTCTGATGTTCTTTCAAAGATTTTAGCAATCTTATCTCCTATTTTATCATAAAAAGCTTCTACCTCTGTTACAACATTTTCCAAGTCGTTTACAACAGATTTAACACCTTCAAAGCTTTCATACCCTTCACCCCAATCTGCTAATCTTTTTGTAGCAGCTTCGTTAATAACTTCTTCTGTTAAAGTCTTTTTAATAATAGATTTGATAGCTTCTTTTAACTGCTCTTCTTTACCCATAGCTTTTTTGATAGCTTTATCTTTAGCAGCCATATAATCATCTCCATCGACGTCTCCATCTTTGTCATGATCTTTACCTTTCTTTTCACCCATATCAGAAGGACCTTCGTAATTAGCTGAGATATACTCTGTAAACTCATCTTCTATATCAGCTCCATCTAATAAGTCTTGATAGTGAGTTTTTATAAAGTCCTTTAATATACCTGCAGTAATATCAGGGTAATTAGTTCTTAAAGCGCCTACTACTTGTCCTAGTAAGTTAAGTTTAGCATCCTTGTCATAAGTAGCTTCTTCTACTTCTTCTTTTAACGTAGCTTTTTTCATATCGTTAAAAGTATCTTTATCGGCCGCTCCTCTTTTAACTTCCTTTTCTTTATCATGTTTATCTACTTTATTAGATTCACCTGATAAAAGGTTGAGGTAGTGGTTAGCATCTTTTTCTAGATTATCTTTTGCTTTTTTCTCGGCTTGTTTAAACTCTTCTGCTTTTACATTTTGAGCAGCCATATCAATACCCATTGTTTGTAACTCAATTCTTATACCTCTATCGAGAGCGTCAAGTGAATAAGTTAATGCTGGTCTATCGTCGTAAACTTTTAATCCAGAGAAGGCAGGTTTCTTTTCTTCAAAGATCATACCTCTATTTTTAAGAATTTGAACTGAGTCATCAAATCCGTTAAACTGAGTTATAAGTTGAGGAAATTGCTGTCTCATTTGACGGACAAATTCTTTCTTTGCCATCGTACCTTCGTTGACGGCTCTATATTTTTCTGTTGCTGTTACTTGTCTCATATTATAAGTAATCAAATGCTTTAGTATGTGATGGCCTTTTTGGTCTCTCTTGCTGCTTCCAGCCAAGTTTTGTTAATGTTTTTTTTGCTCTTTTACCTTTACCAAATGCTTTCGGAGTAGCGTAAACCGGACCTTCACCCGGTGTCATTGTCGCTCCACCAACACTTGTTACGTTAGCTTCATCTAGCTCTTGCATTACTTCCTTTACTAGTGTTATAAGCTCTGATCTTTTCATTACAGAGATTTTAACTCATTAACTAGGTCGTAATACTGCATTAGGTTAACTAGGTGGTTGTCGTTTATTCTCTCTTTATTTGATAAAGGTTTAATAGTCTTGGCAACTTCCTCTAGTTTAATTTTTACTACTTCATCTTTTACTTTAGCTGTAAGATTCCTAACTGCTGAGGCAATTTTGTTCATCTCTTCATTTACTAAAGTACGTAAACGTGATTGTGAATTAACCGAAGTAATAAACTCTTTTAAAATATTTTTTTGTTCAGGAAGTAAATTTTTATATTTTGAGTTGAATTTCTCTAATAAAATTTTAAATGTTAAAAGTTTTAAATCTTTATCGTACTTAGAGTATTCTTCAATAAGAGTATCTTTTACTTCCTCTTCATTTTGTTTTGATGATGTTAAGTGTTCTAAAATAGTAGTCTTATTATTTATCAAAAATTGAGGATCTACTAAATTATTATTATTTTGAGCTTCTAAAAGACAGAATAGAGCAGCTAATGCTTTATAGTCTCTGACTTGCATTCCGAAGAATTCATCTAAATTAAAATGTTTTTTAATTTCAGAAATAAGTTCATATTTCTGTGTTTTAAGTGTTTTTTGGTCTAGTTTTCTAGAAACTTCTGTAATAGTTGATACTATAGCTTCTGCTTTTGATTGTGACACATGCTTATTTTTTACAATAAATTCATATAGCTTGTATTCTTTAGCTAAAGTAGATTTATTACTGTAGAATTTTCTAATTATGTCAACAGCTGCAGAGTCCTTTGAATTCAGAGTATCTGCTGCTATTTGCTTAACTAGCAATTCAAAAATAAGACCTGTATTACGAAATTTAGAATGTTTTATCTTCATTATACACGTTTACTATATATAAATATGTATTGCTTACCTATTCTTTAATATTGTCTTCGTTTAGAAGATCCGGTTCTTGAATAGATTCTTTTTTAAATACAATATTTTTTAAGGATTCTTTATTTTTGTGGTAGACAGCTTGGGTTGATAAGTTTTCCATAACGTTTTCATTGTCTGATGGATATCCTCCATGCATACCGTGTTGACCTAAAGGATCTCTTCCTCCTAGTCCATCGTTAGTACCGTAGACAGAAGCTTTTTCTACAGGTCTTCCACCTTCTGGTCCTGGCTCTCCCCATTCAGGTTCTGTTTCAGAATATCCTTGAGGAAGTTGTTCAGGTGAACCACCTTTCGGAGTTGCTACTGAACGTCTACCGTACATTGAAGCTAGATCATGAGGCGTACCATAAGTCGTTCCTGACTTAGCTGGGTCGTTACCTTCATTTTCTATCTGGGCTAATCTAAACATAGATTTACTATCTTCTCTAACTAACTCTCTTTCTTCTAGGTACTGATCCTCAGACATATCAAATATTCTTTCATAGATATAATCAGATGAAAACATTTTAGTATCTTTCATTTGAGATGCCAGGTCAATCTTTTCTTTAAGTAGAGCTATTTTTTCTTGTTCAAATATAATAGAAGGAGTTGTAAGTTTAAGTTCGAAATTAGTTAAACTCTCACCAGTAAAACCTTGCGTGTATAAATGTACTAGAGCAATCTTAGTTAGCTCAGATTCCATTATTTTCTGTACTCTTTCTACTGTACGAGCAAATCTAATATCTTCAGCCGCTAATGTAGCTTTACCCTGTAAATCTCCTTCATAACCAAAATATGCTTTTGGTATTTTAAGAGCTGCAAACATTTTAGCCTGCAAATACTGCACGTCAGTTACTCCGTCGTAATCTAAACCTTTTGTAGTTTCGATTCTTGTAGAAGTATCTCCTCCACGGACTGGAAGGTAAAAATCTTCCATTTGATTCTGCAAGTTGAAACGTAAGTTGTATTGACCATCTTCTCCTACATAAGGAGTCTTTTTCATTTGATTGATAGTCTTTTGCATAAATTGCTCTACCTCGTTTGGTGGAACATTACCTACGTTAATATAGAACATTCTCTTTTCTGGAGCTCTCATGATTCTATGAATCAACATCGCATCTTCCATTAAAGTAACTTGCTTAAAGATTTTTCTAGCAGGTTCTATATAAGATCTACCGTAAGGTAAAAAATTAGTATCTGAAATCAATCTAAAATGAGCTATTTCGTAATTGTCAAATTCAACAACTCTTTGTTCAGATTTACGTTTAGGTAAGTAATTAGGATGTTGAGAAGAAGCTAAACCGTCTGGGTCTAGTTTAAAGGAAACTTTTGCTGGGTTTTCAGGGTCAGTTCCTTCCTCTCTTACCATATGATAAACCGTGTATGGTAGAACATTGTAAACTCCGAACTTCTCTGCTACTTCAAGCTTTAGGAAAAAGTCTCCGTATTTACACATGTTCCTTGTCCATGACCATAAATTAAATTCTATATTTAATACGTCATAGAATAAATTATAAAGAACTCTTTGTATATTTTCATCAGAAGATTTTATACCTAAAATTTCATTCTGATCATTCTTCACTGTAGCTTCATCAGCTATAATGTCTAATGCTGATGCTATTATAGGATCAGTATCCATTGCCTCATAATCGGAATACAACTGTATCCTTAACGTTTGATAGTTAAGGTTCGGATTAAATATATTCTTATTATTGTAAATATACAGTCGACTAAACCTATCAATAAGGGAATTCGTCTGATACCTACCGGTAGTTTGTATTTGATTTGTATCAGCTACTTTAAGTTCATCTCCACCTACGTTTCTAATGATAACATCAGAGGCAAAGAGACGTTTGAGCCTACCAAAAATTGAAGTATCCGCCATTACGGTTTGATTTTAATTATAAATAGATCTATTTTAACAACCATCTGATGTCTTCCTCACCATATGCTGTCTTAGTAATATAAGGATTTTCTCGTTGAATTCCAACTGAAGTTATAACAGCTTTGTTTTGAGCATTTAAGTTATTAAAAGAAGATAACTGTGCACGTGCTAAATCCATACCCTGTTGTCTTAGTTTCAATGCAGTATCTCTGACATACAGAGCAGTAGCACAGGACATTATTAAATCATCATTATATCTATCTTGTGCTTGAGCTTTACCGTTCTTCCAAACGAAGACTCTCATTTCAGACATCAAACGTTTAGATTGTATAGTAACTGATTTCTCTCTAATGTATTCAATCATTTTGGCAATAACTAGAGGTCTAGTTCTCATAGACATTGTAAAACCTGGTACTAGTTTATCTCTTTCATATTTATGCATATAAGATTCTACAGATTCCATGTTAGACGTAGAACTATAATATATGTTTCTGTACTCTCTTTCAAGTAACTGTTCTATTGTAGCCCATCCAATATTAGCATTTTCTACAACAAGCAACGCTTCATTATATTCAGATGCAAGTCCTACTAAGAAATTACCAAAATCTTTAGGGGATAACTTACCTTTGTATTCTGCAACTTGTACACAGCCTTCTATATCAAAAACATGTGCTGCAGAGTAATCAGTTGAATCGCCTCTCGCAACATCAGCTACAACCATATATGATTTCATATAGTCTACTCCTTCCCATATCCATAAATTACCATCTACCCCTCTTCTTTCAATAGGATCTTTTTCATATGTCTGTTCAAAGTATGCCATATCGTCTGGTTCGAATACAGTATCACCCGAAGCTAAGAAGTCACAGTCACATTCCTGACCTGCCATTCTAGGTCCTAGGTCAGCATCTTGTTGATCTCTCCATTCTTGGTTTCTTTCAGGATGTACTGTCCAAGGTAGTCTAATAGGTAGAAATGAATTTTCTCCAGATTCTGCTTTTTCCCATGTCTGGTGAAACCAGTTACCAATACCGTTAGGAGTAGACAATGCCATACACTGTCCACCGGTTGCTAAGGTTTGTTGAGCAGCAGTAAATGTATCATCTACATTTTCTATAAAGGCTGCCTCATCCATTAGTAGTAACGATACCGCTTCCGAACGTGCAGCATCTGGTGATGATGATTTAGCTTGTACTTTTGATCCGTTTTTTAATCTTAAAGATAATTTATTCTTTTCTACTGATGGTAGTCTTAACCACTTTGGTAACTCATCGTACATAAAGATTACTTTAGTTACTAAGTTACGAGCTGTAGCTTGAGTAGTAGCTAAAGCAAGAACGTTTTTATCTTTATGAAATAACATTAACCACAGACTATATGCTGCAGCAAGAGTTGATATACCAAGCTGTCTTGATTTAAGAGTAATAAGGTATTGGTTATCTCTAAATAAATGTAATACTTTTTCTTGAAAAGGATAGAGAGCAAATAGTATACGACCACGAGTAGGGTGCTGTATATGGCAATACTTTTTCATAAAGTACGCCGGATCTTTAGCACACTTGATGTACTCTTGTGCTATTATTTTTTTTATATCTTGTGCCATAACTAAATAAGTTTGTAGTCAGCCATTATATGTGTTGGTGCTACTCCTCCTTGTTTATTTCTTATGTTAATTGTAATTCTATATTTACCTGTGGTAAATTTTACATTAACTCTTTTTGCTACACCTCCTGAGCCTCCGTACTCTACGAACACTCCTGAAGTTGGTTTAGCAGCTTTTTGTAAGTAATCATCATCGATAAAGAAAAAATCAAAGTTACCAGAGTCTGCTCCTTTCACCATATAGTAGCCAGAACCAATACCAGATAACATCAAGTTGTTAAGTTTAGTTTGATCTGGTTCTATATTTTTATGAAACTCTTTAAAATTTGTCCCTGATTTATCTTCTTTATATTCGTTAAAAACTCTACAGAATACTTCATTATCTATACCTAACATTTCTAAAAGAGCTACTCCGTTAGGGTTACTTATTTTACCATCAGCAACATCTTGATCAGTAAATACATTTTTTGTACCGGAGTTAAAGAAAGTAAGAGTTTCATTATATTTTAAAGATAAGTAATGTTGTTTACCGTCTTTTACTAATATTAAATCTGCAAGAGTTTGTGCTATAGTTTGTTCACCTGGGGTGCTTATCAAAGGACCGTCTGATGTGAATTTTAATGATCTTCTTTGATTTTGACTTCCAACTGCTTTTACTTCAAAATTATCTTCTGTGAGATTAAATTCTTTTATAATTGCTTCTACAAGTTTTTGGTGTGTAAATTCTTTTACTTCGTTTTTAAAGTTGTTTAAATCATCTACTACTTGTTGTTCAAATGCAACTCCTTTATTGGCTGTTGCTCCTCCTGCTAAATTTAAATTAACTTCTCTTCCATCTACTTTAAATAAAAAAGCATTAAAAGAGCGACTTCTATTAGGAGTTTGTTTAGGAGGAATAACTTTTACTTCGGTTTCCGATCCAAATGTATCTTTAATGTACTGAACAAATTCATTTGCATTTATTTTACCTTTATTTGCAACTCTATAATCATCCCCCATAGTGTTGAGAGCTTCAGGAAATTTATCTATTAGTTGCTGTCTTACTTGTTTTTCAAAAGCACTCTCAGACAGTAGTTTAAATCCAAAAATAGATTCAAATAAAGCTATATCTTCTTGACTGTTAATGTCAGGATATCCTTTTTTAGTCTTGTATGACCATTCTAATATAGCTTTATCTATAAGATTCATTTTATCCTTCTTCTCCTGATTCGAAATCAATAGGTTCGTCAGAGAGATCTTCGCCGCCTTCTTCACCACCTGCGTCATCTGGTATTGCTGGATCTTCTCCTGCTGTTCCTCCATCATCCCCAGGGAAGTCTCCACCGCCACCGCCACCACTTCCGGTGTCAGCGTCGAACTCTCCTCCTTCTTCTCCAGCTCCTTTCATTGGAGACTCTTTATAAAGAATAGCAAGTTTATCTAATGCTTGTTGGTATTCGTTGATTTTAGAAAGTAGGTAACGTTTGCCCATTATTTGAGCTTCAAACGTTTTACCTGTCCACTTTAAAATGTAGTCTTGACCGTTTTTTAAGTTAACTCTAAATGAGGTTGGTCTTGGTGATATCCAATCAATAGATTCCACAAACTCTTTAAAATCTTCTGTCTGCAGTTTTACCAAAGCCTGTTTTACTGTTGGAAACTTTGCTAGTATGGTATCTGTAGCGTCTTCTAAAACTGTTTCTTCTCCAGCATCTTCATCTGGTTCTTCATCTGGGGTAGGTTCTTCGTCTTCTACTTCGTCTAAAAGTGATTCTAATAACTGTTCAGGTTTGGATTCTTCCTCAAGTTCATCATCTATACTTGTCTCGTCTATTATGATACCGTTTTGTTTTAACTCTTCAACAGCATCATGCATATCTGCATTATCGGCATTATGTATATAGATGGTATCTGGATCGTTAAGTTCAAATTTAACACTACTATCTGCAAAAGCCTCTTCTAATATACCCAATGCTTCCATCAATTCAGTACTCTCTACTTTAATGTAGTGTACGTTATTAGGAGCTTCGTTAAGCTCAGATAATACTTCAGCGTATGCTTCTAATATAAGGTTATTTAGATCCGTTCTTTTCATCTGCGAATTTTTTAGCTTCTGGTTTGGTTTTGAAGCCTTTGATTCTTTTATCATTTTCTCCGTCAGCAGATGTTTTCCAAACTGCCCAAGGAGTATTTTTAGCCGAGCAAGGACGAACTACATATTTTCCTCCTTTTGCTTCATTAACATCTTCGTAAGGAGCTCCGTCATTTCTTCCGTAATTACCTCCTCCGGCTCTACCGAATTCAAAGTCTATTTTAAAATGCTCTCCAATAAACTCCATTACCTCCATAGCAGCTTCGATTTCGTCTCCGTCCATCTCCATTGCCATAGATTTAATAACTTCTATAATATCATCTCCTGAACCTCTAAGTTCATTGACTGAAGTGTCTAGTTCTTGACCTGCACCTGTACCGGCAACTGCCTGATCTAGTTGAGCTTCTAATTCTTTTTTACGGGCAGTATGTTGTTTTAAAGCTGCAACAATTTTAGCTTTCTTTTCTCCTTCAGCAGTTTTATAATGCTGTGCTAGTTGTTTCATTTTACCAACTAAAGCATCATATTCTTTTTTAATCTTATTAGCTGAAGCTTCTTCCATTTCGTCTTCTCTTTTACCAAAAGTATTATGAACTAAAGTATCTAATTTTTTATGAAATTTAGTTTCATCTTCTTTCGATGCTCCATCTTTACTTTCTAAAGCTAATTGATCTAATGCAGGTTGTTTTTCTTCTGCTTCTAAATAATGTTGTGCTGAAGAGATAAACTCTCTTGCTTTGATTACTTTACCTTGCCACCAGTGAGGAAAATCTACTTCTCCATCTGATTGATCATATTTATGAAGTTGTTTGTAAAGCTTAGCTGCATATACTGCAATATCGTATACGTCATTTTTAAGCATCGAAGGCTCATCATCTTGATGACCTACGTCAAGATCTCCTTCTGCTTCTGGCTCTTCAGGTACTTCATCTGCTTGAGGAAGTTCTACTGGTAAATCAGTATCTTCTGCTTCTTCCATATCATTAGCATTTTGCATTAAAGCATAAATCTTAGCTATAGTCTCTTGATCTTTAGGAGTAAGTCTTTCCATCTTTTTTCTTTCTATATCTTCTGGATCGCCAGGTTTCATTTCTGAAGTAAGTTTTACGTTAACCCCTTTATCTGCTAATTCTTTAGCTTTATTTTCATCATCAGTAGCTACCATGCCTTTTTCAGCTTCTTTTAAAAGTTTATAATAAGATTCTTTAAGTAGTTCTAATTTTTGAGTTTTTGTGGCAATATCCTTACCAGTGTATGAACCATCTTTTATTTTTTCTAGTTGTACTTCACATTTAGTAAGACGGTCTTTTATTTCTTGATAGGTCATTTTAAATAGTTTTGTATACGTATATAAATAAATAGTCTAAATACTGTTATAGTTTATTAACTTGTGAGTCAGCTGACTTTTATGTAGTGCATACCCTAAAGCTGCACCTTCTCCATTACCTACTGCACCTTTATGTCCCCAAAATGTATGTGAGTTTTCAGTAAATGGGTTAAGTAAAGACAGAAAGTAGTTCATAAATTCTGTGTAATCTTGTGATGGGAAAAACATTCTATCTTCATGTATTAAAACAATACTGCTTTCAGCAATGTTTTCTTCTTTTAAAATAGTTCGAAAAAAATTAAAAAAAGATACACCATCGGATTCAACATCTTTTACCTCATCAAAAGTGTTTACTGAACCCCAAGTGTTTAAATATTGTATGTTGTTAGAATTTGTTTCAAAATAATTCATATCTCCTTCAATCCATTCTAAAACATCAGCATCGTATATTAGACCTAAGGTTTTGAATTGTTGTATTTTACCAATACCGTATCTAAATTTATCAAAATAATTAAATGTAGACTCTATATACAAATCTGCCTTACCTTTCTTAAATAAATGAGGTTTATCAGTAAGGATATGTAAATCAAAATTTTTAGAAAATTTAGTATTCTGAAACTTTATAACTTTTTCGATATAAAAATCACCTACTGCACAAGTAGTAAGTAGTATATTCTTATTTTTTTCCACCTTTCATATTAGCACACCAGTGGTACATTTTTCCTTTCTCACCGCCATACTTTTTAGCTTTAGCTCGTAGGTCGGTTACAGAACCTTTACATGAGGCTCCTGATTTTTTAACTCTACCGGGTCTAGATTTTCCTTTTACTTTACCGTCGGCGTAGTTTTCATTTTTAGAAAATACAGTAGGATCACCTTTGATCTCACCATGGTTAAATCT
>Ga0222718_10004496_pt1 | contig 11557 bp, 8 predicted proteins | sample C33_27DmetaG_FD_165045 | JGI IMG/M metagenome (GOLD analysis project Ga0222718, IMG submission 165045) | Estuarine water microbial communities from San Francisco Bay, California, United States - C33_27D | ecosystem: Environmental > Aquatic > Marine > Unclassified | place: USA: California... | reverse complement strand
AGAAAGGCTATATTTATTTATTGTAGATTTATAGATAATCCTAAACCATTCAAATGAAGTTTTATCTTTCCCTTTTACCTATTTATATTCTATTCCTAACACTTGTTTTTAGCTGTTCAACTGAAGAAGATGACACAACACCTCCTCCAACAGTTCAACAGCCTACTCCAGAGCCCGAACCCCCAGCACCAACAAAGTATACCCTCACAGTTACAGCATCAGAAGGTGGAACAGTATCTACTGAAGGAGGCACATATGAAGAAGGAACTGATGTTACAATTACAGCTTCAGCAAATGAGGGGTATAGATTTATAGGTTGGGAAGGAAATAGTTCTACTAGTGACAGTTTGACTGTTACCCTTAGCTCAAATCAAACTTATGAAGCCCTTTTTCAAGAAGAAAACATATATGAATACAATCAGCTTAACTTAAATGAACCCCCATTTAGTGGCACTATATTTATTACAGGAGATATAATTACATCTTCAGACCCTAGCTTATTTAGTGAAATAGAATACAAAGGTACTGGACAAAGACAAATGTATGATAGAAGAAATGGTGGAGCTTGGATAAATATCGAACCATATCTTTTCGACACTAGTTTTTCAGATGGCTTAGAAACAGAAATTCAAATTAATCCAGAATTCACATTAGATGAAGCAACCGTTGAGGCAAATAAATATGCTTTTTTAATTGGTCAACTTCCAACCGCATTAAGAAAAGATGTTCAAACTATGTGGATTCATAAAGGTGAAGAGGCATATGGTGGGGGTAATTATAATTTATTAGTGCACACAGGGATGACAGAATACTATGAAAATTTCGATACAGGTATTGTAGAAGAAACTTTAATTCACGAAGCTACTCATACATCATTAGACGCCTATCATTATCCAGACAGAGAAACGAATGGTGAAAATTGGATTGAAGCTGTAGAAAATGATAGTGGATGTTATATATCAACCTATGCAAGGGATAATCAATATCGAGAGGATATTGCTGAATTGATGCCTTTATATGTTGCTGTTAGATATTTTCCTGAAAGAATTTCAGATGATTTAAGAGATAAGATTTTGAGTTGTGCTTACAATAGAATTAAATACTTTGATTCCTTAGGTTTGGATATGAGTCTTTATGAAAACTAAACCACATTAACAACTATACTAATCATCAAATGGTTTCTATAAAAGACTATTACGAACTTTTATTACAATATGCTAAAAGTCATAAGAGAACGAATCAGAAGGGGGAAATTATTAATTGGATTGACGAAAATATAAACCCTTTTACTGGGGACTGGATTTCTAGAACTCGATTGAAAAAATGGGAGAATGGAACCTGGAGTAAAGAAAAAGGAGATGTTGAAAGAGGTAAAGATTACAATCACTCAGGATTTTGCGATTTGGTCATATCAGATCTTCTTGGACTGAAGCCACAAATAGATGGCAGTATTAAAATTAAACCCATGGTTCCAGAGAGCTGGGATTGGTTTTGTATTGACAGGGTACTTTCTAATGGAAGAGAAATTAGAGTTGTTTGGGACAAGTATGGTGAAAAATATAAAATTGGGAAAGGGTTTATGATTTTTATCAATGACAAGCTTGTTAAAAAATCCAGTAATCTAAGAGACTTTATTGTTGGCCCTATTTAATTTGTGATAAATAAATTTAAGATCATAGAAATGAAAAATTTAATAAAACACAGAATACTTACAAAATAGAGCATCTAATTTTAGATAAAATCAAGCCATAAACGCTCTAAAAAAAGAGATACAACTGAATTAATTGTCAGTCTCCTTTTTTCTATTGAACTTTTGTTTCAATACAATTCTAAAGTAAAAGTATATGTAAATTATAAAGATTACGGTTCCAACGATAAACATTACTTTGTTATTCATAATCCTTTAATTTGAATCATTTCTTCGTTGTCTAATTGCTATTGCAAATCCTAAGATAGTAACTGGCCAAAGGCCAACATAGAGCCCCTCAAGTTCTTGACCCGAAAACCATAAGTAAATAGAATAAAGAAAGCTTAAAAAAGCTAAAATGATGGGATAATATTTTTCTAAAAATTTCATACAACAAGGTAAACAAAGTAATTTAAACAAAGGTCATAAGTTAAAGAAGATAGTAAAAAAGGAATACCGATGATTCAAATTAGGCTTACTATTTCGTTCTATAAACTAGTATTTTTAGAGTAAACAATTGAGAATATAAATCAATTAATACCTAATAAGTATAAGGATTTATTAATTTAAAATTACTTGAAATCCAATAATTAATAATATCCAAAGGAAAGTTAATACTACCCAATATTTCTTTAATAATCTGACCATTACATATAAATTTAGTTTCCTAATCAAAGTAGCAGGACTTTAGCTTCATCATAAAAATAATTGTCTAAAGTAAATTATCCTTACAAGAGTTAGATTGATCTTCCAAAAAAAACACTCCTAACCCTTTTCAATTTTATAAACCCAAATGAAATAAAAATGATTAGAATAAAAGTACTCTATCCATTAGAATTTTTTTTGAGTTTTTTAAATGTAAACTTTTATGGTTTAGGGAAATATATTTTTAACAAAAAAACAGGGCATTTAGAGCTAAATCTGATACAGTGCACAATCAAAAGTACGGCTCATAAACTCCATTCTTTAATAATGTGTTATATTTAGTAAATTTGACAAAAAATTGAAATGATAAAATATCCTATTGATGAAGATTCTTGTGCCTGCAAAGTATCATTGGACTTTCTTGGGGATAAATGGATTCTTTTAATTATTAGAGATTTATTTAGAAAAAGATATACATTTTCGGAATTCCTACATAAAAATACAGAAGAAAGAATAGCATCTAACGTTCTTTCTGACCGATTAAAAAAACTTATCGCTTTAAAGATTATAGATTTCAATCTAAATTCACACAACAGAAAAATTAAAGAATATTATTTGACTGACAGTGGGATTGAGTTGTATAACATAATTTTTGAACTTCAAATTTGGGCAATCAATAATGTTGACTTTAAATTTTCAAACAACACAACTGTATGGAGTAAAGAATTAGAAGTAAAGAATAAGGAGATTATGATTGAAGAAAAAAAATCAAATTATCGGGAGTTCAGAAAAAAAGAGTTTAATTTTTAATTGCAATTAAAAATTTAATATCTTCATAAAATATTTATTAAAGGTTAACCATAAACCAATTTGACTTCATACCGCTAGAGTTTCTGGCGGTTTTTTATTAACTATAAATATTATCTCTAAACCGAGGTTGTAATTTCCCACAATACAGGCGCAAATAAAAAATTTGAATAAAACTATAATTCCCATTATTAAGTTTTATTTGAGCTTTTAATTGTAAACTTGTAATAAGGCTTAAAATAAAGGATTTACTGTTTTTAACTCTACTTTAAACACGCATATTGAATAGGATTTATTTAAGAATATTCGCTAAAGGGGATGTAATTTTACATCAATAAATTAATAAATGACTATATGGACAGTGAAACCTTTCACAAGATTGAGAAGTTCAAAAATAAAATAGATTTAATCGTCAAAAGCGAAAAGCATTCTCATTATGTTTTAGAACAATTTGATACTATAGCAGAGCTATTTGGGTTAAGTGAAAATTTACTGATAGATGAAGGCAATGAAGAGTATTACGAAGAGTTGAGTATCTATCTAATCAATAGTTTAGCTAAAGAGGTTTATAAAAAGTAGCTAAACTTCTATTTTTCCAATTTGGGGGAAGTTTGATTTTTTCATACAGTAGGGATCTCGAACTCACTAATTTGGTTTTTAAATCATCAGTTCAAAGGGGTAGAAATATTTTGAAGATCAAAGGTTCAAATAAAATTTGTCTGCTCAGTTTTTAGATTGAAGGAAAATCAAAAGAATTACAGTTGTCACCTCTTTTTAAATTCTTTTTAAAAAGGTTTGTAACTTGCCTTTAAACCTTTTTATCATGAGAAAGTTAATCTTATTTTCAGTTGTAACAACATTTTCAATTCTCTGCTGTAATGCACCAAATACAACGCCATTTAATAACAATACTATTGCTACTGCCCATCCCTTAGCTTCTCTTGCAGGTAAAAGAATATTTGAGCAGCAAGGAAATGCTTTTGATGCTGCTGTTGCAGCAGGCTTTGCTCTTGCTGTAGTAGAGCCAAGCATGAGTGGAATTGGTGGGCGTCTCCAAGCTATATATCACGAAGCTTCAGGGAAAATTGGAGGGGTAGATGCATCGACTCAAGTACCTATGAATTATCTACCTACTGAAGAAAAAAATGCTTCAGGTTATAAAACGATTGGGATCCCTGGGGTTGTTGCCGGCTTACTAAAATTGCACAAGGAGCATGGTGTATTGGCTTTGGAAAAGGTGATGCAACCAGCAATAGAATATGCTGAAAATGGATTTCATATTTTACCAGGAGAAGCACTTAGACAACAAATGGCGAAAAGCGTTTTCCAACAGTATGAAGGGACAAAAGCACACTTTTTAAATGCGGAAGGGACATCTTTCCAAGCAGGAGATTTAGTGATCCAAAAAACACTTGCCACTACCTTAAAGCAGATAGCTCTAAATGGGAATGCTGGATTTTATGAGGGAGAGATTGCCCAAAAAATAGTCACTGACATACAATCTAATGGGGGTTTAATCACCCTAGAAGATTTAAAAAATTACAAAGCCCTTTCCGCTGAGGTATTGGAAGGGAAATTTCAAGGGCAAAAAATTTACGCATTATATTTACCCTCCTTTGGTGCGATAACCATTCAAATTCTTCAAATTCTAGATCATTTGATGCCAGCTGTTTCGGAAGAGGATTGGGCAATAAATATTGGTGATGCAACTGAATTAGCATACACATATAGAAAACATCAAGAGGATAGGGATTCATTAGATTTGATTATTTCCTACGAACATGCGGCTAAGTGGGCAAATCAAATTCAGGAGAAACGACTGAATCTGGTTGCAGAAAAAACACTGGATATGCCTGGAGCATGGGTTGCTTCTATTGGTCATACCTCGCATCTTACAGCAGCAGACGAACACGGCAATGTCGTTAGCCTTACGCAGACTATTGGCCCTAATATGGGATCTAAAGTAGCATCTAAAGAGCTGGGTTTTCTTTACGCTGTTACCTTAGGGGGATATTTAGGAGAATATAAACCAGGTGATCGTTCCAATTCTCATATTTCGCCAACTTTGTTTCTGGATAACGGGCAAGTTAAAATGGCGACAGGTGCTGCTGGTGGAAGCAGAATAGTTACAGCAGTTACCCAAGTGGCTCACCGTTATTTTGCACAAAAACACGATTTAAAAAATGCGTTGCTTCTCCCAAGGGTATATCCCTTTGAAGATTCGCTTTGGATTGAGGATCATGAAGGGGTAAAACAGTTGAATGCAGATTTGAATAATACTGAATATCCAATTAAAATGATTGATCAAAAAGCTCGTTTTGGTAGAGTTCATGCAATAGTTTATGATCCTATTAGTCACTCTTGGATTGGGGCTGCTGATCCTGATTGGGAGGGAACAGTAGAAAATTATAGTTCTAAATAATACCAATGTATTATGAAATCTTACATCAATAATGCGATTTTACTCTTCTTCTAATTTTAGATCATCCTCTGCATCGTTCTTTAAACCATCCAGTTGGATACGTAATACAAGTTCGTGTACTTTAAGATTCAATTGAGATAGGGAGCTAACAGTAGGAACTTCGTAGGCATATCCGATTTTAAATTTCCCTACAGAAACTAGAGAGAGAAGCGACAAGGCACTGCTTGTCCGATAAGAGAGTCCAAAATCTAAACGGTTTTGCCAGCTAAATATGGCTGAAATATCCGTAGTTAATGGTAATCCTTTCACTTTTCGCAGCATTAGTGAGGGTTTGAAATATAAATTGGGTGTCATTGAAAGATCTACACCACCGCCTAAATAGGAATGGACTCGATCTTTTGCTGTTATTGCTATATCTAAATCACGTTTTACATTAAATAATCTTGGGAGAGAGAGTGATATCCAAAACAGTTCGTTTTTTAAAAATGCACCTACTCCAATGTTTGGATTAAATTTAGAAATAGACTGTTTTAATGGATCCGGACTAAAAGTATATGAGTTTAGTTTAGTAGGATCTGCATTGTAAAAATTACCTCCTGCTTTTATCCCTAAAAAGAGTTGCGTCGATTCGTTTGTTTGAAGACGATAAGAAAAATCAACATTGGCAGAAGTTTGTTGTTCAACAAAAACTTTATCTGAAACTACAGAGATTCCTAGACCCACATTATTTTTTCTCGCTGACGAATATGAAAAAGCTAGTGTAGATGGGGCATCCTGAACAGAGGACCATTGTTGTCTAGAATTGAACGAAAAACTATTTGAATTTTCTGCTCCTGCATAAGCTGGATTAATAACATTCATAGTATATCGATATAGCGAATAATAACTTTCTTGCTGTCCGAAGGACAAGAACGCCATCAAATAAAATACTAATGAGATTTTTTTGAACATGTTTATCGAGTTAAATAAATCCATCCAACTTTGTCTGCCTCTCCATCGGAATCTAGATCGATTCTATAAAAATAGCTCCCTTCTGGAATTCTCTCTTGACCTGAAACTGCTGGCCAATCGTTTTGATAGTTATTAGCTTCATAAATCAAAACTCCAGTACGAGAGTAGATGAATACTTTGTTATTATTGTATTCTTCTATTTTCAAAATAATCCAACGGTCATTGATACCATCTCCATTATCCGAAACAAACTCATTAATTAACAGGTCATCTGCTACTCTAGGGTTAGGATCTATAGCGTCTTCTATTCCATCATTATCGTTGTCTAAATCGAAACAGTCTAAAATACCATCACCATCAAAATCTGGACTCTTGGAATTTTCGTCTCTGGGGTCTGATCCACAGGCAATTTCTTCTTCATCAGATTGGCCATCATTATCATCATCTAAATCACATAGGTCACCCAGTAAGTCTTGATCATAATCTTTTTGATCAGGATCAAAAACGGTGGGACAAACATCGCAAACGTCACCTATCCCATCAAGATCGGTATCTGATTGATCTTCATTTTTATTAATCACACAGTTATCACATACATCACCAACACCGTCTTCATCAGTATCTAATTGATCTGGATTAGCAATATCAGGACAGTTGTCTGTGGGTCTACTACTTGATCCAAATGAGTTGGGGACTCCATCGGCATCACCATCTTGAAAAGGAAATTCATTTACATTTAAAGGATCCGTTCCTTTTTCAATTTCTGTATTATCGTCATAACCGTCGTTATCGTCGTCTAGATCTAAACAATTGGGGATGCCATCAAAATCTGTATCTGAAGCTCTCGACAAATTGTCCAGGGGATCAGAACCGCAGAACATTTCTATTTCATCAGACTGGCCGTCGTTGTCATCGTCTGTATCGTAAAAATCAAGAATTAAATCACTATCGGTATCTAAAGGAAAACTAAGCACGTTTTGACTATCCGTTCCCACAGCTTCTTCTACGAGATCGGAGAATCCGTCATTATCATCATCATCATCTAGCACATTGATAATTCCATCGTTATCAGTATCCAAAGGAAAACTGAGGATATTTAGTGGATTAGTAGATGCAATAATTTCAATGGTATCTAAAAAGCCATCACCATCATCGTCTGTATCTGCATTATTTCCGACACCATCGGAGTCCGTGTCTGTCCATTCGGTGGGATCATTTGGGAATGCATCATTAGCATCAAGTACACCATCGTTATCCGAATCTGTATTGGTATTCCCTCCATTACCACTAGAAGGTTGATTTGAAGATGTACAAGTATTCAAATCATCCGTAATTGTTAGATTCACTGTGGTAGAGGCCGTATTTCCAGAACTGTCAGTAATCGAATAGATAATTTGTTGTGTTCCTAGATTAGCACAACTCATCATACGCTTCCCAGTAGGGATGGTTTTCCCAGATGAATTTAAACTGCTTTTTGAGCGAATCTTAGCTGTCTCTGAAGAAGATGTTGAAGGGACTTGGGCTTCATCTGCAAAAACGACTGTCAAATCTTCTGAGATGATAGAGTAGGTTGCAATACTACAGTTGTCATAGCTTCCGTTGTCTATAAGATTATAGGGAATATTAATATTGCCTTCACTATCAAGGGTGAGTACAATATCGTTTGCCAGAATGACAGGAAATTCGGTATCTATCGTAGTTACTGTTTGAACATTGGTTGTTACATTTCCAAAAACATCTATTGCAGTATAAGTAACTGCAGTTACACCAATAGGAAACTGTAAAGGGGCATCATTGCTAACGGAAGCTATACCACAATCATCATTGGTAATGACATTTCCAAGATCAACACCACTGGCAAAACAGGACCCAGAATCAGAGTAAATTTCAATAGTTTGATTCTGAATTAAAATTGTTGGTAGCGTATTGTCTGAAAAGGATACGTTTTGAGTTGCAGTAACTGTATTTCCGTAGGAATCACTGGCAGTCCATGTTACTATAGTAATCCCGGTAGAAAAACTATCTGGCGCATCGTTGGAGTAGGTAAATGAACAATTATCTGTTATTGTAGGTAAACCCAAAATAATTGAACATGAATTAGAAACGATATCTTGAGGAGGAATTAAAACTGGGGGAGTAGTGTCGCTTACAGTAACAATTTGTATTGCACTTGATGAATTACCCGCAGTATCCTCTACTGTCCATGTAACTGTTGTAACTCCAACAGGAAAATTTTGAGGGGCGTTATTTGAAGTCTGTAAAACCGTGCAATTATCACTTGTAATAGGGGTCCCCAATATAACTCCTGAAGCTTCACAAGAATCACTGTCAGATACTACATTGATGTTGGAAGGGGCTGTTATTATTGGTGCAATAGTGTCGGAAACCGTTACTAACTGCGTCGCAGAAGCAGTATTTCCTGAAGCATCTGTAACCTGCCATATCACAGCCGTAATCCCGAGAGGAAAACTATCAGGAGCATTATTTACAGGTGTTAAATTATCACAATTATCCGTAGCTGAAGCAACCCCAATCGTAACGGAACAACTGCTTGTATTTATATCATCCGGGACAGTAAGAACTGGCAGTTCATTGTCTATGACTGTTATTTTTTGTGTAAATGTATTGGTATTGCTTGCACTGTCTGTTACTGTCCAAGTCAGTGAATTTACCCCAATATTAAATATCAATCCTGGATTATCATTAACAACTGATATTATTTGGCAATTATCAGTAGCCGTAACGGTACCAGTTGAAACTACCGTTGCGATACAACTACCACTGTCTGTAAAAAACTCTTGTTCATAAGGCATTTCAAGACTCGGTATTATTTTGTCACTAGCCTCAACAAGTATTGTTGAAGTTGCAGAGAGCGTAATGTTATTTGTTAAGGTTACAGAGATAGTACCCACGAATTCTAAATCTTGATTACTCGGGAGGAATAGGTGTGTAAAAGTCACTGTATTTGAAGCAATATTGAAAACCTCAGAACGCTCTCCGTTCCCGTAGTCAACTTCCCAAGAATCAGCAGGAGGTGGGATAGCATTTACAAAAATGTCATCAAGACCCCAATTATCATACATATCGCCACTATTTTGAGGCTGATACCAACGGAATCGTGTAGAGTTGGATTTAGCTCCATCAGGAATTGTAATGTCATTAAAGTTCCATCGGTACCAAGCAGAACCGAAAGTTGTATCCCAACCATCGTAGAATGTGATCCAATTACCATTATTTACTGAGTATTGCAAATAGACTTCTTCAGCAATACCCTCTGGTTCTTCACAAGAAATCCCCCCATTAGATACCTCTTGGCTTGAAAGTTGAGGATCATCATCTCCATATCGTATTAAAAATTCAATACTACCACCTTCAGAAACATCAACCGCTGAGGTAGTTACAAAGCGCTTACCAATTTCATCACCAGATTGTTGCGTTTTACCCGCCCAAAAATAACTTGAAACAGGATTTGTATCTCCAGTTGAAGAATCACAGGGCGTTGAAACAGTGTAAGGTGATGAATCCCATCCATCAGGTAGGACACCTCCATTAAAATCAAATTCAGTAACACTGATCTCACTAGGTGTAAAAATAACCTCAAAGGCCAAAGTTGTTCCACTACAAGTCGTAGACTCTGTTGAGAAACTAGTACTGATTTGTTGACCTATAGCTTGATTGATCAACAAGAAAAAAAGTATGCTTTTAATATACTTCAATGGTTTCGATACTATTAAGATTAAAAACTTCTGTCACTGTTGACTTTTTAGTTTTATTTTCTCTTTTGAAGAGTTTTAGATCAACAGTTTGGTAATTACAATTTCCCATTTTAATCTCAAATGGATTTAACACAAAGGCAACCTTATTTTCTTCCGTTTTATTTACTTCTTCTCCCAAATAAAAATTTACTACAAGGGTTTCATTTGTTTTGTTTTTCACTTTGATTAAATAGTATTCAAAAGAAACACCATTTTTAATATCATCACAAAGAGTTTCGGTATAAGAAATTTCAATTTGATCATCCTCAAAATAGACTACAGAATTTTGTGGGAGATTTAAAAATGGAATAAGTAAAAGAAGAAAAATCATCGCAGTAATTTCTGAAAGGCCATAAATTAATTTTCATCAATTTAGCAAGTATTTTTTTTGCGACCCATTTATAACAAGATTAATATTTTGTAAGTGCAAAAAATCAGTCTATTTAAATGACAGCTGCTGTGTAGAACTAAAATTTTATTTCACAATTTTAGCAAAGCGAAGTGCACATAATAATCCTAAAACAGAAAAACCAACCAAATACATAAAAACATATTGATGCCCTTCAAGACCGGGATAGTTATCAAGGTAATACCCCATTAAAGGTCCACCAAATATATCAGGGGTATAACCCATCAATGAGATTAGCCCAACTGCTGTTCCTGTTAGTGCTAAAGAAACTTGACCCTCCTGTAAAACTGCAAAATATAAAGCCCGAATAGCATAGGTTCCTATGCCTAGAATAATTAGGGATATGAAAAATAAGACATTTAAATTGGATTTAATAATCCCTGAGGCAAAGAGAATTGAGCCAACTAACATCACCAAAAACCCAATAATAATCCAGAATATACTTTTAGATTTGTCAGCCAAATATCCAAAAACAAAACAAGCAAAAGGTCTTAAGTATAACTGAAGCCCCCCTACATTTGCAGACTGTATTTCATCATAATTCATAACTTCAGAAGCATACAAAGAATAAATATCAGTAACCTTATACCCAAAATAGGCACAAAGGATAATAAACATTAGTAACCAAACTGCTTCTAATTTTAATACATTGCTGATATTCGTAAAAGAGTTTTTGACGCTACTTATTCTCCTTTGTTGATTTGGCTTAATATTTAAATTGAAATACACTAATGTTCCTACAAAAGCTACGATGAAAGAAGCAAATAAAATAACATAACGAAAAGCATTTTGACGTTCAATTAGACTTGCAGTCTCAATATCTTTTTCCATGAACATAGAATAGATTATAACTCCTATGCTTCCCATTATTGCAGCCACTA
>Ga0222718_10004495_pt1 | contig 11559 bp, 9 predicted proteins | sample C33_27DmetaG_FD_165045 | JGI IMG/M metagenome (GOLD analysis project Ga0222718, IMG submission 165045) | Estuarine water microbial communities from San Francisco Bay, California, United States - C33_27D | ecosystem: Environmental > Aquatic > Marine > Unclassified | place: USA: California... | reverse complement strand
AGAAGGGTTTCATTGGGAGAATATGACGGTGGACTGCCATGTTCACTCTCAATCTGCAGACATTGCCGTAGGCGTGGATTCCGCTGGCAACAAAGACGAAGGCGCAGGCGACCAAGGCATCATGTTCGGTTACGCTGTAACCGAAACACCTGAATTGATGCCGGCCCCGGTTCATTATTCTCATCAAATTCTCAAATCCCTGGCCGACGCCCGCCACGCCGGTGATGCACCATTCCTCGGACCAGATTCAAAAAGCCAAGTGAGTCTGCAGTATCGCGATGGCAAGCCAGTAGGTACGACTTCTGTCGTGGTTTCTACCCAGCATAGCGCAGATATTGACCAAGACACCATTCGAACAATTGTCCGCCAACATGTCGAAGACGTGTTGCCAGAAGGATGGATGTGCCCGGACGACGCATTTTACGTTAATCCAACAGGCCGATTTGTCATCGGTGGCCCTGATGGCGACTGCGGCCTCACCGGCCGCAAGATTATCGTCGATACTTATGGTGGTGCGGCACCCCATGGTGGCGGCGCGTTCTCCGGTAAAGATCCCACCAAGGTAGATAGATCTGCGGCCTATGCATCACGCTATCTGGCAAAGAATGTCGTTGGCGCCGGTTTGGCACAGCGTTGCTTGATCCAATTGTCCTATGCCATCGGCGTGTCAAAACCACTGTCTGTCTACGTGGACACTCAGGGCACCGGTGAAGTGGAAGAAGAGAAGCTTGCAGCTGTTCTGCAGGATTTGATGGACCTCAGCCCGCGCGGCATTCGCGAACACCTTGGCTTGAACAAACCGATTTATGGCCGCACCGCGGCATACGGCCATTTTGGTCGGGAAGCTGACGGTGGTGGCGGTTTTTCATGGGAACGCCTGGACCTGGTTGAATCACTCGAATCTGCGTTCGGTGCCTGACCCAAAACCAGACACCGAGATCCATCGCACTCACCTCTACGGACGGCGCAAGGGAAAGCGCCTCCGCACCAGGCTGCGAAACGCACTGACTCACGACCTGCCGTTGGTGCGGATAGATCCTGATGTCGTTGAGCAGCCTTGCGATCCCAGAACCCTTTTTTCTGAGGACATCACTCGAATCTGGCTCGAAATCGGCTTTGGCGGCGGCGAACACCTGGCCAAACAAGCTCAATCAAATCCTGACGTTGGCTTCATCGGTGCCGAAATCTTCGAGAATGGGATCGCCGCTTTGCTCAAACAACGGACAGATGCGGGTTTCGAAAATATCCGGATTCTGGACAGCGACGCCCGCGAATTCATGCCAAAATTGGCAGAAAACTGCCTAGATCGAGTCTTTTTGCTATATCCGGACCCCTGGCCCAAGGCCAAACACGCCAAACGACGTTTTGTAAATCAGGTGACGTTGGACCTCCTGGCTCGAGTTATGACCCCAGGTGCGGAACTGAGAATTGCCACGGATCATCCGGAATATGCCCGCTGGTGCCTGCGCCAAATCCCCATCCACCCAGCGTTTCACTGGGATGTCAGCGGTCCAGCCAGCTGGCGACACCGGCCAGAAGATATGATTTCTACCCGATATGAGAAAAAAGCGATCCGGGAAGAGCGGACGCCTATGTACCTAAACTTCTTTAGGGCCTCTGGCTAAACCCTTGCTTGCAGGCGGTTTTCCGACTATACGAGCCTCTCAACTTCACATGTCGACTGACCTGAGGAGTGGGCCGGTGGCCCACTTTTTTTGTTTGTGGAATAGGCTTCTTGAGTCGTCGACAGATAGAGCGCGAGCACGATGGAACGACTGACCTGGCTCGAAGAAAAGATTTCGCCGACCCTTGAAGCAATGGGCTTTGAGGTCGTGCGCGTTGCCGTAACCGGCGAGGGCGGCGTGCGCGCATTGCAAATCATGGCCGATAGAGCTGACGGCAGCTTGATCAACATCGACGATTGCACCGCGATCAGCGTCACCCTGAATGACGTCTTTGAGGCCGACGACCCGCTAGACGGGGCGTATAATCTTGAAGTTAGCTCAGCAGGTATCGACCGACCTTTAACGCGTCCAAAAGACTTTGACGCCTACGCCGGGTTTGAGGCAAAACTCCAAACCCGACGCCCCATCAACGGCCGCAAAAAATACCGCGGTATTCTTGAAGGTCTTACCTCAGACGACACCGTGAACCTCGTCGTTGATGGTGAGTCTGTCTCGTTACCCTTATCTGAACTTGATCGCGCTCAGCTGGTGCTGACCGACGAACTAATTGCAGCAACAGAAAATTCAAAAAGCCATCAGCAACATCAAAACATAAACGCACAGAGTGAGTAGAAGACAATGTCCCAAAGCATAGCCATGCCCCGGCCAGAACTTATCCAGGTCGCTGACACCGTCGCCCGCGATAAGTCGATTGAGCGCGAGGAAGTGTTCATGATCATGGAACAAGCCCTCCAGAAAGCGGGCCGCTCCAAGTACGGGCAGGAAAAGGACATCCGGGCGACCATCGACCGCAAGACCGGCGAGATCCGTTTAGCCCGCTATCTTGAAGTTGTAGAGAACGAAGAGGCCGTCGAAGACGAAAACATCCAACTCACACTTGACCAAGCAAAAGGCAAAAAGAAGGAAGCAGAAGTTGGTGAGTTTCTTGTCGATCCATTGCCGCCAATCGACTTTGGCCGAATTTCTTCGCAAATGGCCAAACAAGTTATCGTGCAGGGTGTGCGCGAAGCTGAGCGGGCGCGCCAATTTGAAGAATACAAAGATCGCATGGGCGAAGTCGTCAACGGTCTGGTCAAACGGGTTGAATTTGGCAACGTCATCGTCGACCTGGGGCGAGCGGAAGGCCTGCTGCGCCGTGATGAGCTGATTCCGCGGGAGCACTTCAAGAATGGTGATCGCGTCCGCGCATACATTATTGATGTTCGCGAAGAGCCGAGAGGCCCACAAATCTTCCTCTCGCGTACATGCCCAGAATTCATGGCCATGTTGTTCGCCCAAGAAGTGCCTGAGATTTACGATGGCATCATCGAGATCAAAGCTGTTGCGCGTGATCCAGGCAGCCGCGCCAAGATTGCGGTTATTTCCAAAGACAATTCCATCGATCCTGTAGGGGCTTGTGTCGGGATGCGCGGTAGCCGCGTCCAGGCTGTTGTTGCCGAACTGCAGGGTGAGAAAATCGATATCATCCAATGGAATGAAGACCCTGCAACTTTCGTCGTGAATGGTCTCGCTCCTGCAGAAGTGAGCAAAGTTGTTCTTGATGAAGACTCTGGTCGTATTGAAGTGGTGGTGCCTGACGATCAATTGTCATTGGCGATCGGACGCCGTGGTCAAAATGTGCGTTTGGCCTCACATTTGACCGGCTGGACAATTGATATTCTAACTGAAGATGAAGAAAGCGCGCGCCGCCAAGAAGAGTTCCACAGCCGTAGCCAAGCGTTCATTGATGGACTCGATGTTGACGACGTGATTGCTCACCTTCTTGTCACCGAAGGCTTCACCTCTATTGAAGAAGTGGCCTTTGTTCCGGACGATGAGTTGTCAGCAATTGAAGGGTTTGATGAAGAGATCGCCGGCGAACTAAAAGCCCGGGCCCAAGCCCATCTTGAAGAACAAAACCAAGCTCTGATAACCAAGCTGACAGAGCTCGGCGTTACAGAAGATCTGCTCAATGCAGGTATTGACGGATTAGATGTCGAGATGATGGTGACTCTCGGTGAAAAAGACGTCAAATCCCGTGATGACTTAGCTGATCTTGCGTCAGACGAGCTCATCGACATCCTCGGGGTTGGGTCAATGTCCATGGAAGAGGCCAACACCATGATTATGGCCGCACGTGCCCACTGGTTTGACGATGAACCCGAAGAGGGCGCGGCTGAAGACGGTGAGGGTGAAGCCTCAGCAGCGGCGGAGGAAGCGGAGCCAACGTGACCTTTACCGCAACATCGCAGGACACGGAGAATCCGGGCGTGCCCCTGGCCGACAGTGCAGAATCTCTGTCTGTGTCGGACAAGGGGCCGCTGCGGCGCTGCTTGGTCAGCGGTGAGCAGAAGCCGAAAAATGAGCTGCTCCGCTTTGTGGTCGGACCAGGCGAAACCGTTGTTTTTGATGTTGCCGAGCGTCTGCCAGGTCGGGGTTTGTGGTTGAAGGCTGAGCGGGATATGATAGACACCGCTGCGTCTAAGCGTTTGTTTTCTAAGGCCGCCCGGCAATCTGTAATGACACCGGACGATCTTGTGACACTGGTCGCAGCAGGCCTCAAACGCCGTTGCCTTGACCGTCTTGGACTGGCCCGTCGCGCTGGGTTGGTGGCAGTCGGTTTTGAAAAGGTCCGCGCTCAGGTCGGCACTGGTCAAACCGTGTTGATTTTAGAAGCGGCGGACGGTGCAGCGGATGGGCGGCGTAAAATCATGGGCCTCGCCCCTGATGCGTTGGTGATAGATGCATTCACCGGCGAGGAATTGGGTCAAGCTTTAGGCAGATACCATGCTGTGCATGTCAGTCTGCGAGCTGATCGATTGACCGATACGCTGATGGTCGAGGCAAAACGTTATACGGGTGTCGCAAGGAGTGCGGCTTCATAAGGCGCTAGCGCCTTAGAAAAATAAAGAGTTAAGGGGAGCATGGGCTCCCAAAACAGAATGGTACAGGACGGTATGGCGAACGAAGCAAAGAAGCCTTTGACCTTAGGTCGAGGCAAGCTTGAACTGAAAAAGACTGTCGAGACTGGTCAGGTCCGTCAGAGCTTTTCGCATGGCCGTACGAAAGTGGTGCAGGTTGAGCGTAAGCGCAAACGCCAGTTTGAGATGGGCGCCGACGGCAAAGTCCAAGAGGTTAAGTCTCAAGCACCGGGTACGCTGAAAAAGGCAAGCGCTGAAGAAGCCGCTGACGCCGTTCAACGCAAACTCAGCGCTGAAGAAACCGCTCATCGCCTTAAGGTTTTACAGGACGCCAAGCGCGCGGACGACGAAGACCGTAAAGAAGAAGATGAACGCCGAGCTCTGGAAGCAGAGCGTCTCGCGAACGCTCAAGAAGAAGAGGCGCAAGCCGAGGCGAAAACAGCCGCAGATTCAGAAGGCGAGTCTGGAGAAGCCGAAGCTGTTGTCGATGTACCGATTGAGCCGGTTATTCCGCCAGACCCTGATAAGCCGGTAGAGCGCACAAGACGCCCTGCTGCCAAAGACGATGGCAGCGAGAGCCAAGCACGGAAGCAAGCAAAACCGGGTAAGCAGCCAGCCAAAAAGGGCGGAGAGCAACGCCGCCGATCTGGCAAGTTAACAATTTCCGCAGCCCTTGAGGGTGATGATCAAATCGAACGCGGCCGCTCAATGGCGGCTTTGCGACGCGCCCAAGAAAAAGAACGCCGCAAACAAATGCAGCAACAGAAGACGGCTATGCCGTCTGAAAAGATTGTGCGTGAAGTTACGGTGCCAGAAAAAATCACGGTTCAAGAATTCTCAAACCGGATGGCGGAACGATCAGGCAATGTTATCAAGGCTCTTATGAAGCTGGGCATCATGGCAACAATCAATGAAGTGATTGATGCAGATACCGCCGAACTTGTTGCGCAAGAATTTGGCCACACGATTAAAAGGGTGTCCGAAGATGACGTGTTGACTGGGCTAAGCGCCGGCCAAGATGACTCGGATGCGACAGAGACACGGCCCGCTGTGGTTACTGTTATGGGCCATGTTGATCACGGCAAAACCTCCTTGCTTGATGCGCTACGTCAAGCTGATGTGGTCTCCGGAGAAGCAGGCGGCATTACCCAACACATTGGCGCTTATCAAGTGCGGTTGCCGGAAAACAAAAAGCTGACCTTCCTGGATACGCCGGGTCACGAAGCCTTTACAGCTATGCGCGCGCGCGGTGCTCAAGCAACCGACATTGTGGTGCTTGTCGTCGCATCAGACGACGGCATTATGCCGCAAACAATTGAGGCGATTAAGCACGCCAAATCCGCTGACGTGCCGATGATTGTGGCCATCAATAAAATGGACAAGCCAGAGGCATCACCGGATCGGGTCCGCCAAGAGTTGCTCAGCCATGAAGTTGTGGTCGAGGAAATGGGCGGCGAAGTTTTGACCGTTGAAGTGTCTGCAACCCAGAAGACAAACCTAGACAAACTGCTGGAATCAATTCAGCTGCAAGCCGAACTTCTGGACCTTAAGGCTAATCCGGATCGTGCCGCTGAAGGTGTGGTTATTGAAGCCAAAATGGAAAAGGGCAAAGGGTCTGTTGCGACCGTTCTTGTCCAGCGGGGCACACTTAAGGTTGGCGATATATTTGTTTCCGGGTCTGAGTGGGGCCGCGTACGCGCATTGGTCAATGACCAAGGCAAACAGATTAAATCTGCTCTACCGTCTGCGCCTGTCGAGGTGCTTGGCTTTAACGGCACACCACACGCCGGCGACGACTTCATCGTTGTCGACGAAGAAGCACGTGCGCGTGAAGTTGCAGATTTCAGGGCCCGCAAAACACGCAATGCCACGGCAGCGGGCGGCGTAAGCACCATGGAACAAATGTTTGCCAGGGCTCAAGCTGGCGATAGTGAAGATCTTCCCGTGGTGATCAAGGCTGACGTTCAAGGTTCCGTCGAAGCATTGACAAGCACGCTAGAGAAAATCAGCACCGAAGAGTCACAAGTTAAAGTCATTCACGGAGCCGTCGGCCCCATTAATGAATCCGATGTGACACTGGCAACCGCATCCAAAGCGGTGATTATCGGCTTCAACGTCCGGGCAAATTCTCAAGCCCGCGAGATCGCTAAACGCGACAACGTCGACGTCCGGTATTACTCGATTATTTATAACGTCGCAGACGACATTAAGGGTGTGTTCTCTGGACAGTTGTCACCGAAGTATCGCGAGAACTTCTTAGGTTACGCAGAAATCAAAGAGGTCTTTGCTGTATCCAAAGTCGGTAAAGTGGCCGGTTGTATCGTGACAGAGGGAACCATCAAGAAGGGCTGCAAAGTTCGCCTGTTGCGCGACGATGTGGTCATCCACGAAGGCGACCTATCTCAGCTCAAGCGCTTTAAGGACGATGTTAAGGACGTGCGCGAGGGGACAGAGTGTGGCGCTGCGTTCGCCAATTACCAAGACATCCAAGTGGGCGATCGGATCGAGTGTTTTGAGCTCGAGCAAGTCGCCGTCGAGCTTTAGACAACCCCGGCGGTAATCCGCCGGGCATTAGGAATTCACATGGCACGAGGCCGAACACGACCGCCAAGTCAGCGGCAATTGCGCGTGGGGGAAACTCTACGGCACATGCTGGCTGAAATCTTTGAGCGGGAAACCTTTCAAGACCCAGACTTATTTGACGTCACGCTGACCTTCACACAAGTGGATTCCAGCCCAGACCTCAAGCACGCCACCGTATATGTGATGCGCCTGGGTGGAGGAGACATGTCTCCCGTGTTAGCGGGGCTTGGCCGGGTGAAATCGTTCCTCCGCAGGCAATTGGCGAAGCGTGTCCGTCTGCGGCAAGTGCCGGACCTCCACTTCGCAGCCGACACAACCTTCGATCAGGCAGAACACATCGACACGTTGCTGAATCGTCCTGATGTCGCACGCGACCTCATGCCCGAACATAGTGCGGAAGAAAAATCCGCAGACACTACGGACGGTGACAGTGGCCCGTAAACGGCGCGGCCAAGCGATATCAGGGTGGCTGGCCCTCGACAAACCTCATGGTCTGACATCAACGCAGGCTTTAGGCAAAGCCCGTCGGTTCTTGGATGCGGCAAAAGCGGGTCACGGCGGGACTCTTGATCCGTTGGCGACAGGCATTTTGCCGATCGCCTTTGGCGAGGCCACTAAAACCGTATCCTTTGCAATAGATTCCCAGAAAACCTACCGTTTTGACGTCAATTGGGGTGCCGCAACCACGACCCACGATCTCGAGGGCGAGATCACCGAAACATCGGAAGTCCGACCAACGCCTGAGGACATCGATGGCGCTCTAACCAGTTTTATCGGCCAGATTGAACAAATCCCACCCCAATACTCGGCGATTAAGGTGAATGGGCAACGCGCCTACGATCTGGCGCGAGATAATCAGAAGGTTGATCTAAAGCCCCGCACTGTCAGGATCGACAGATTCGAGCAGATAGACGCTGATTTGGGTCCGGATCAGGCGACTTTTGAGGTGGACTGCGGCAAAGGCACCTACATCCGCGCGCTGGTGCGGGACTTAGCCATAGCACTTGGGACCTTTGGCCACCTTGCCGCGCTACGCCGCATCCGCTGCGGCCCCTTTGACGAAAAGATAGCGATTTCCCTGGATAAACTGGAGGCTTTAGGGCATAAAGCCGCCGGCTCTGGGATTCTTCTCCCTGTCGCGACCGTGCTGGACGACATCCCGGCACTGGCCCTGACCAAGGAAGAGGCCCGCCGTATGAGCCACGGCCAATCCGTTTCACTTTTTGCCGTGGCCAACCGCACCCCCACAAGCGGACTAACGCCAGGCGCAGCCGTGCAGGCTGTATGCGGGGATCGGTTGATTGCGGTGGCCACCGTTGCGGACGGACTTGTAAAGCCCGTGCGTGTTTTGAACAGCTAGTTAGCTTTTAAGGAGTACCCGATGTCGATTACTGCTGAACGCAAACAAGAACTCATCAAGGAATATGCCACCAAAGAGGGCGATACCGGTTCTCCGGAAGTCCAGGTAGCAATTCTGAGCGAGCGGATCAACAACCTTACCGATCACCTGAAAACCCATGGCAAAGACAACCACTCCCGCCGTGGCCTTCTCATGATGGTTGGTCAGCGTCGCCGCTTGCTCGACTACACAAAAAAGAAATCACAGCAGCGCTACAAGACACTGATTGGTCGCCTGGGACTCAGGCGCTAAGCAGTCGCGGTCGCGCAAACCGACATATTGAATGTACTGGCCTGCCAGAGTTGGAATAACCAGCGGTCAGACCCGGATGAGCCGGGTTTGGTTGACGCTGTTTACCGACGCGCAGCGGACTGTCGGGCTACATGAACAATACAAAAAACCGCTGTATGTAGGGGGCCGATAACCACTGGTCAGGGAGACTATGTGGTTCGCACGTTTGGTGCCAGCCTGTAGGAAAAGGAAGTCCTTATATGTCTATGTTTACAACGTACCGCAAAGAAATCGAATGGGGCGGACGCACACTCGTTTTAGAAACCGGAAAAGTAGCGCGCCAAGCCAACGGGGCTGTGATCGCGACCTATGGAGAAACATCTGTACTGTGTACAGCCGTCGGCCAGCGCCAACCGAAGCCTGGCATCGACTTTTTCCCGCTGACGGTTAACTACCAAGAAAAAACATATGCCGCCGGTAAGATTCCGGGCGGCTTTTTCAAACGCGAAGGTCGGCCAACAGAAAAAGAAACGCTGGTTTCACGTTTGATCGACCGGCCTCTTCGGCCGCTATTCCATGAGAGCTATCGCAATGAAACCCAAGTGGTTTGCACGGTGCTCTCCCACGACTTAGAAAACGACCCTGACGTCATTGCCATGATCGGTGCGTCTGCCGCACTGACCATTTCTGGCATTCCGTTTCTCGGTCCCATCGGGGCCGCCCGTGTCGGCTACAAAGACGGCAATTACGTTCTCAATCCGCTGATGGCAGATGTGCCTGAATCCGCCCTTGATCTGGTTCTTGCCGGCACACGCGAAGGCGTCTTGATGGTGGAGAGTGAAGCCAAAGAGCTGTCTGAAGATATTATGCTCGGCGCCGTGAATTACGGTCACGAACAGATGCAGACAGTGATTAACGGTATTATCGAATTGGCCGAATTGTGCGCCAAGGAACCGTTTGATATCGCCGAACCGCCAGCCGAGTTGGCGATCGTTAAAGATAAATTTTCCGCCTTCGCTGGAGATATCGAAGCTGCATATCAATTGCAAGTTAAGCAAGACCGTCAGGAAGCCATTGCCGCTGCTAAAGACAAAGCGATTGCAAGCCTGGGCGATAACGATGCTGAACTCGCAGTTGCCGGAAAAGTCCTAAAGAAAATGGAGCAGGACATTGTCCGCGGCAGCATTCTCAAAACTGGCAAGCGGATTGATGCCCGGTCCACCGTTGATGTTAGGCAAATTGAATCTGAAGTGGGCGTTCTATCACGGGCACACGGATCTGCATTGTTTACCCGTGGGGAAACACAGGCTCTGGTCACAGCGACTTTGGGAACTGGACGCGACGAACAAATCATAGACGCGCTGGAAGGCGAGTTCCGCGAAAGCTTTATGCTGCATTACAACTTCCCGCCTTACTCCGTCGGAGAAACGGGCCGGATGGGCGGTGCAGGACGTCGTGAAGTGGGTCATGGCAAGCTAGCCTGGCGTGCTGTTCACCCTCTTCTCCCCTCTAAAGAAGACTTCCCTTACACCTTGCGTGTGGTTTCTGAAATCACAGAATCAAATGGATCTTCCTCGATGGCTACCGTATGCGGCACGTCATTGGCGCTAATGGATGCGGGCGTTCCCTTAAGCCGTCCGGTCGCGGGTATTGCCATGGGCTTGATCAAAGAGGGCGATGACTTTGCCGTGCTGTCCGACATCCTTGGTGATGAAGATCACCTTGGTGATATGGACTTTAAAGTTGCCGGGACGGAAGAAGGTGTCACCTCATTGCAGATGGACATCAAGATCACGTCCATCACCAAAGACATTATGGAAATCGCCCTCAACCAAGCCAAAGGCGGGCGGCTTCATATTCTTGGTGAAATGGCTAAGGCGCTTACCTCCTCACGCGAACAGGTTTCTGGTCATGCCCCTCGCATCACCACGTTGACTGTTCCGAAGGACAAGATTCGTGACATCATTGGTACCGGCGGTAAGGTCATTCGCGAAATTCAGGAAGAGACAGGTTGTAAGATCGACATTGATGATGACGGCACGGTCAAAGTGGCGTCAGCGGATCAAGCCGCTACAGACGACGCAGTCGGTCGTATCCGTGACATTATTGCGGAAGCTGAAGTCGGCGTGATCTACACCGGTAAAGTCGTCAAGCTGATGGACTTTGGCGCCTTCGTGAACTTCCTCGGAAAACGTGACGGTCTGGTCCACATTTCTGAACTCGCCCCGCGGCGTGTTGAGAAAGTTTCAGACGTCGTCAACGAGGGCGATATCGTCAAAGTAAAATGCCTAGCTGTCGATGATCGCGGCAAGGTTAAGCTGTCGATGAAGCGGGTCGATCAGGAGACTGGTGAAGACATCGACGGTCAAGAAAAGAAAGACGCACCTGCAGAGAAGTAAAACGCTCTCAAGTACAGCAAAAGCGCGGACGTATGCTATGAGCCTGCTGCCTCGCATTGTCGGACATCGTGGCGCGCCCCAAATGGCACCAGAGAACACTCTGGCGTCGTTTCGGGCAGCCGCTGCGGCCGGTGCTACGGCCGTAGAGTTCGATGTCGCGTTGACCTTCGACGCCAGACCAGTGGTGATCCACGACACCAGCCTCGAGCGGACCACAGACGGGACCGGATTGCTGGCCGAGAATACTTTAGAAGCCATAAGTGGTTTGGATGCGGGCGGTTGGTTTGATCCATCTTTTGCGGGCGAGGTTGTTCCAACACTAGAAGAGGTGATCGACCTCCTTGAAACGTTAGAGCTAGGCG
>Ga0222718_10004494_pt1 | contig 11559 bp, 10 predicted proteins | sample C33_27DmetaG_FD_165045 | JGI IMG/M metagenome (GOLD analysis project Ga0222718, IMG submission 165045) | Estuarine water microbial communities from San Francisco Bay, California, United States - C33_27D | ecosystem: Environmental > Aquatic > Marine > Unclassified | place: USA: California... | reverse complement strand
TATTGCACCAGATGTTGTAGATCGTCTGATGAAAGTAGGTAAGGATATGAAAATTGACAGCCTTTAAGTATAAACCAGATGGTGAAGTATTAAAACAATTTATGAAGGATGATACATTCTTCCGAGGCATCCGTGGGCCTGTAGGCTCTGGCAAATCGGTGGGGTGTTGTGTTGAGGTATTCAGACGTGCATTACAGCAAGAGAAAAACAGTGAGGGTATTCGCCGTTCTCGTTGGGCTATTATTCGTAATACAAACCCACAGCTTAAAACAACTACAATCAAGACCTGGCTTGACTGGTTTCCCGAAGATCAATGGGGAAAGTTTCGTTGGGAAGTTCCATACACCCACCACATCAAGCAAGGCGACCTTGACCTAGAGGTTATCTTTCTTGCCCTTGATCGCCCAGAAGACGTAAAGAAACTGCTGTCCTTGGAACTCACGGGCATTTGGATTAACGAGGCGAGGGAATTACCTAAGTCAATCATTGATGCTTGCACCATGCGTGTTGGTCGTTTCCCCTCTATGCGGGACGGTGGCCCTAGCTGGACTGGTGTTATCGCTGACACTAACGCCCCTGAAGAAGATCACTGGTGGCCTATCATGTCTGGCGAAGTTCCAGTGCCAGATCATATCTCGGCAGAGGAAGCTAAGATGCTCGTGGCTCCAGACAACTGGGTATTCTACACCCAACCCCCTGGTATGACTGAAGAGAAAGATGCGTCTGGCTCTGTTAAAGAGTATCTGCCCAATGATAAGGCAGAGAACAAAGACAACATGATGAAATCCTACTACCCCAATCTTATTCAGGGTAAGACAAAAAGCTGGATTGATGTCTACGTTATGAATAAACTAGGGGCTATCAACGAAGGAAAGCCTGTATACCAAATGTTTGCACCTGACTTACACGTTGCGAGAGAAGAAATACCAGTGGCCTCTGGTGTCCCAGTCTTTGTGGGTCTCGACTTTGGCTTGACCCCTGCGGCTGTATTCGGCCAGAAGGTTCGTGGTCGATGGCTTATCCTGCAAGAGATTGTGGCCTTTGATATGGGGATCGTGCGGTTCTCAGAACTGCTTCGAGCGGAGATAGCTACACGCTATGCTGACTGTGAGGTGTCAATTATTGGCGACCCTGCGGGCGACTTCCGCGCACAGACTGATGAAAGCACCCCGTTCCAAGTATTGCGAGGGGCTGGCTTGGTTGCAAGGCCAGCACAGAGCAATGACGTTGCGCTTCGCATCGAGGCTGTAGCCGCAACTTTGAACAGGCTAGTGGATGGAAAGTCTGGTATACTCATCGACCCTAGGTGTAAAGAACTTATAAAGGGCTTCGATGGAGGTTATGGTTATAGGCGCATGCAAGTTAGTGGTGAGCGTTTCGACGATAAGCCTGACAAGAATAGGTTCTCTCACATTCACGATGCTTTGCAGTATTTAATGCTTGGTGGTGGCGAGGGCAGAGAGGTGCTTGGGCATCAGAAAACTGCCAAGCCATTTACTATGAAGCGAGAATTTGATATATTTACTAGGAAATCTAAGCAACCCAAAAAATCTTTTTGGAATAGGATGTAATTATGGCAGTCAGTATGACTTCACCCCTAAGAGACCAATCAATTAAAAGCAAATATAGATTGCCAACAAGCCTTCTTGAAAGCGCGTTGGAACAAGGCTCAGACCCAAGAACAGTTGCCGCATATACAAAGCAAGCAGAACAAATTGCAAGCAGAAGCCGACGAGGAAGAGGACTTCGCGGAGTTTACTCAAGGCTGGTTGCGCCTAATAAACTTCAAGTTTTAAGAAAAAAAATAGCATTGGAAGCTCAAACGCAACCAGAACTTGAAGTAATTCGCCAGGCGCGTGAAGAACTCGCGCAACAAACTGCCGCAAATATATCTCGCAAACGTGGTAACGTCAGCCTGTTATCTAGCCCTACTGGTGGCTCAGGATTTTTACAAGGATACTTTCGATAATGGATGAAATAGCCAAGAATTACTTAAAGAAGTATGAGTCGGCCAAGTCTTTACGCACACCCTTTGAAGACTTGTTTCAAGAGTGCTATGACTATGCCCTGCCACAGCGCGAGGGCTTTTACTACAACGCACCAGGACAACGCCGCGACGATCGCATTTTTGACGAGACTGCTGTAGTTGGTGTGCAAGAATTTGCATCTCGTTTACAGTCTGGGCTTGTTCCCAACTTTGCTCGTTGGGCTGACCTGCTTGCTGGCAGTGAAGTTCCAGCCGATGAGGCTGATGAAGTAAACAATAGTTTAGATGAAGTGACGGAGTATATCTTTGAGATCTTGGCTAACAGCAACTTTGCACAAGAAGTGCATGAGTCCTTTATGGACTTGGCTGTAGGCACTGGTTGCCTTTTGGTCGAAGAGGGTGACGCTGTAAACCCTATTCGCTTTAATGCAGTTCCACTTCCCAAAGTAGTTCTTGAGAACGGCCCAGACGATAAGATCGACCACGTTTATCGTGAGCGTGAGGTTCGCTACCGTGATATTACAACTGCGTTTAAGAAGCCAAAAATTTCACCAAAGATGCAAGACAGCATCAACAAGAAGCCCGAGGAGAAGGTTAAGTTGCTTGAGGTTGTCTGCCGCTTGTATGACAAACCTAACCAAGAGCGTCACGCATACTATGTAATCGACAAGACAAACAGAGAGTGCGTAGTTGAAGAAGTATTTGAGGGTGTGGGTAGCAACCCGTTTGTATGTTTCCGTTGGTCTAAGGCGGCTGGCGAAGTGTATGGTCGTGGGCCCTTGGTCAACGCCCTGTCTTCTATCAAGACTACAAACCTTACCATCCAGCTTATCCTTGAAAACGCTCAGATGGCTATCTCTGGTATTTACCAGATGGATGACGATGGCATTATCAATGTTGATACAATCAACCTTGTGCCTGGCACAGTTATCCCTAAAGCCCCTGGCTCTGGCGGACTACAACCAGTAGCCGCCGCAGGTAGCTTTGATGTGGCAAGCCTCGTTCTGAATGACATGCGTATGAACATTAAACGTGCATTGTATAACGACATGCTTGGTGATCCAAACCGAACACCAGCTACAGCCACGGAGATTGCGGAGCGTATGGCAGACTTGTCTCGTCGTATTGGCTCTGCGTTTGGCCGACTGCAAGCAGAGATGGTTCAACCTATTCTCCAGCGTGTGGTTTACATTCTCAAGAAGCAGGGACGTATTGACCTGCCCACAGTCAATGGCCGCGAGGTAAAAGTTCGCAGTGTATCACCTTTGGCACAGGCCCAGTCTAACCAAGATATTACAACTGTTGCTCGTTTCCTTGAAGTGGTTGGTGTAAACTTTGGCCCTGATATGGTTAATATGTTGATTGACTCAGAAGAAACTGCGGTTTACCTTGCTAAGAAGTTTGGGGTTCCAGACGGATTGATTAGGGATGAGGCTGATCGAGAAGCCTTACAAGAGCAGATGCAACAGATGGCACAAATGCAACAGATGATGCAGATGCAAGGTGGCGGTGGAGAATAGATGTCGCACATTGGAGTAGATGGGTTTCCTCGCCCAAAAGAGGAAGATCACAGACTATCAAGAAATATCAAGTCCCTCTTTAATACACCAGAGGGCAAAGAGGTTCTGCGTTACTTCCGATCTATTACATTGGATGCGGTAAGTGGCGGAGGCATTAGCGATGGCGAACTCCGACATTTGGAGGGCCAGCGTTATTTTGTAGGTCTCATTGAGAGACGAATTAAACATGCAGAGAAAGTAGAATCAAATGACGGAAGCAACAGATAATGTAGCACCAGAGGGTGTTGCACCTGACGCAGAAGCGACAGGGGTAGAAACAAATGACCGCCCAGAGTGGTTGCCTGAAAAGTTTAAGACACCAGAAGACCTGGTAACTTCATACTCGGCACTAGAGGGCAAGCTGGGTAAAGGGGAAGAAGAGTTAAAGAAAGCCTTGGCTGAAGAGTTTGAGGCATCAAAGTATGAAAACCGCCCTGAGAGTGCTGGTGACTACACGCTCCCAGAGGGAACCGAAGACTTAGCAGACGATCCCAACATTGATTGGTGGTCAAAGCTGGCTTGGGAAAAAGGTATGAGCCAAGAGGAATTTGAGCAAGGTCTGTCTCAGTTTATTGGTGAAGGCCCAGATCTTGAGGCAGAGGCCGCCAAGCTAGGTGATAACGCAGAGGCTCGTATTGAGGCTGTTGCATTATGGGCAAAGAAAACTGTGCCAGAAGATTTTAGTGACGAAGTTATTCGCCTCGGTGAGACCGCCGAAGGTATACAGCTTCTTGAGTTTCTTATGGGTGAAATGCAAGGTCAGTCTGTTTCTAGTGAAGAGACAGCAACTACTGGCCTATCCAAAGGGGAGCTTGAGTCTATGATGAAAGACCCTCGATATTGGAATAACGTCCAGCGTGACGCTGAGTTTGTTAAGCAAGTCGATGAAGGGTTTGCTAAACTCTATAAATAATACGCTACCCCCAGAAGCGTAGAGGGAGCGTCCACACGGGCGTTCCCTTTTTCTGTTGCAAAAAGGGCACACTTCAGGCATTATCATTCTGTTAGCGGCCCGTTGATAGCGGATGGCCCCGTATAGGGATAACCAGATGATGCGATGCTCGGACAACCATTCCTGACATTAATGTAAACTTCTTTTATAAGGACTATTGAAAATGGCTAATACAATCGACCAAGCCTTTATCACGCAGTTCGAGTCTGAGGTTCACCTTGCTTATCAGCGTATGGGTTCGAAACTCCGCAACACTGTTCGCCAAGCAAGCAATGTAACTGGCTCTACTGCAAAATTCCAAATCATCGGTAAAGGCACTGCCAATACCAAAACACGCAACGGTGACGTTACTGGCATGGAGTTGGCACACACCAACGTAACTGCCACACTGACCGATCACTATGCACCTGAGTATATCGACAAGCTGGACGAGTTGAAAATCAACATCGACGAGCGTCAGTCTGTTGCTCAGTCAGCCGCCTACGCACTTGGCCGTAAAACCGACGAACTGATCGTCGCCGCTATGGACGCTGGTGCAAACGCAACACAAGTTGCTGATGCCACAGGTGCTTTGGTTAAAGGCGACCTGCTGACAACTTTCGAGTTGTTTGGTTCAGCCGACATTCCAGAAGACGGACAGCGTTACATCGCTATGTCACCTGCTGGTTATGCCGACTTGTTCAGCATCAACGAGTTCGCATCAAGCGATTACGTTGGCGACCAAAACCTGCCATTCGCTGGCGGCATGACAATGAAAGAGTTCTTGGGCTTCAAGATCTTCTCAACGTCTGCTGTTGCTGGTGGCAAGAACTTTGCCTACCACAGTTCTGCTGTTGGTCTGGCTGTTGGTTCAGATGTCGCTACCGAAGTGAACTACGTTCCACAGAAAGTGGCTCACTTGGTAACTGCTCACATGAGCATGGGTTCTATTGCTATCGACAGCAATGGTATCTACGAACTTCTGGACAACAACTAAGTCTAGTGTTTGGAGGGGCAGGTTCGTCCTGCCCCTCATTACTACCAATAGCGAGGCGACATGGCATCCACAGTAGCTAATAGTGCAATCGACATTTGTTCACGGGCTTTGATCCTCATTGGGGCAGAGCCTATTACTTCTTTTGAAGACAATACAACTGAAGCCCTTGTTGCTGTAAATATGTATGAAGACGTGGCGCAAGCAAGTCTGTGCGATACACGCTGGCGTTTCGCCACTGAGCAAGCCCAGCTTGCCCGACTATCCGAAGAACCTACTGGCCGTTTTGACGCCGCATACCAGCTTCCATCAGGGACGCTTATGCTGAACGCAGTCACTATCGCAGACCAGCCAATCAATTACACGGTATACGGCGACAAAGTCTTTTGTGATGCCAGCGAGAATGAGGAAGTCATTGCAGACTTTATATTCCGCGCTGAAGAAATCAACTGGCCTTCCTACTTTACGCTTGCCGTCGAGTATAGCCTAGCGGCCATCTTTGCTAGTTCTATTGCTCGAAATGAATCTCTGACCTCCATCATGGAGCAGAAGAAGTCTATCTTGATGGCAAAGGCGCGTAATCTGGACAGCCAGCAAAACACTACACGCAAACTAACGACATCGAGGTTCATTAACGAAAGGCGGTCATAATGGCTAAAATAAAGATACCGCTTCACAGCTTTCAATACGGTGAACTAAGCCCATCATTTACCTCTCGCGTTGATGCCGCAGTCTATCAGGCTGGCGGTCAAAAGGTGCGTAACTTTATTATCATCAATGAGGGTGGCGTAAAGAAACGTCCTGGTGGAGAATTTATCTATAAGTTCTCTGATAGTGTGGACACTGCCAATCGTCTTGAGATTCGAGCAGAGCCATTTACCTTTTCTGACGATGAGGAATATATCCTGTGTTTTAAGAACAATGCGCTAGATATATTCTTTATTAACCCCACCACTGGAGAGGTTGATACAACTCCCGTCACTTTTAGTGGAGCAACTGACTGCCCCTGGACAACTTCTACTATCCCTAGCCTTACCCTTGCCTCATCTGGGGACGTAACCATTATCTGTCATCCAACTATCCCAACGCGCGTATTACGCAGAACTGGTCTTAAAACCTTTACGTCTGAAGTTTTTACATTTGATGATAATGGTAATGACAATACACCAACGCACCCATACTTTAAGTTTCAAGCCTCTGGTGTAACCCTAACCCCGTCTGCTGTTACTGGAACGGGAGTTACCGTTACATCTAGTGCGGATTATTTTGTTAGCGATCATGTTGGCTCATATCTTTTGATTGGCAATACACCATGTGAGATTAAAACCTATGTTAGTGCAACTCAAGTTACTGTGGATATTACTGGAACAATTCTTCGGAGGCTGTTACCAGATTCTATTGAAGTGTTTGATGGCACTGATATTGTTCAAGTTACTATGGCTCTCCATGGCTTGGCTGTTGGTGACTCTTTTGACATTGATCGTGTGGGTGCTTTGGGTGGGCTTAACGCGACTCATTTGGAAGGAACCAAAACAGTAGCTCGTGTTATTGATCTAAATACATTTGAATATACTGCTGGTTCTAACGCATCCTCTTCTGCTATTGGCGGTGGCTCTGTAGAGATTTCTTCCACAGCCCCAACCCCTGAATGGTATGAGCAGTCTTATTCCACTGTTCGCGGTTATCCTGGCGCAGTTACATTCCACGAGGGTCGTTTGTGGTTTGCTGGAACAACGTCACAACCTGGACATATCTGGGCCTCCCAATCCAATACATTCTTTAACTTTGATGTGGGGGATGGTAGCGATGATGATGCTATTGACCTGAACTCAAACTTTGGTGAATACTCTCAAATCTTGCACCTAGTAGTTAATCGTGACCTGCAAATCTTTTCTGCAAGCTCCGAATCGTTTATCCCTGCCTTTACTGACCGTCCAGTTACCCCTGCAAACGCCATAGTAAAGCGTCAGACGCCATTTGGGTGCTCTCCTATGCGTCCCCAGCCATTTGATGGCGCAACGCTCTACACGCAAGTCTCTGGCAAGATGTTGGGTTCTTATGTGTATAGTGAGGTAGAGCAAGCCTACAATACTGAGAATGTCTCCGTCACGGCACAGCATTTGATGCGTAACCCCATTCAGTCTGCAAGCATTAAGGGTGGTTTTGATCGGGCTGAGTCTTATTGCTTTATGGTCAATGATGACAATACCATTTCTATTTTCTACTCCTCTCGCGGCGATCAAAGAGCAGGATGGATGCTGTGGGACACACCTGGCAAGTTCCATAGTATTTGCTCTGTAGACCGTAATGTGTATGCAATCACAGTTCGAGACGATGGAAATGGCACAGATGCTTACTTCCTTGAAAAGTTTAATACTGAAATGCCAATGGATTTTTGTGGTGAGTTTACTGGGACTGCTGGTGTCTTCACTGTTAGTTCTCAGTTTAGCGATGGTGCTCTTGTTAAAGTAGTTAGTGGCACAGACTACTTGGGTGAGTTTACTGTGTCTGGCGGTCAGGTAGACGTATCTTCTGTTAAGGATGTTACTACTGCTTATATTGGCTATCAGTTTAATCCCATCTTGGAAACAATGCCTATCGACGTATTAACCTCTGGTGGGCCGCTTACTGCTGGCCCTCGTAAAATTGATATGGTTACTCTTGATCTTGAGGACACATTGTCTGCCGCAGTGAATGGCAAGGACATGATTATTAGAAATACTACTGATGATTTTTCTCTTGATAGAAATAAGTTTACAGGTAGAAAAGAATTTAGGTTGATTGGAATTGGGCGTGACCCTACTGTTACCGTTACGCAGTCTGTTCCATTCGACTTGCAGATTAATGGTATGATAATTGAGGTAACATTCTAATGGAACCAACAACAATAGCACTGGGACTATCGGCAATATCTGGAATAGCTGGATTTAGTTCTGGCAAAAAAGCTAAAAGAGCCGCACAACGCGAGGCCGCTCGTCAGGCTCGCGAAATTGAGCTTCAGCGTTTCCAAGTAAGGGAGATTGCGACACAACAGCACCTCAATCGAACAGAGCAGTATGCTCAAACTGCCTCTCAGAATAGAGCCGCCGCCGCTTACATGGGGCGCAGTGATCGAAGCATCGAGGCACTTCGTAGGCGTGAGGCGACACTATATGGACGTGATGTCGATCGCATACGCACACAAGAGGAGCAGGAAGTAGCTAATCTTTACAAAGAAGCTAGTGCGGTTCGCGCTCGTGGCAGAGCGCAAGCAAAGTCAATTAAGGCTCAAACTTATGGAAGTCTTCTTAGCACCGCTATAACTGCGGCAGCAATAGCATAGGTAAAGTAATGGTAGAAATTAAAAGAACTCGCGCAGGTCAATCTTTCACTAATAAAAGAATTGGTGTTGTAAATACTCGTGAAAATAAAACAGACGTGTATCAGGCTCAAGCCAATGCTTTTTTTAATATCAGCCAAAGCGGATTAAAGATTGCCGCCCAGTTAGGGCAGAAAAAAGCTAGAGAGTATGCTCTTGGTGCGCCCTTAGATGCTCGTGATGAAAATGGCACATTGATTCCAGCTAAAATGCCAGAAGATGTTTGGGTTGGTAGTGCTGGTCGTGCAGATGCAAAAGAAATTTTAGATAAACGCTATATGTTAAAAAGCGAAATTGATATTGATGATTTTGCGCAACGAGCACTTATAAAAAACCCTCAAAATCCTGGCCAAGTCAAAGCTGATATAACAAATTATATCTATCAAACTCAAAAAGTATTAGAGGATCAAGGAGATGTTATTCTTGCCAATGAGTTTGGTGAGATGGGGTATAAGACTGCTAGTCAATACACGCTTAAAGCGGAACAAAACAAAGCAACCCTTGAGTCTAAACTTGACCTGGACAACGTAATTAATGTTCAGGCAAAAATGGTTAATGATCTTTCTATGAGAGTTGCTAATGGTGACACAACAGTTGCCGAAGCCTCTAGCATTATTGATGGTATGGCAAAAGACAGCATGGCCTTTTACGGGCAAACGGTTGCTGGCTCTAATGATTTTCGCCGTAGATTTAAGTTGGCCGCTTTTGAAAAAAGTGTAACTGCTAACTTTGTTAACTTGAGCGAAAGTCAGGTAGATAGAGTTATTATTGACCTTATGGCTTTAGACCCCAAAAGTCCTATTGCAAAAGCAAAGCCAGAACTGTTTAAGTTGTATCAAGATATGGACCAACAAACGCGCGGTGCGGCTGAGTCCCACATGAGCAGTGTAAGAGTTAAACTTATAAATGACCGCAAGGAAGAAAAAGCCTTACTTGAGATTAGTAGAAAAATTAGCGGTGGAACCGCTACATCAGCAGAACTAGATACTTTTCTTCGAGCCAATGGTCTTTCTGGAGACAACAGATACGCTACTCCAGAAAACAGAGAAGAGGTTGTTGGTTATCTCAAGCAAGCTGGTTCTTTAGACACTCAGTTAATTAGTGATGTTCGATTTATTTTAAGCGGAAACAGTCTTAACACCCGAGAAGCTCCCAACAAGGACATACAAGTTTTACAGTTTGCCTTTGCCGCACTGCGTAATGATACTTCTTTCAGAGGTAGACCACAGTTTAACTCTCGTATGGGTTTAGAAATTGAAGAAGTTAGCAAGCTACAAAACCTGCAAAATGCTTTTGACCAGGGGCCAGAACGCTTTGGCTCAACACTTAATAGAATCCAAAACACTCAAGCCAGTTACGATTTAATCAGCACTATTGTTGGCTCAGAATACGCTGGTAAAGATACAGATACAATCGCCGCAAAGATTCTTGCCCATTCTAGTTTTGATGAGATGTCTGCGGAGGCTAAAAGAGACATGAAGAATGTTCTTTTGGACTCCATTATTTTAACTGGCAGTGCAAGGGAGGGTATTGAAAAGACTCGTGAGGAATTCAAAAAATACTATACAGAGTCTAACTATAGTGAAGGCCTGACGCGGGATGCTCCAGAAGAAAGATTTCCAGAATTAGCACAGGACAAAGACCATCGCCATAATTTTTGGTCTTGGGCATTAGACAGCTTTAAGGGAGATCGCAACAAACGTGGTCAATTCTATGTATCAGAACAGGAAGCGCAGGAGTTTGCTCCACGCAATCCATTCAATAATTATGTAGATAATGTATTATCATATTCTACAAACCCCTCTCTTACTGTTGATGATGTTTGGCTTGATACAGAGGTTGGTCTTACAGACAAAGAACGAGTTGTTTATACTCTTCGTGAAAGAAAAACCAACAATCCAGTTATGTTTGGAAACGGTAGCCAAGTAAAAATAGACAGCAATCATTTTCAAAACTTATTGAAGGTTGAAGCTTTACGCGATAAAGAATTTGAATCTCGCTTAGCGTTTGGTGCAGAGGAAGCAGAGGCTATTGCTTACTCAATGGCTGGATACATTGGGCAACGCCCTGGCAATACTATTCTTGGCATGATTGGTAAAGAGGTTGATAGAATCAGACAAACCCGAAGACGTGATGACGAGCCTTTGTTTGCCTCTCCAGAATACTTGCAGGGTAAAGTTCTTGATTTCTTTGACAGACCAGACGGTGTAGATAACAGATATATTGATTCTGGCGAACCCTTTAGTTTAAATCGAAAAGCAAGGGAAGTTCTTTTGGCTGGGCCATCTGGGAAGGGTAAGTAAGTGAGAGACAATTATATCAAGGGTTATGGAAGCAATTCTATTACGTTAAAAAAAGACCCGACATTTTCAGAAAGTTTTAGCGCGGCCTTTGGTTATCAATACTCTCCCATAATTAGGGCAAGCCAAGAGCAAATGATGTTTGGCAGTGCTGAGGTTGACCCTGGCTTTAATCCCCTTATGGATATTGAGGGATACGAGGGCTTTGAAGAAGAGTTAAGTCGTGCAAAAAACAGAGGCCATTCGGACTTTATTAAAAAGGGGTTGGATGTTAATCGACAATATCGAGGCACACTAGCTGAAGCCGATTTCTTTTCTGGTGCGCTTGTTGCTGGGTTAGTCGATCCATTAAACTTAGCTTTTGCACTGCCTGTTGTTGGTCAGCTTGGTTTGATTGCAAAGGGTGGTATGGGTGTTAAGCAAGCATTGG
>Ga0222718_10004493_pt1 | contig 11566 bp, 13 predicted proteins | sample C33_27DmetaG_FD_165045 | JGI IMG/M metagenome (GOLD analysis project Ga0222718, IMG submission 165045) | Estuarine water microbial communities from San Francisco Bay, California, United States - C33_27D | ecosystem: Environmental > Aquatic > Marine > Unclassified | place: USA: California... | reverse complement strand
TGATGTGAAGATTAAAAGGACTGACACTAAGGCGCGATTGAAATGGAACGCCGTTCCCCCGGAAGAAATGCTCATTAATGGCGATGCTCGCTCGATTGATGAAGATGATCCGACTTGGAAATTTGCTTGCCATCGCCAAGCTGTAACAGTCATGAGTTTGATTGAGCAGGGCTACGATGAGGAAAAGGTCCGGGCAGCTTCGACGGCAACCGATAATTATGAGCAACTCTATGAGCAGCGTTTCAACGATTTGACAAGAACCGGCTCGCTTAACTCTTATAATGACCTAGATCCCGATCAGCGTTTGGTGATGGTCTATGAGAGTTATTTGCGCTGCGATTATGAAGGTACTGGCGCTGCTCAGCTTCATAGGGTTATGTCGCTAGGCGGGGATGGTGAAACCGAGATACTGGACGTTGAGCCGGTTGAGGAATTGCCGTTTGCTGAATTAACGGCGATCAGGCGACCTCATCGATTATATGGCTATTCGCTTGTTGATCTCACGAAACCATTGCAGCGATTAAAAACGGCATTGCTGCGATCGATGATGGATGGATTGTATTTATCGCTCTTCCCTCATAAGGGGGTCAATGCAGCGATGGTTGAAATGGACGATTTGCTGTCTGAGTCTCCGGGGTCGATCTACCGGGTCAATGGCAATCCTAACGAAGCTATTGTCAATATGAGTTCTAACTGGACCGGCAGTCAGGCTTTCCCAATGCTGCAATTTATTGATGGCATGATCCAAAAACGAACCGGCATGAATGACATGGCGACCGGGTTTGATGGTCGCGCTTTAACCGGGGAGACTGCAAGAGGCGTCGATGAAATGGCAGCAGCTGCTAAGTCTCGATTAGAGTTAATTTGCAGAAACTTTGCTGAAACCGGGTGGACGCGATTAATGCGATTATCGCTTAAAATGATTAATCGCCATCAAAACCATGAGCGAGTTGTCAGGCTCACCGGCAAGTCATGGGTCACAGTAGATCCGAGAAGTTGGCATAGTGATTTTGATGTTACTGTCGCGACAGGCTTAGGCGTAGGAACCCGCTCAGAGGGCGTACAGAAGCTCAACTTCATCGCCTCTAAGATCGAGGCCATAATGGGCAAAATGGGGCCGGGCAACCCGCTCTCGAATATGAGCAATTATTATAATGTTCTCAGAAAACTTTGTGAGAGTGCCGATCTCGATCCTGAGTTATATTTCTCAAATCCGGCTCAGGCAATGGCAGCGCAACAAGGTAAACCGCCACAACCATCGCCCGAAATGATGAAGATGCAAGCTGAAATGGGCATGAAGAAAGAGGAAGCTCAGGCTAAGCTGCAACAGTCACAAGCCGAGGCTCAAATGAAAGCCGAAGTTGACACATTGAAGGCTGAGAAAGAGGCTGAGATCGCCCGGTTTAAGGCTGAGCTAGAAGCTGCTCAGGCGCGAGAAAATGCGCTTTTAGAAGCTGAGGTCAAGCGAGAGATCGAGGGCAATAAGCTCAAATTAGAGTATGAGCGCATGGCAGCGCAGCATGAATATAAAATGGCTGAATTAACAGCTGAAGAGCGGTTAGAGCGGTCCAAGATGGACGCCGGGAGCCGTGACGGGCAAGGCAATATAAACCTCAGTAATTAGGAGCGAAAAAATGCGAGGAAGTCACTCTCATCAGAAAGTTGTCGAGGCTATGGGAAAGGCGATGGGCGTTAAACCTAAGAGTCCAGGAGTATCGAAATCAGGTTCAAAAAAGAAAACTAAAAAGACTAAAAAAGGTTACTAAAATGGTGCGATATATCGGAGGTTTCCCTGTTAATCCTGTTCAACCGGGATTGCTTAGCGACGCTTTAATTTACCGCCCCGAATATGGGGGAGCCGGGCTATTAAATGACGGCGCTGACTTTGCAAATGTTCGCTCGAATTTCGCCGGGGGAATGTTGGATGGATTTCAGATCAACCCAGTAACAGGGATGCCAATGACCGTTTCTCCAAGTGGAGTATTCCGACCGGGACAGGGTGAAATGCAGCAGCCCGGTGGAGGGCCGGAAGCTCCGAAGGGGGCTTTTACGATTGCTGATTTGATGGACTTTCAATCGGCATTAAATAAAGCCGGGAATAGCGGAATTGAAGAGTCAGTATTTCGATCTTTTGAAAGCAAAGGCGATGGAACTTTTGACGTTAAAAGAGATCCTGATGGCGCCGGGATGTTGTGGAATATGTTCACTGGAAAAAATGAAGCTGGTGAGATTGTCCCAATTAATGAGGCAGTCTATCAGGGCGGTGATTTAGCCGGTGAAAAAATTGATTTGAATAATGAGAAGAATGCTATCGCTGCTAAGCTAAGTCTGATTGACAACCGCCAATGAGCGAAGATAGAGGCGCTGATATTTTAGCTGCCGACGCGAATAGATTATTAGAAGATCCTGTTTTAAAGGATAGCTTCAAACAGTATGAAGAGGCGTTAATTAACCGGGCAGTATTCTCGCAAGATGACGCTGAGAAATGCCGGTTATTAGACGCCGTTCACGTTTGTAGGATGGTAAAGCAACATCTACTAACGACGATATTTGATGGCAAGCGAGCTATCAAAGCAGCCGACGAAATCGCCTCTGGCGAAAAGCGTTGGTTATAGGACAAGCGAAAGCACCCTAACATTTAAGGATACCCATTATGGCAATGAGTAACGAAGAAAGCGTCACAGAGGCGTTTGAAGGCTTGTTGGATTCTGAGAATATAGAATCTGATGAAGTCTTGGCCTCGGAGCAATCCGAGCAAGCCGAAACCGAAGAAGTAGAAATAGAGGCCGAAGCTGAGGCGTCAGAAGTCGATGAGGCTGATGAGGTTGAAGCCGAGGAAGTTGTTGAAGAAGAAACTGAGGAAGTCGAAAGTGAACCTGATGATCCCGGAGTGGTTGAGTTTACGCTCAACGATGGGCAAGTCATCCGGCTAACACAAGAAGAGTTGCCGAATTCTTTTCTTATGCAGCGAGATTATACCCAAAAGACTCAGGCTCATGCAGTGGAGAAACAAAAATTTGAAGCTGAGAAAGCTCAATTTCATGAGGAAATGAATAGGCAAATTCAAGCCTTGTCCGAAGTGATTGAGCCGGAAATCAATTGGGCTGAGCGATACGAGGAAGATCCGTATAATGCTCCGAAAGAGCATTTAGAATACCAAGAGAAGCAGAAGAAGAAAGCCGAATTACAACGTGCGAACCAACAATATTTCGACCAGCAAACGGCGAGATATGTCAACGAACAGAGGCAAATGCTAACTCAGATAATTCCAGAATGGAACGATCAGAAATTAGCTCAGGAGGAAAATCCGCAAATTGCTCAATTCTTAGTTGAGGAAATCGGATTACAACCGACTGACATTGCAGCAGTTCATGACGCAAGGTTGGTTAAATTAGCGTTGTTAGCAATGAGACAGCATAAGCTGCAAGCTCAAGCGACTAAGGTAGTTCGGAAAAAGGTAAGTAAAGCGAAAAAGGTTTTACGACCCGGATCAGCTGCGAAGAAGGTATCTCCGAGGCAATCGCTCAACCGAAAGATTCAAGAGGCGGGTCAACTTCAAACGACTGACGCATTTGCAGCAGCGTTTGAGGAAATCTTGTAACTTTTTTTCATAAAGGATTAAGAAAATGGCAGTTCCTGCTAATACCGTTCTCGTTAGTTCCCGGACTAACGTAAAGCCCGACGTCGAGGAAGTGATCAAAATGATCTCTCCTGTCGATACCCCAGTGGTTACAATGAGCCGTCCTATCAAGGCGACTGGAAAGTACCACGAGATACTCAACGATGAACTTGCTAACGCTGCTACCAATGTGAACGCTGAGGGCGATGATGATGCAGCATCAGCTTCCGCTGCTCTAGTTCGCACCGCGAATCGCTGTCAGATCGTCAAATCAACGGCGTCTGTTTCCGCTACAAGTGAAGTTGTTGGACTTTATGGCTACAAATCCCAAATGGCCTACGAAATGGCTAAAAGGGCAAAGAGCGTAAAGCGCGATCTAGAGTTTGCAGCAAGCAGAAACCAACCCTCAGCAGCTGCTGGGGCTGGCGATACAATGGCAGGGCTAGAAAGCTCAATCGCCACAAATATCGTCTATTCCTCTGCTCAGGGCGCTGGTGCTACACCCGGTTTCGTTGGCGGTGATACAGCTGCTCCAACTGACACCGGCAATGCTGCCGTCGCGCTCACAGAAGCTAAGCTGAAAGAAGCTATGAGGCTTGCATGGAATAACGGCGGTCAGCCCGATATGATGGTTGTTGGACCTGTTACAAAGCAGATCTGTTCCGGGTTCGGGGGCATAGCCAGTCTCTACAGAGATCAGTCTGTGAATGACATGAAGCCGGCGTCTATTATGGCTGCTGCCGATGTCTATGTAAGTGATTTTGGCGAAATCAAAATTATTCCTTCAAGGCATTCCAGAGGTCAAACTGCATTGCTTTTAGATACAGATTATCTAGCGATGGCAACCCTTCGCCCTTGGCAAACATATGAACTTTCTAAAACAGGAGACAACAAAAAATCGTCGATTGTTTGGGAAGGATGCATCGTTTGCCAAACGGAAAAAGCACACGCCAAGATCGTAAACGTGACTGGCTAATTTTGTTTTTAACAGAATGGAAGGCGGGGGCTTCGGCCCTCGTTTTTTTTATATGAAAAATGATAAATGGCGTCTTTTAGATGACGCACCTACGCACACCGAATATTTCAATTATGACGATGACACCGGGCAGACTCATACAAAGTATGTTTACAAGCAAACCGCTCAGATTGTTGATCAAAATAAATCTATTCAGTCAAAAGATGTTGCTAAGGGCGAAAGTAAGGAACTTTGGCATTTAGCCCAAATCCCTCCGAGCGTTATTCATGCTTGGCTGCAAGAAGACCCGCCACTCGATATATTCAACAAGGATCATAAAGAAAGGCTGCTGAAGCGCCTCGATGATCCCGACTTTAAATACCTCCGGGTGAACACTTCCCGGATCGGCAAAAAAACGATGCACATTTAGGATTTAAGATATGGCGCTTAGTAACTATGGCGAATTGAAATCAGCCGTCGCAAATCTTCTTAATAGAGAGGATCTAACGGCGAATATCCCTGATTGGATTTCAATAACAACGGCGATGATTAACCGGGACACGAAATTCCGAAACCGCCTTATGGAAGCGTCAACTGATCTTGTCTTTACCAGTAACGAAGTCACTCTTCCAACTGATTTTCTAGAAGCCCGGACAGCCGTATATTTATCAAGCCCTCGCGTCAGGTTGGAATATTTAACTCCCGCTCAATTCGAGGATATTTATACAAGCGATAGTTCAGGAACGCCTCAGCAATTTACGATCTTGGGGAATAAGTTAAAGGTTGGTCCTTTCCCCGGCGTCGGCATAAATCTGAGGTTGGCCTATGTGCAAAAAGTCCCGGCTCTTACAACTGACGCCTCGACAAACTGGGTTTTAGATGAACACCCGGATGTTTTACTTTATGGCGCTTGTGTCGGGGCTTCGCCGTTTCTTGGCGACGATCAAAGGCTCCAAACCTTCTTTGGATTATATGATCGCGCAGCTGCCGAGCTTGCCGGGATGGATAGCAGAGCGCGATGGAATGGCGCCCCGGTTAGACCTACTTTATCGGTGGCAATCGTATGATACCAAACCCGAAAGCCTTCGATAATTGGGAATCCTGGGGCAACTCAGTCACAACAATTTTAACGCCTTTTATGCAGAGCGTTGAGAATACTTTTTTTCGACAAGGGAGAGTCGCAGCGCTTTCAACAGTGAAGGTCGCAGATCTTCCAAACGTCAAACCCGCCGGGCGAATTGTCTATTGCGACAACGAGAGCGGAGGGAGCGTTTTATTATTTTCTGATGGCACGAATTGGCGTCGTTCAACCGACAGGAGTATTGCATCGTGAGTAATCCAACAACGCGAGGAAAGTATAAATTATTGCAGCTTGGTGAAGGGCTGAATAGTTGGGGATTATCGAGCGGGTTAAATGGCGGGGTATTCGAGCGCCTTGATGAAGCTGTTCATGGCGTCCAAGAAATTACACTGACCTCGACTTCCTACACCCTCACAACAACTAACTATGTCGAGAACGATATTCGCTATCGTATCTTGTCATTTTCTGGCAACTTCGCTGCGACGATCTCGATCCCGGCTTCGACGGAAAACTGGTGGATTATTAAAAATTCAACCGGGCAAATTTTAACATTTTCTAATGGCTCAAACAGCGCGACTATCGGCGTCGGTTTTTATGGGCTTGTTCATACTAACGGAACGGCAGTCGAGAGCCTTACTCTCCCGGATGGCGTATCAGCGAAAACAGTCGCAGACAATATTAGCTCAGTGAACCAAGTCGCGACTGATAGCGCCTCTGTTATTGCCGTCGCCGGGAAGTCTACAGAAGTCGGAAGATTGGGAACAACAGCAGCGGTCGCTGATCTGGCAGCATTGGGGGGAACAGCTGAGGTCGCCAACCTAGCTACTCTTGCCCCAAGAGCAGCAGATATTGGAACGCTTGCCCCAAGAGCAGCTGACCTTCAAGCCTTAGCGCCTCGCGAAGCAGACTTAAATACGCTATCTCCGCGAGCAGCAGATATTCAAACACTCGCGCCGAGGGCTTCTGATCTTCAAGCCTTAGCTCCAAGAGAGGCTGACTTAAATACGTTATCCCCTAGAGCTTCCGATCTGCAAACTCTATCTCCGAGAGCAGCTGATATTGGAACGCTTGCCGATGTGCAAGACGGCACAACGGCAACTAATGCTTTGAGTTTGCTTGCTCCGCGCAGCAGTGATATGCAAACTCTCGCTCCGAGAGCGTCAGATATGCAAACTCTCTCAGGCATATCGAGCGCGATTACTGGCGTAAATGCAATATCTAGCGACGTTACGGCAGTTAATACAAATCCGTTAAAGCAATCCATTCTAGACGTTGATTCTAATGCAACGAATATAAATAGCGTAGCTACCAATCAAGCAGCTATTTCAAACGTAAGTTCTAACATTAGTAATGTTAATAATTTTAACGACCTCTATCAAATTGCTGCCTCCGCGCCCTCAACTGACGGTGGGGGAAATGCTCTCAGCCAAGGCGATTTATATTTTGACACAGCGGCAAATGAGCTAAAAGTTTGGAATGGTTCTGCATTTCAAGGCGGCGTGACTGCAAGTGCAAATTTCGTTTTAAAGAGTAACAATTTAAGCGATTTGGCGAACGCTGCAACCGCCAGAACTAATCTTGGCGGTGTAATTACTGAAATATCCCAAGACACCAGTCCTCAATTGGGCGGTGATTTGGATATGCAGAGTCACTCAATTTCATCAGGCGTGTTAGGCATAAAAAATACGGGTTCGCAGAGCGAGTTGCGTTTGTACTGCGAAACTGGGAACGCTCATTATACCAGTATCAAATCAGCCCCCCATGCCCAGTACAGTGGCAATCTGACGCTACAACTACCAGCGACCGTGGGTGCGGCTGGGCAGGTCTTAACGGACGTAGCTGGAAACGGTGTCTTGGCGTGGTCAACCCCTTCCGCTGGCGGCGGTATCGCTACACAAATGAAATTTAGTTAGGAGCATAAAAATGGTCGACAGAATCAAACAGATAGCGTTTCGAGAATTTTCGCTTAGTGAGAGTGAGGCAGGGACCCCGTGGAATGCAATTCAAACCGGTAATACCGATGCGTATGTTGTCAAGACAATCCTATCCACGCAAGGTGTCAATACAGCCGAAGGGGCAATTTCGGCTACCGCCACGGTTGGCCTAACGTCCGATTTTAATAATGGCAAGTACGCCTCGATTGGAACGATAGCCCAGCAGAATAGAGTAGGCATGTCGGGCAGTCAGGTGGTCGATAGTAATTCTACCCTCACGGTGAGGCCTGTAGCCAAAGATTTTAAATTCTCAGATACAACCGTTCAAGTTGACACAGAGTCGCAAACCCAACCAAGAAAATCCCGAAAAGAAGTGAGGGGCAGTGTACTTGACGTAGTGGATGTTTCGACAGGAGCAGACATTGATAAAACGTCTGTTACGTTTGCGAACCAGCAAAAAGCATATCAAGGAAGTAGTAACGCATATTCTCATAATTATACATTTTATCACACTAACGTAAATGGGGTTCATCTTAAGATTATTGTTGCAACTGGCAGTAGTTCAAACTCCACATTTGAGATACATAACGCTGATACTGGTGTGCAGTATGGCTATTATCAAACGTCTTATGGGACACCGATGTTCGATGGCGAAAGATACCTTTATTGGTGGGATGAAAACTACGCCAGAATCCATTATTATGACACCGATGAAACTACCTCAAATTTATCTTTCGCAAATACATATGGCGGTAACAATAACGCCTTTTTTTATCATGGCAGAATAGAATTTGCTACCGCACTGTCAGGCAGTAATACTAGCTACGATAATCATTATGTTGATTTAGAAGTGAAAGATGGCAAAACCTATTTTTTCTTTTTGCAGGGGTCACAAAACTGTTTTTGGATGGTCGAGCTTCCAACGACCCTAACGAATTACAGTCCTAGTGCTAATTACGGTGTAAAGTGGGTGAAGTTATGGAATGGCGCGAGTTCCAGTCAATCTAATAATTTTGGCACAAATAATTATACTATGGGTTATCTCAATAACGTTTTTGGCAATGGTTCTCAAGGTACTACAAGAGTAACATATGACGATGAAATTAAGAGATGGATTGCCTACTACAATGTTTCTGGTTTAGGCGACACTTATGTTGGCACGTTCACACAAGCGGACTACGATGCGACCCCGTCGGGAAGCTACCTTAGAGGCGCAGATGGGACGTATAATCACGGTTTTGGTCTTTGTTGTTTAGAAGATACGGAAATCGCTACACATTTAAAAATTCCTGCAACCTATATAAGTCAATCGAATGGACAAGGCTCAATAACACATAGTCTTATTTATCAAAACCTTAAACCTACAGGTGATAATTGGTACTCAAATAACGCATCTGAGCGATATTGGATTGGAAGAAAACAATATCTTGCCAATGCGGACACGACTAATTCTAAACAATTTCATATTTACGAATTAGATTTACCGAATGAAAAAGGAACAGATCTTACAGCCAGCATCTCTGGCAATATATTAAATTACTATGGAAGATTCGTAGTAACAAAATCCGTTCCTGATGCGACAACAATTGCCAGCAGAACCTATAGCTCTGCACCAAAACTCACCGTTTCGATATCGGGTGTCCACGAAGACCGTAGCTGATAGAAAGGAATTATAAATTATGTTAACACCTGTTGATCAAGCCGCTTCCTCATCATCTTCTGGTGGTGGGGCTGTTGCCCAACCTGAAACTCAGGTAGCCGCAACAAGTGGCTCCCAAAACACAATTCTCTATACCGTTCCAGCGGGGCGAAAAGCGGAAGTCTATCTGGGCCATCAATATACCGATTCAAATACTAATGACTATTATGTGAATGTCGATGTCGGCGGCACTCTTATAAGAGTTTATAGCGGATTATCGAACCAATCTGTCCAGTACAGAAGTTTAACGACTCCTTTAATAACATTAATTGCTGGGACGGTAGTTAGAACCCAGCCTTCTAATAGTGGCGATGCTTACATTTTAGGAGTTGAAAAAGATGCCTAATAAATTTTTAAATGACTCTTGGTATGACATGGTGGTTGTCGAAATTAAAGACAGCGGTGACTCCACGAATGCTCTGCAAACAATTGTTGAAGAGGGCGAAACGCCAGTAAAAAAATATCGCGTGAATTTGGCGGCAAATAATCCATTAACGATGGCTCGTTTTCAAGATGCAGAAAGTCGTTTGAGCTATCTGGAAAATATGCCAGATCGTCTTTGGGATGAATGGTATGAAGACCCAGAGCCAGAGGAAGAGTCGGAGTAACAGCTTATGGTGATTTCAGTAGCAGATGCCTATCGGATTGACCCTGCCACGGGCCAAGTTGATATGGACCTATTCCAGCAGTTTGCTGACCAACAAGCAATATCGAATGCCTCTGTAGCTCCGGGGGGATCTAACGCTCCATCGCTAAGTCAAGGCCAACAATATCTTGCTGCTAATCCTGATGTTTTGGCAAACGCTCAAATGAGAGCGCAAGAGGCCGGGTTAAGCAGCGGGAACGAATACAGCAATTATCTCGATCAGGTAGCTCGCGAGCATTTCGATGCTTTTGGTCAAACCGAGGGTAGATCCGGCTTTGGATTTGCCCCACCACCCGGAGGCAATACTGGGGGCGCTCCATCCGGGCCAACATCAACTAGTGGTCTTCCCGGATTTGCTCAGCCAACATTTGACACTTCTCAATATGATACAGCGTTTCAAAATGCGCTTGGAAATTTCAACGGATTACTCGATAGCTACAATGATTTTTTTGGCGACATGATGACTAACGCGACCAATGCCCAGAATCAGATGCCTCAATATGGGGGCGGGTTTCTTCCTTTTGCTACTACGTTGATGCCGGGAGGGGGCAGCTATCAAACAACTTATAACCCTTTTAATACGACTACTGGGTCAAGTTTCGGAGGCACATTTGGCTCTAATTCGAGTTTTGGAAACGCGATAGGCTCTATGCCCGGTCAAGCTGCTAACTCATCTCATCGTCAATGGTTTACGTTGTAAGGTTTTAAAATGCCAACAGTCGATTTTCCCTTCAAGCCCGGTATCGTATCGAAAAGCGATCAGAGCGCCTTAGTCTCTGAAGGCCGATATGTCGAGGGCGATAAAGTGAGGTTTCGCCGGGTATCAGATAAAACACTCCCCGAAGTGATGAAGGGATACGAGGATTTATTCGATCACGATACTGGCGGTTATTTAGAGGGTAAAGTTAGGGCGCTTCATGTCTATTTAACCTTAGATGGACAAAACCAAGTTATCGCCGGGAGTGACGTTAAATTATACGCTTACTCCGGGGCGTTACTGTGGCCTATTACGCCAATACGATCGAGCGGAAGTTTATCCGGGCCTCTGAGTGTAACTAGCGGTTCAGCAGTCGTAACGATAACAGCTGCCTCTCATGGATGCTTAGAAGGGGATCGAGTTTTCTTTTATAATCCAACAGCGGTCGGAGGAATATCTCTCGGCGCTAACGGCAGCGCTAATAATGTGATAACAGCCTCAGCCAATTCCCGGAGCCTTGTTATTAGTTTAACTGGGCACGGGATGGCAACCGGGTCGAGAATAACGATCTCCGGGGCGTCAGCTGTAGCCGGAATCCCGGCGTCAGAAATCAACAAAACGCACACAATCTATAAAGTTACCGATGATATAATTCAGATTCAAACCGATACAAAAGCAACAAGCGATGTCGGACAAGCTGGCGGGTCAATTACTTGGACGGCGATGAAGGAATACAGCGTCGCATCTGTGGTTGACGCTAATACGATAACGGTGACGGCTTCGGCTAATGCGTCCTCAACAGCTTCCGGGGGAGGATCGACAAGTTACGAATTTGAAATCCAATCCGGCAAGGCGTCAACAGCGAAAAGCGCCGGATATTCATCCTCGACATATTCAACCGGGTTCTATTCGATGCCTTCTTCTGAGACCGATCT
>Ga0222718_10004491_pt1 | contig 11576 bp, 3 predicted proteins | sample C33_27DmetaG_FD_165045 | JGI IMG/M metagenome (GOLD analysis project Ga0222718, IMG submission 165045) | Estuarine water microbial communities from San Francisco Bay, California, United States - C33_27D | ecosystem: Environmental > Aquatic > Marine > Unclassified | place: USA: California... | reverse complement strand
ACTTCACAAGAACACGAAGTACAAATCACAATCGTATTTCGTGTTGTCAACGTACAAGAACCAGTTACATTAGAGTTACTTTTAGAAAGAGTGAGATAAAATGGCAGGAACTATTATCTCGGAACTTGATTTCAATCAAATCAAGAGTCAGTTAAAAACATTTCTTCAAGGTCAAGCACAGTTTGCTGACTATGACTATGACGGATCAAACATGTCCGTCCTTCTTGATGTGTTGGCATACAATACATTTCAGAATAGTTTTTATACGAACATGGCTCTCGGTGAGATGTTTCTTGACTCAGCGCAACTAAGAGATTCTGTTGTATCTCATGCAAAAGAGTTGAACTATCTACCAAGGTCATACAGGTCATCAAACGCAAAAGTTACACTGACGTTTACGCCAAGTGATAGCCCAGCATTCATCACAGTTCCAAAATACACGAAGTTCACCACAAATGTTGATGGTAAGTCATACACGTTTAGCACAGATCAAGTATATACTATCACACCAAATTCTGGCGTATATTCTGTCAGCGATGTTTCTCTTCACGAAGGTAGAATCGAAAGAGAATATTATGACGTAACAGCAAGCACAAAATATCTTATCTCTAACAAGAGAGTTGACACCGACAGTATTGTAGTAAATGTATATGCCTCCTCTGCTGCTGATGCTGAAGTTAATGCATATGCTTCAAAACCAAATCTCTTTGATGTTGGTTCAAGTGATAATGTGTTCTATATACAACCAGCAGAACTGAATCGTTACGAACTAGAATTTGGTAATGATGTGTTTGGTAGAGAACCAAAAACAGGCGAAGTCGTAGAGGTTATCTATCGTATCGCAAATGGTGCAACACCAAACGGGGCTACTACATTCTCACCATCTGGCACAATACAAGGCTACACAGCGACAGTCACAACAACATCAACATCTTTTGGTGGCGCTGAAGAAGAAACGCTTGATTCAATCAAGTTCTATGCTCCAAAATCTATTCAGATACAAGATAGAGCAGTCACAGAATCTGATTATGAAAATCTTTTGAAAAACAAGTTCTCTGAAATTCAAGCAGTATCAGTACAAGGGGGTGAAGAACTGAATCCACCACAGTATGGTAAAGTTATTGTACACGTTGATATTCAAAATAGTGATGGCGTATCTGACGGTGCTAAAGAGAAGTATAGAAAGTTTCTAAAAGAACGCACGCCACTCGCAATCGACCCAGTAATTAGGTCTCCTGAATTTCTTTATGTTGCTCTTGACACAACAGTACACTACAATACTAAAACTTCAGATGCTACTAATTCTGAAATAGACTCGCTTGTTAGAAATGCGATTGCATCTTACAATCTGACTTACTTGAATGATTTTAAAAAGAATGCTAGGCAATCTCGAATTGCTCGTGTCATTGATGATACAAATACGTCTATTATATCGAATGATACAGAACTTAGAATGATTGTTGATTTTATTCCAGTGACTAGTCAGGCTTCAAGCATCACTGCTGACTTTGAAAACTCTTTAATTTTAGATCATCCTTTGACTGCTGGCGAAGATATCAATCGTCATAAACCCGCAGTTAAAACTTCCAGTTTTTCTTATGGAACTCAGACAGCATACATACAAGACAACGGCGAAGGTATCTTAGAAGTTCTCACTAATACAGTTGATGGGTTCAAAATACTAGATGGTAATGTTGGAAGCGTAGACTACACAATAGGCCGTGTAATAATTCGCAATTTGAATGTTAGTTCTTTCTCTGGTAGTGCTATCAAGATTTATGGTAGACCCGAATCGCAAGATATTATTGGTCCTGCAAGTAAGATTATTTCAATCCGAGACGTTGATGTTAGCGTAACAGTAGAGGCTGCGACTCAGTAATGCATGACCTATCGAAAACTATCTCAGAGTATATCGAACAGCAGTTTCCTGCTGTTTATCGGGAAGACGGTCCAAACCTAGTTGCCTTCACAAAGGCATACTATGAGTTTATGGAGAACACTTCTACGTCTCCTACCACACTCAGTCGTTCGATGTTTCAGAACAGAGACGTTGATGAGACATTAGATAGTTTTCTGGTTCATTTCAAAGAGAAGTATCTCTCAGAGTTTCCTTATGCAAAAGCGGTAGACAAGCGATTTGTTATCAAGCATATCATGGACTACTATCGCTCAAAGGGCACTCCAAAAGCAACTGAACTTTTAATTCGTATGTTGTTCAACGAAGAAGCATCAGTATACTATCCCGCTGATGATATACTTCGTGCTTCACATAGTAAGTATAAGATTCCCAAATACATTGAAGTCACACAGTCAGCAAGGTCTGCCGGATTTGTTGAAAATCAAATCACGGGTTCTAGGTCTGGTGCGACTGCTTTTGTTGAAGGTCTTGTAAAGAAAAGAGTTCAAGGTCGTATCATTGACATTCTCTATATTAGTAATATAAAGGGGTCGTTTAGAACGGATGAGTTGGTCAGCGATGATGGTCTTCTCACAAACGCACCAAAGATTATTGGATCACTCTCATCTATGACTGTTGTCAATGGTGGTAGAAATAACGCCGTTGGTGACTTGTTCGATGTGCTTGATGATACAGGCAGACAAGGTAAAGTTCGTGTTACTGATGTTGAAGATGCTACTGGTCGAGTTGACTTTGAACTTGTAGATGGCGGCACGGGCTACACACTCAATGACCTTGATGATGGTGATACAACAGACGATTATACAGACATTCGTGTTGCCACAGCGATGATTGCTGTTGATAACTCGAACACATTAAATCAGTTTATTCAGTTTGAGACTGTAAAGCAAGAGCGTGAGCTTGTTACTCTAATCAGCGCTCAAGATTTTGCTGACGAGTATTTTGACAATCTTGCTGCCAACTCAGCATCAGTTGCTGATGACTTTGTTTTGGGTGTCAAAGTATATCCAACAACATATACAGCAAACTCGACGAACGGTCCTGAATTTCTTAGGTCTACTGTATCAGACTCAAATGATATTGTTGTCATAACAAATAATACAATCATAGCGAACACTGAATACTCAACGAACTCTACACATATCGTATTTGATTCAGACCCTGGTGATGGCGCAGTGATTTCAGTTTTAGAGTATGTGGTTGTTGCCAATAGTAAAGTCGTATCATTGAGTGCTGACGATGCAAACACCAGCGCAACTCTTGTGATTACAAGTGGCACCTTTGCAAACCAACTGTTGATTGATACAGCAGATAACACAACTTTATCTGCTGGTGAAATCGTTGATGAAGAATCAACCATCACATTGAGTGTTGCTGATGCAAGCATCTTCTCTTCTCATGTTGGTGAAAAACTTGAGATGAAAAAATATACCACAGTAGCAAATGGTGAATACTTATCAGCATATGCTTATGGGTATCTAACTGTTGCTAATACTACTGCTGAAACTCTAATACTTGAGCCTGCTTTTGGTACATTCTTAGCGACTGAAGAAATAGAACTATATTATGCTAATGGTTCAGTTGAAGCGACTGAAACCATTGATGCTGTTTCAATCACAACAGCAGGGGCAACTGGTATTGCCACATCAGCATCAGATGCCAACACTTGGAATATCAAAGTAACATCTGGTGAATTTACTGCTGGCAAGAAGATAAGAGGTCGAGAGACAAGAATTGAAGAAACGATTAGTGCTATAACAGCGACTGGTGCTTCTGATGTTTGGTATAATGGTGTCGCAACAGCAAATGGCGTGATTGATACGGTTGCTAACAATACAGTAACTGGCGTTGTCGTTGGTCAAAACACAACATATGTTGGGCTATTCAGTAATACTTCTGCATTCTCGTATGTTGAAGGCGCTGGCATGACGATTAAGACATCTCGTGAAGATTTAAAAGAGGTTGACCTTGCAGCACAGCCTAATCTAGAACTTACTATCAATGCAGTTGGCACTGGTGCTGGAGCAACATTCCAACCAGGCGCATTAGAGAACGAAGAGACTGTTACGCTAAACACTGATTTTGTCGGCGCTAAGAATGTTGCAAATGTTGATTTCTTAGATACAACAGTTGTAGGTGCAAATAGCGGTGTTGGATTTGTTGATAGCATTACGATTACAAATGGTGGTACTGGTTATGCAAACGGTACTGGTAACGTCACGTTTACAGGTGGTGGGTATGCTGATGGTAACCCAGTTGTATCAGCAATCGCTTCAATCACAACAAATGGTAGTGGTGTGATTACTTCTATCACAGTTGATAACCCAGGCGAAGGATACTATACCACACCGACAATCGTATTGCCAGATAATGGTGGTGGGACAGATGCTACAGTAGCAGTTGTTGTGGATCACGGTTATGGGTTCATTAAAAATCCAAACGGAGACGCTACAACTCAGTTTCAGTTTTTATTCACCTTCGACGATTTTACAATGGGTACAATATCATCACTAACAAGAATTAACCCTGGTACTGACTATAATACTGATCCATTCATTTCAGTGCATAATAAATATATCGCAGCATACGACAGAAAAAACATTTATCTAAACATCACTCTTGTTACAAGTAACTTCACTCCGGGTGAAATTATAGAGCAAGATAGTACAGAGAAGGGTGTTATCATTTCTGCCAATAGTAGTGTGTTGCATGTTAAGAGAACACGTTTCAATACAAGCTGGACAGCATCTAACATCATTGGTAAGAGTTCTGGTGCCATTGCAAACTTCTCTGTTGGTGACGATGCTATCGATTTAGTCTCTCGTTCGATGGGTGATAATGCTATAATTACTGGTGATGTTGTCGTAGCAGATGGTGTTGCAACAGCAATTGAAATTATAGACTCTGGTTATGGTTACTTAAATAATCAACAAATGACTCTGACTAATGATACTAATCAATTTGCCATCACTGCCAACTCTATTGTAGCAACAGAAGGTACCGGTACAGGCTTCTGGGAAACAACTACTTCACATCTCAGTGATGTTGCTAAAGTAAGAGACAATAAATATTATCAAGAATATTCATACGATATTCAAACTGGCGTCTCAATCAATCGCTATCGTGACATTGTAAAAAAAGTGCTTCATGTTGCTGGTACTGAATTATTCGGTACAGTAGTCAAGAATAGTGTTATAAATACTAATGTTACCACTGCTACTTCGACAACTGATACCGTATCCACATCATAAAGCAAAGAAAAAGATGACGAAATTAGTTACAAACAAATTCAAAACACATATGGCTGCTCAATTTATTGAGTCTGTTTCAGAGTCTTCAAACAGTTTATACTATGTGTTTACTGGTGAGACTTTGCCCTTTGCCGACGATACTGTACCACCTGTTCCTACGAACAGTACATTTGGTGTGCATAACGATGTGTATGATAATCTTTTGTTCGGCAAAAAGATTACTTCGGATGATGTAAAGCATATGATTCGCCGTGTTGATTGGCAATCTGGTAACACATATTCTGCTTACAGTTACACCAGCACATCTCAAGCAACGGATAACTTCTATGCCATCTCAGAAGAGAGCGGTAACTATGCGGTATTCAAATGCCTAGATAACAATGGTGGTGCTGCTGCAAACGACCAACCATTGTTCTCAGAAACGGCAGCAGACGACGAATTCTATCAGACTAATGATAAGTATGTCTGGAAGTTGATGTATAATATCAGCGCTTCTGATTGGTCTAAATTTGCTACAAACGATTTTGCTCCTGTTATTCCTAACGCAAACGTATCTGCAAATGCTGTTAATGGTTCTATTGAAGCAATCATAATCAATAGTGGTGGTGCTAGATATAACGCACACGCAAACGGCACATTTAAAGAAATCTCTGTTGCTGGTAACACGCTAATACACGGCCTTCAGAGTTCAAGCGTAACACTTAGTGCAAATACAGACTTCTATAAAAATAGCACACTCTACGTTAGATCGGGCACAGGTGCTGGGCAAGCAAGAAACATCAGTGAATATATCGTTACAGGTTCTGAACGAAGAGTTCTTATTAACCCAGCATTTACTACATTACCCGATACAACTTCCGTTTTTGAGATTGCTCCTGGTCTCACAATCAAAGGTGATGGTGACGATGCAGTTGCTATTGCTACAATTGATACGACAGCAAATTCTATCTCAACTGTTGAAATTGTCAATAGAGGGTCTGGCTATTCATTTGCTGATGTTATTATTTCAAGCAATGGTGATAGCACTGTAGCTGCAACTCTCACACCAAGTCTCTCGCCTCCCGGTGGACATGGTTCTGATGTTATTAATGAACTTTATGCATCTCGTGCAGGCATCTCAGTAACATATGCGAACAACGAATCAAATACAATTCCAACAACGAATGATTATCGCTCTGTTGGTATTATCAAAGACCCATTGTTTGCTAACGTTGAGTTGACGCTTACGACTTCAACAGCATCGTCCTTCTTAGATGGTGAAACAGTCATTCATTACGTTCCACAATCATCTAACACACTTCTTCGTTCATATTCATACACATTATCAAGATATCAGACGCTTACAGTTAATACATCTACAATGACTGGCTTTACAACTGGAAATAAGATATCTTCTGATGCTAAAGGCGCTGAGATTATTGCTTCTTCTGCAAACACAATTCATATAAGATTGAATGAAGGAAGTGCAGCGTTTGCTGCTAGTGATATGATTGGTAACAATACAATCACAGAAACTGTGAGCAGTATAAGTGCAGCACAGCCACCCGTAGTTGTTACAGCAAGCGCACACGGTCTTGCAAATGCTGCTGCTGTATCATTCCACGACTTGAATGGCACTGCTTTGGACGATGACGATGCAGCAACTGTATACTACGTCAAACCATCAAATACAACTGCATTCTCTGTATACACTGATACAGGACTAGCTACACCATTTGATAACAGTGGAAACACCACAGCATCTTCTGGTTTTGTTACGAATGGTTTGGAAGTGAAAGACATTCATTTAGCAGCGTTTACTCACACTGGTAATAATGATCCTATCTCTGGTAAAGACGATGCTGGTAATGTTTTCGGATTTAGTTCAAACTTACCATTGACTTCAATAGCAAAGAGAAATAGTCTTGCGGTTGCTCACACGAAAACCACCACAGCAGCTACTCTTACTGATATCACGCTTGTACCTGCTAGTGATGTTATCGAAATTGAAGTATATACATCAACAGAGACAATTACTTTACCAGATTACATTGGTAGAACGACTGGTGAAGTAAGCAATCGAGCAGGTGATGTTCTAAGACTTAGAAACATTCGTGGAGACTTTGCAACAGGTTATAAGATTAAAGGACTTACCTCTGGTATAGAAGCAGAGATTGAAGCGATTGATAGAAGTTTTACCACGTTCAATCAGTTGACTGAAATGGCAGTTCAGATTGTTGATGCTGGTACGGGCGACCCTGGTGTTGCTAACACGGGCTTTACGATTGATCAGTTCGTAACACAAGACCAAGGCACTGCTGGTCCAGTCCAAACTGGAACAACAACATATGCTCACGGTACAGTCTTTGCTGTGTCGAATACAATCACTCGTTTTGTGGATAGTGTTACAGCAGCGAACCCAGCAGTTGTTAAAACGACTGTAGCGCATGGTTATTCTAACGGTATGGTCGCTGCATTTAGTAGTCTTAACGGTTCTGTTTTTGCTAATACTGTTCCAGTATATTATATTGGCACTATAAATACTACTGCATTCTCAGTGTATAGCGATGCAGCATTAAGCACAGCCATTGATAACAGTGCAAACTCTGCTGCTAACACAGGAACCATTATCGGTTCTGGTATTGGTACTGTCGGCGCAAGTGCTTATAGAACATTCTTCTTGAGCAATGTCAAGGGTACTTTTGGAGTGTCTGATGATGCTGCTGGTGTTGTAAACACATTTGTTTCTAATACAGCAAGTGGCGGTACTGGAGCATCTGCAAAGATTACAAGTCGTATCGACGGAGACCTTGTTGACAACTCAGGTGAAGTTATATATATAGAAAATATGTCACCAGTCGCTAGGTCTGATGATCAATCTGAAAAAGTAAGAATCATTTTAGAATTCTAAAGGGATAAGAAATGGGATTAGATACCAATTTTAACCAAGACCCGTATCATGATGACTATGATGCGGACAAAGATTTCCATCGAATTCTCTTTAAGCCGGGTGTTGCTGTTCAAGCTCGTGAACTAACACAGCTACAGACAATTCTTCAAAATCAGATTGAACGTTTCGGTGATAATATCCTCAAAGAAGGTACAATTGTAAAGGGTTGTAGTTTCACATATTTACCTAGACTCGCTTATGTAAAAATTAAAGATTTGCAGGTTGATGGTCAACCTGTCGTTATGTCTAACTACGAAGGCCTTCGTGCTGTTGGTCTTACTACCGGTGTTGAGGCGTATGTTCTTCTTGTTTCTGCTGGTTTAGAAACTCAAACTCCTAATCTAAATACCTTATTTGTTCGATATGTAAAAAGTAATGGTGCGAATAAGACCTTTTCTTCGACGGAACAGATTCGTCTCGAAAACTTTACTTCTGCCGCTACGGTAACAACTGTCGAAGCAGCAGGTACAGTAACAGGTGAAAGCACGACTACTATTGGCAACGGCGTTGGTCTAAAGATATCTGATGGTGTAATTTATCAGAAGGGTTCTTTCGTATTAGTCGATGAGCAAACTGTCGTTGTTGAAAAATATAACACATCACCAGATAACATTTCTGTTGGTTTCGTTACAAAAGAGACTATCATCAATAGCTTTGGTGACACAACTCTTTTAGACAACGCTCAAGGATACAACAACGCTAATGCTCCTGGCGCTGATAGAATTCAGCTAACTCCAGCATTGACCGCTAAAACTACAGCGCTTGCAATTGCTGATGCGGATTTCTTCTCGATAATTCAATATCAGAATGGGCGACCAGTCAGAATTAAAGATACTACACAATATTCTGTTATTGGAGATGAACTTGCTAGGCGAACTGAAGAAGAATCTGGTGATTACGTTATTCAGAATTTCCCACTATCAATAAAGGCGGGTGCTAACTCTAGCGTTTTGGATATTGGTGTTGGTCAAGGTCTTGCTTATGTTGGCGGTCAAAGAATTCAAACTTTTGGTACGATTGACGTTCAGATTGATGCTGGTACTGAATTCGAAAGTGTTGACGAACAAAACGTATCAACCAATATCGGTAACTATGTAATTGTTGATGAGTATATGGGGCATTTTGATTTTAATAAAATCATAGATGTTGACCTATATGATGCAGCAGAGAATGCCTTTACTGGGGGAGCAATCGTAACATCTCCAAGTGGTAATAAAATTGGTGAAGCAAAACTTCGTGGTGTAGAACATCATAGTGGCACAGTTGGTACTAATACGACTCAATATAAAATGTATATTTTCGACATTCGTATGTCAAATTCTGCAAAATTATTCACCGAAACAAAACACATATATTACAATGGCGCTACCGATGGTAATGCTGACATTGTTTTGGACTCAAACAGTAAAGCAAAATTATATGATGAATCGTTTAAAAGAGCTTTATGGACAGTAGGTCTCTCATCTATCAAAACAATACCAACAAGCACAGCAGATTTTGTTTACAGAACAGCAAAGCCTACTGGACTAACTGTATCTACTGGCGGCGCATTAACTATCACATTGGCAGGCACAGACTATTGGACCTATGGCGCTTCTGCAACATTAAACCCAGCACAAAAAGAAGAAATTGTTTTAATCTGTAATGAGACTCAATCACCTTATGTTAAAGGCAAACCTATTGATCTTTCTGGTGCGACAGTAACAACTTCTGGTCAAACTTTATCTGTTGCTGGCTTGTCTGCTCCTGCTGCTGAGATGGACGTTATTGCCTACTACAATGTGAAAAAAATCACTGCTGCTCCTGCTGAAAAAGTTACAAGAACTGCATATGTAAAAGTGCAAGCCAACACCGCTGCTGGTGGTAACACTGGTACTTATTCACTTGGCTTCCCTGATGCATATGAGCTTCTAGCAGTATATAAATCGGATAACAACACTTTCAGTGAAACAACATCTGCGAATAACGTTGATGTTACTAACAACTTTATTCTGTTTCCAAATCAAAGAGATGCTTATTACGATAATTCATATGTAAAGAAGAAGTCCGCTCTAACAATTGGTGCTGACGATGTTTTTCTATTCAAGGTTTCTGTATTCGAAGAAAACAACTCTGGTAGTTTTGGTGATGGATATTTCAGCGTAGACAGTTATACAAACATTGACCCAGAAGATATTCCTACATATGAATCTGAATTTGGCATATCATATGACCTTAGAAATGTTGTTGATTTCAGACCATATTGTGTTAATACCTCGGTAATTGCAACAACAATTGGTGCCGCTACTGTTTCTACTACTGCCGTGGGCACTGCTGTAACATTCCCCGATGCTGAACAATATGTTGTTGCTCCAAATCAGAATATGGAGATTGATTACGAATATTATCTACCAAGGATTGATAGACTCTTCCTTGATAGCGAAGGCAATATTAAAGTAATCAAGGGTGTTGCATCAGATACTCCAACAGCGCCTGCTCCTCCTTCAAGGGGTATGCCTCTTGCTGTTGTCAAAGTTCCTCCATATCCTTCTCTAACTTCACTTGTTGCTAACAGAGCAGGTAAGCCTGCATATGCAGTAAAACTTATTCGTGATAGCGTGAATAAGGGTTACACTATGAGGGATATTTCAAAACTAGATCGTAGAATTTCTCAATTGGAATACTATACTGTTTTGAACGCACTTGAAACCGAAACAAAAGACAAAGAAATCTTAGATGAAGCTGGATTAAATCGATTTAAAAATGGCATCGTCTCAGATAACTTTGAGAATTTACGTTTCTCTGAAGTGACTTCCCCTGAATTTTCTGCTGCTATAGACCCAGCATATAAAGAGATTACACCAAAAATAAGACAGTTCGATATTGACCTCAAAGTAGCAGCTACAAGTAATGCGACGGACTTTGGTGATACTCTTATGTTGTCTAAAACCGACGTTTCTTTAATCAACCAAAGCTATGCTACAAAGACTAGAAACTGTGTTGGCGATTTCTACTCGTTCAAGGGCACGCCATTCATTTCTCCAGAATATGATGCTGGTTATGATTTAACAACAGCACCAGATTACAATTTGGATATTGATTTTGCTACGCCTTTCATGGACTTTGCTGAAGCAATAAATGAATTTGTACCTCTACAACAGGTAAGTCGTTCAGTTGCAACAAATGTTGCAACTAATAACGCAGCCGCTACAGGAAGAGGTTTAGCAGCATTTGGTGGCACATCAACCACAGTTACAAGAACCACCACACAAACGATTAATGAACTTCAAATTGGTATAGGTTCTGAGTCAACTGAACAAGTAGGCGACTTCGTAACGGATGTGCAATTCAAACCGTTTATGAGAGAGCGAGAAATAAAAGTTCTTGTGTTTGGTTTAAGACCCAGCACTACTTTTCACTTCTTCTTTGATGGTGACAATGTTGATACTCATGTGGCATCTGCATTAGGAACTACATTAACTGGATTGAGACGTTCTTC
>Ga0222718_10004490_pt1 | contig 11576 bp, 13 predicted proteins | sample C33_27DmetaG_FD_165045 | JGI IMG/M metagenome (GOLD analysis project Ga0222718, IMG submission 165045) | Estuarine water microbial communities from San Francisco Bay, California, United States - C33_27D | ecosystem: Environmental > Aquatic > Marine > Unclassified | place: USA: California... | reverse complement strand
TTAAGGAATATATTACAAAAGTTTTCAAATGAAGATTTTAAAACTCATTTAGATATCGGTAAAAAAACATCCGACAATCTTATGCAAAATTTAGATATTCGTATTAAAAGCATGAGAGATATCGAGTATGTCCCTGGTATTGGAGAGAAGTCACTTGAGAAAATTTATTTGATTGCAAAACAAGATATAGATAACTTTGGTAACACTGAGGATATTCAATTTGAGCAGGATCAATTAAAATTTGAGTAATGAACACCAAAAATTAGTAAATTGTACCCCCTACCTATATTATTTTTGTCCAATTAGCCATCTACCCTCCATATTAGAAAAAGGAATACTGAGTCGAAATGAAATTAGGAATAAAAACTTATTATTGGAAGACTGGTCAGATTCTGCAGTACAAGAACATAGATCAAAAATAAAAATACAATTAAGTAGCGGCAATGCTGATTTTATCCACAATATGGTTTGTACATTTTTTAACCCATACAACACCACAATATATAAAGGTCAACAGAATATAGGAGCAGAATATAAATCATTAAGTGTAGTGTTAGTAATCGATGTTAATTTATTATTTAAGAACAACCAAAAGTTGATGTATGCCTTTGCGGACAAAAATGCTGCTAAAAGGGAAGAAACAGTTAATTTTTACAATAATTTAGACGATTTAATAAAACTTGATTGGAAAGTAATTAACGACAATAAATACTACGAAGGTGAAAATTTTTATGATGATGATTTCAGAAAATGGAGAGATACGAAATCAGCAGAATTCTTGATCCAAGAAAAAATTAGTCCGTCATCCTTCAAAGGGATTCTTGCTTTTAATGAAGAAACAAAAATAAAGTTATCTGACCGATTTGCGATACTTGTTGAAACTTTCAAAAATTTAGGAATTTATAAAGTATAGATATTTATTCATAATACTTTATTTCTTTCTCTATTGTTAATACAAGTTTTCCATACTTTTTCAGATATTTTATTTTCTCCAATTTTTATAATAAATAAGATAAACATACAATCCTTTATTCCAATTATCTATTGTTATTTTAAATTGAATTTATAAAAATTAATAAAAATTACTTTAAGCTATCGACTCTGGAAAGTTAGAAGAGATTTTTAAAATTCCATTATTTGTCATGTAGAAATAGTAATAGATATTATTTTGGGATAAAAGCTCATTTACTTTTTTAGATTTATCATTTGCAAATGCATAACCATACAAAGTTATATCACTTTGGTTATTTTGGTAGATTTCGATCTCATAAGGTTCATATTTATATTTCAATAAGAATTTTTTAAGAATATTTAGATATTGCAAGTTACGAGCATTATTTTGGTTTTCATCCCAAAGGGTTACAAACATAAAATTTGTAATATTCTTGTACTTAAGTAATTGGCTAAAAGCGTAGTTTTTTTTATTTAGATGAAAAAGATGTCTTTTATCATCTACATATAAAGCTAACTCTATATTTTTATACTTATTTTTTATTTCGGATCTCTCTTTAAAGTTTTTATCACTAGTTACGTGCCATCCGTTCCCAAAAGGACATGGGTATATATCTAGACTTTCTTTATTTTCATTAAGACTTTTTATTCTTTTGTCATCTCTAGATTTGTATGAAATCTTTCCTATCTTTTTAGTAGTGCACTCAGTACAGCGGTTGGGTATGAAATCTTTATTTTTAAAATTTTTATATTTATATTTTTCAACATGCAACTTTTTTTTCTTATCGTCCATATTTTTCTCTGTCTGACAATTGTTAAAGGTTCACTTTCTGATAATTTGAAACTAAGATTGTATTCCCAATTCCAGTTTTTTCACTAAGTTGTTTTATGTATTTTGCCTTATCATGGCCTGCGTGTGCAGGAATTATAGTTTCTGGCATAATTATATTTAACATTTTTTCATGATCTCTTAAGCCTGCATGACCAGATGTATGAATATCTTTAACAATATTGAGATTTAAATCTATTAATTTATCTTCCAAGATTTTAAAAGATTTCTGATTTGTTTCTGTGGGGATAACTGAAGAAGAAAAAATTATAATATCTTTTTCTTGTGGTGTGAATCCATAGAATCCATCAGCAATCTTTGACAAAACGGAACCTGATTCTCCCTGATGCCCTGTACAAATTAAAAAATAATCACCTCTATTTTCAGATACGTCGCTTAACAACTTAGCAACATCATCTCTTCTTTTGACAATTTCTATTTCTCTAGGTAGTTGAAGTTTTGAAAGTTTTTTTGAAATAGATGTATGTAGTTCTAAGCTGCTGCCAATAAGACAAACTTTTCTACCTAAACTTTGCCCAGCTTCAATTAATGTTTTGAGTCGTACAACATGAGAGCTAAAAGTTGAAGAGAAAATTGTTTTTCCTTCAGCATCTAAGGCTTCTAATACATTGTAAAGCTCATCCTTAACATCTTGTTCAGAAGGTGTTTCTATGTCATAATCTGCATACAAAGACTCCAGAATTAAACACGTAACACCTTTTTTGCCAAGTTCTTTGAGTCTTTTATAGTTAGGGGCCTCACCTATTTGCGGATATTCATCAAATTTATAATCTACAGCGTACATAACGATTCCATAAGGAGTGTGGATAGCCAAGATTGCGGAATCTGGAACTGAATGAGTTACATTTATAAATTCAACAGTTATATTATCAGTCACTTGATAACTTGTATTTAACCCTACCTCTATTAAATCAATACCGTTTTTGACAAATGTTCTATCGCATCTTTGATTTTTGAGGTCTTGTTTGATAACAGCAATTGTATAAGGGGTGGCTATAACAGGTACATTTTTGAAAAATTTCATTCCAAAAGGCACTGCACCAACATGATCCAGGTGTGCATGTGAGGGAATTACAGCTTTAACATTTTTAAGGTCCTTTTTTATAGAATAGTAATCTGGAACTGCATCGGCCTTAAGTAACTCATCATAAAATAACCTTCTTTGTCGACCATCATTTTTTTTAGTCTCAGCGTCCTGATACTTTATATAGTTTTCCATACTTAAGCCCATATCAAGTATCACAACTTCATTATCTACTTTTATTGCGACACTGTTACCTTCAATTTTTGAATATCCACCAATTGGTATAACTGATAAAGGCATTACAAATTACGTAAGCTTTCTAACTCAATAATATGACAAGGTTCAGATCTGCTATTAAAGTTTTCAACTAAATCGTAATCGTGAGTCAGGTAAATAACTTGATTTTTATCTGGCATACGTTCTAATTTTAACTTTTTTATCTTTCTGTGCCGATAAATCTTTATCCTAATTAGGGGTATATAGAATATGGATATTTATTCGTAATAATTTGTAATTATTTATGCTCTCCACAATGTAAATAATCTTCATCTTGTGATAAATTTACTTCAAATTTTTTCCCACATTTCTTGCACGGATATACAACAATATTATTTTGATTAGATTCAGATAATAATTTCTTTCTATCTCTTTCGTTAATACAAGTTTTGCATACTTTTGCAGATATTTTATTTGCTCCAATTTTTTTAAAACGTTCATTCTTTTTTCTAATTTTGCAACTACTACAGAATAGGTACTCATTTGTTATTGTTTTTTGTAAATTGTTTATCGTATCAAATTTGTCGTTAGTTTCCTTGTCGTTTTCAAGTACCAATTTAAAATATTCATTGTTTAATCCTGCAATTTTCAATAATGTTTCAGTTTTGCTTGAAGGATATTTCTGCAGAAGCTGCAGGAAATCTTCAATAGGTTTTCTATCTATAAATCCATTGTTACTTTCGATTTCTATTTCATATCTGTCTTGACTCCATAAAGGTGTTTTGGTTTTCGGATTGATACTCTCTCTTAATCTTGTAACTGAAGATCTATCAGTACCAAAAATAATTGACCAAGCACTATCAGTCGCTTCAAAAAGGGTAGTGAGTTCCTTAAAAGTATTTGTATCTGGAAGCCTTTTCCATCTTTTGTTACACTCTGGGCATTTCATCTTACTGTGATATGTTCCAATGTGTTGACAATTTATAAGAGCAATGTTTACATTATTGGTTTTTAAAAAGCTTTTAATATCTTGAATTTGCAGGTCATCAAAATTTTTAATCTTTTTCATAGTTTAATTTTACTAAATTCATTGTAATATGCAACAAAAATATGAACTAACTATTACTTATCCCATGATTAAGTACTTTGAAGTTCAGCAAACTTTAATGTGTGTAAATAAAGTTGCATAATATTAAATATGTAGTATCTTTAAATTAACTGGATAACACTAATAAGGCTTATCCGAATGGTTCTGCCCTTCAGCCTTTAGCAATCAGAAAAAGAAACCAGAACCGTAAGTGGAGAACACTGAAACCACTTAAGCACTTGCAAACTTAACGGAACGAGCAAGATTGAATTAAAACTATGAGTATTTATCAGCTTTGATGAGTTTTCTCGTAAAAGAATACAACAACACTGACAATAAGGAAAGATATTATGCAAAAACAAGTAAAAAAAATAATGAAAGAAAATGGTCTTGTACTGATTAGATCTAAAAAGCATTTGGTCTGGGAGCATTTAGATTCCGGTTTAAAGATAACCACATCTAAAACCTCTTCCGACAGTAATGCATTATTTGGGGTTAAAAGAAATATAAGACAACTACAAAGATAATTAGCAATACAGAAAATATAAGGAAAGAGAGCAATATGAAATCAATGAAATTAAAGAATGATGAAATAATAAATGAGTTAAATCAACTTAGAGAAATCATATTCAATGAGGATATAAAAGAAATAGCTATGGCAGATGAGGAAATTAAATATATGGTTGAAAACGCTCAGAGGTGGGGACATTTCTGGGGTGGAGCAGATGTAATAATAAATACAAGATTGCTTAAAAAACATAAAGAATGGTTAGGAGATCAACCAGTAGTTTTATCATTTCAGTCAACTACACCAATGAGAAGAGTCGTAGTAACAAAATATGCTATCGAATTATCGTGGTTATTTATTCAGCTTAGAAAGCTTTATTACGAACGAATAGACTCAGTATCTAAGTATGACTTTTATGGTGAATTAGCACAAAAAGCAATTGATATATTAAAAGAAACTAATAATAAATGTTCTGCTGACGAACTTTTATTTGAAGTATTGAGAACCTCAAAGATATACATATAAGGTAAAACTTAAACCGAACGTTATTAATCAGGTTACTTCAAGCCAAGTAACCTGATTAGCTATTAAGGAAGGACTAGATTAATGAAAACATATAATTTTGATGTAACTTTTACTGTTGCAATCAAAGCAAAATCTTATGAGAAGGCCGTGAGAAAAGCCGATAGGCTTTTACCAGATGTTGATGGAAAAACTACTTTTGTAGTTAATACAGAAGAGTACGGTTTTTTTCCGAGCCAGGAAACTATGGACAATATGCATGGTTGGAAAGAGTGCTCGTGTCATGCTGAAAGACCAACAATTGAAGAATTAAATACAATTCTTGACAACAATTTAGCTGAAGAAATAGAAGATTATTTAAAAATTGAAGATTCTGTCAATTGTATTGTTGGTGGAACCAATGATTTAACAAATCATGATCCACACTGTACAGTTCCAAATGGAAAAAAAAATATAAAGATAAAGAGTAGCAACTGTGATATAACAATTGATAAGAAACACAATAACAATTGATAAGCTTGACAAAAGTTAAAAAAGTTATTACCTTAGCAGGGCGATTCTTTCAAAAACTCCAAAAAATCAGATTTAGGAAAATCTATGTCTGATTTAAGAAAAGGAGAAAAAATGAAAGAAAAAAGCAATTTAAGCGAAACTATTTTTCGCAGTTTATTAATTAAAACACAGTATGCAGAAGATTATGCTTTAACTCTTCAGGAAATATATTCAGATGTCGAGTCTGTGCCACATTTCAATGACGAAGAGATTTTACTGGAAAACTGGGGAATAGAGTTTTTTTATGTAGATACTAAAGAACAAATAGAGTGGACTGTAATCCTAGCCTTGATGACTTTTATTAATCAGACAGGCTGTGAGGTCTCATATGTTTTAACTAATCAAACATTAAAAAAATTTGCAATTATGCAAGAAAATCGTTGCTTAGGAAAAAAACAACTTATCGTTTCAGACGGTATAGAGATAAACATAAATGAGGTAAAAGATGAACTTTAATAGCTATTTTCTTTGGCCAAAAAAATTCGTTGAAGACTCAATAAATGCTGACGGATTGGTAGATAAACCTTTTGTAGAGGAATACACAGAAGAGATACTAAATAAAGAGCTCTATGGTCTCAAAGAAGATGATCTTAGAGGCTTAATAAATCAACTTTCTTTTACGGCATCTTTTTATGCACGACTAAGAAGAATGGTTATAGAACATACTGCCAAAATTACGTTGGTGAGAATGATGGATGAAGCAGATTTTGAAGCTGAGTTTGAACAAGAATTAAAACAGTTACTAGAAGAGGAGTAAATTTGTAAATGATTTTGAAACAAAAAAGTTACTTTTTAAAATAGAACTATGGATGAAGTAAAAATTGGAAAACATTCAAACGAAAAAATGTTTGCTTCTCAATTTAATTTGGGAAAAAATATATATAAAACCAAACAAATAGTCGACTTTATAATTACAAGAGCAGATGACACTCCTTTAGTAATTCAGGCAAAATGGCAGCAATCCAAAGGATCTGTGGATGAGAAGCTCCCTTTTCTAGTTATTAATTTAAAAGAAGAAAGCCCATTCGATAGTTTGATTATTATTGATGGTGGAGGATACAGAAGCGATGCGGTTACTTGGATTAAGGAACAGATTGACAACAAATTGCTTGGCGTATTTTCTTTTAGTGAGTTTATGATTTGGAGCAATAATGAATTATGAAATCTATAAAACGGTCATCATTTTTGGTTAAGTTGAAAAATAATTAGCATGAAGCTCTTCCTACGCAGGACAGATGAAGAAGAATTAATCTTTATCCCAAGCTATTTATTAGTAGATAATTTTGAAAAATTATTAAGGAAAAAAGATATTCAGTATAAAAAAATGATTCTTCATTTTTTAATTGAATTTCTGTTAATTGATAAAAAAAAGACACCTCACGGATTTGATATTAATTTTATAGATATAGAAGAAGAGGCTATTAATGCTTTTAATAAATCCAATGTAGTTTATGGAAAGACAATAAGAACAGAAGAAGATTCCACATTCACAAAAAATATATCTGAACCAAAAGATAATTTTCTTGAACTATACGAAGACCATCTAAAGATTAGAGAAAAATCTGAAATAATAAGTTTTAAACACATTATCAGTAATGATTTTTCGAGAAATATGTTTTTTACCTATCTTAAAATCGATTTTAGAAAATCTCTAAGAAAAGAAGTCGCAAAAGACATTGAAAAACATATAGTTGGAAGCTCTTTATTCTATGCAGACCTTTATGAAAAAGCTATAAAGAACTCTAAATGGTTTAGGGACTTCAAGAAAAAAGATGTACTTTATCTTTGGTTAGCTGAAAATATTGCAGACTTTTATTTCAATAAAAAAGAGGATATCAGTATCCACGAAGAAGAGACTTTGAAAGACATTTTTAATGCTTACTTTTCAAACCTCCATAAGAACTTTCCAATTATTACGTGGGAAGATCAAAAAAAATTATTACATAAAGCCAATGCCTATGTAGGGCTATCCAAAAAGGAAAAACAAAAAGAATTAGATGCACTTGAAGAAAATTACAAGACAGAAATTAGTGAATCTGGATTGAATGTTATTTGCATGTATTTAAAATTATCAGAACATTGCAACTTTAATGTTGATTCTTCGCTGCTAAAAGAAGTAACCCTCAAAATAATTAACAGCAATATCTCAGGTGAGACAGACTTCATAGAAGAATCACAGTTTTTATTTAATCAAAACGGTGTAGTTGAATATTTTAGAACAGAAGAAAACCTTCTTAATTCAGAAACGCTTATTTATCTAGATTCGTTTATTAAAAATACACAACTTGTTGTTGAATTATATGAGGAAATCAACTCTGAAGAGAGAGTCAAATTAAATTTAATTCTTCCACTAATTAAAGATGATAATTTGTTACTCTCAAACAAAATTATAGAAGATAACTGGCAAGATTTATTAAAAATAGTCGCAAAAAAATTTTCTAAGAAGTCGAATACCTATGAGAGAGTTCTTTCAGCTGTAGCCAATGTCATCTCTACTGAAACTATTTTAGAAGAACTTCTTGTAAAGACCAGAATGAACTTTGATCTTGCTACTAATTTTCTCAATTTTTATAAAAACAAGATCTCAGATAAAGAATACAAAAACATCTCAAAGAAAATAATAACTAGAGTTAACTTTAAAAAATTTGACAACAAGAAACAACAATATTTTGAGCTCATAGACAGTGATGTAATGAGTAACTATTTTTTAGACTTGGATTCAAACAAATTAAATGAGTTTGCAACTGTTGAGGGATTGTTTGGCAAAATTCTAAAATTAAATAATAAGTCTCTTATTCCAAAACTTTTAGCTTCAATTCAGTTAAGAAATATTCATATATTTGAAAAATTTCCTGAAATAATTACATCAAAATATTTTCGAACTGCTTTTCAGTTTAATCTTAAAGATGAAGTGTCAGTTATAAAAAATACCATCCTTACAGACACTGAGTACTTTAGACAATTTGTACTAAGTGCTGAAGGTGTTGAGTGGTTAAGAAGTGATATAGGAAATTTCTGGCTTTCTTTAACAGAATCAAATAAGTGGCAACAATCACCAGAGGGAATATTTATTCAAAGAATTGTTTTAGAAAACCAAACCTTTTTTATAGAAAAAAAAGAGATATTTGAGAGTTATGTGAACATTCTTCGTACTATTTCTAAAGAAAAAATTGATGACGCATATTTAGTCAACAATGTACCAGAAACATTTAACTATTTACTGAAAAAATCTCCTGAGTTGATTTTAAAAATTAATTTTGGAAACTTTGATAGATTTGATGAGCTTGCAAAAATTATTAATAGTGATATAAAGCGGTTTTTAGAAAGCGAGAACAAGGACATCGTTCTAAAATCTGTCTCATGCTTATTACATGAAAATTCTTATAAGTTCATTAAAAATCCTCAAATTACAATCGAAGAAAACTTTGAATATTTTTATAAGCACAATATAAATTGGTTTTTGTCATCAGATTTTCTTACTTTTATGAGGAAATATAAATCTGAAATTTTATTTTATGATTTATTTGAAAAAACAAAAGAGGGTCTTTCAGAGTTAACCCAAAAAATTTCTGAGAATTTGATTCAAAGTGAAGGTCAAAAATTTATAGAATCTTTAATTAAAAATAAGACTGTTCCATTTTGGCTTACTAAAAACGTAGCCTTTGTTGAACTTATTAAAAAATCTTCAAAAGATGCAAGAAATATGGTTAATATAATTGGTCATCAACATTTTCAAAGTGGTTTTAGAAAAAGCGCTGAAGAACATCGGGAGTGGTTTAGCGAATTTACTAATTTGTTTGCCTTCAAAAATAGAAAATCTTTGAGACCGCAGCTCATAACTTCTTTAAGAAAAGAATGTAATTCGAAAAAATGTAAATCTAGAAAAACAGGAAAAGATAAAGAAGGGTTTAGAGATTTTTATGATGCATTTCTCTCAATTGCTTTTTATTCAAACAGTTTCAATACAGTCCAAAGGCCATATAAATGCACTGACTCAAGTCTTTGGCATAAAACTTCTGATTGGAATTAGGCAAAGCTAGTAATTTATTTATCTTTTTTAAGCGAGGGTGGCAGTAAATTCTTATGGTATTTCAAATAGTAATTTTGGTAATATAATTTCTTTTCTTCATCAAATAGATATTCTAATTTTGTATATCTAATCTTATGAACACTTATACACCTTGATACAATTGCTCTTTGTGTTCTTAAAAAGTGATCTGAAATATCTAAAATAGATTTTTTTGAATTAATCATTTCTAATAATTTTATGTCATCAGACTCTGTCCATTTTTTATTATGATTCTTCGGCAAGCCAAGTTCTCTAATTTTTTCTTTCCTTGCTTTTTGCTTTATAAGACGCTTTTCTTCCCTTGCTTTTTCATCTAAAGTTTTTTGATGACTAATCCAGCCATCTTTTCTTTGCATAATTGGTTTTATATCTGACTTATAAAGCTTAAAATTATTTACAAGAGAATAGTAATTTTCATACTCTTCAAAACTCCATACATCTTTTGAAAATGAGTATATTTTATGATTAAGATTGTCTATTTCAGTTTTTGTAGCAAACTTATAAACATTTTTTTTTGGGATTCTTATATCAAGTGTCTTCATTAATTCTATTTTTTTTTCAAATTGTTCTGAGTCTTTATAAGCGATTGCATTAGCTTTTTGAATTTCATCTTTAACTTCAGAATATAAGGGTATGTTGTATTCTTTTTTTATTTTATGAAGTTGATGATAAGAAGTTTTTAAAGCTTTTTCTTGTTCCTTGTTAGTTAGGTGAAGATTATTTAGTAAAAAATTCTTTTTTCTCTCTATTTCCTTTTTGGTTTTATAAAGTTCTTTTTGAGTAAGTTCCAAATGATTTTCATACTCTTTTTTAAATTTCTTTAGAAATTTAATTGAAAGATCGTACCTCTGTTTATCTTTTTCGAGTAGAAAAATTAATATAATCTGAGACTCGAGTGAAAGTCGACTAACATTTTTTCTGTGATTAATTTCTAAAAATTTTGAAAGCTCTAATAAAGTATCTTTTGTAAAATTTTCTAAAATCTTTTCTAATTCCAGCTGTCTTTTTTCAGCAATGCTTTTAGGTAATTTCTTTTCATTTTTGTAGAACCTAAGGTCATTTTTGTAGAACCTAAGGGCACTCGAACTTAATTCTGCTATTTTTGCTGCTGTTGTTAAGGTTATTGTAAATGGAAGTATTGCAGCAGCTACTATTGATAACCCATGACGAGATGTGTCTTTCCAAAATCCTTTTCCTTCCACAAGTTTATCTAATTCGATAGGAAGAAAGGCATCATTAATATGCCCCAAAAGGTTAGATGGTATAGAGATTGAAGATTCAAATAATTCCCAAAGTTTTCCAGAAGGTTCAAATCTATATGTTGGCTTATATTCTTTTTGTGACATTATTATTTATTTTACAATTATATTTAGTGACTTTTGAAATTTATTTTATGAAAAAGACCGTGGCCTAGTTAGATTTGAACTAAAGACCTCATCTTTGTAAGGAAAGAACCATTAAATACTTGAGAGTATCAGTAAGTATCAATTTATAGAGTCAATGAACTTAAGCTCTTTCAAAAAGATATCAGAGGTTATTAGAGAGTATCTACAGTTTTAGATAATTTGTGGGTGTTTTGTGGGTGCGAAAAAGATTTTTTTACTGTATTTCTGAAAAACCCTTGTGGGCGCTACAGGATTTGAACCTGTGACTTCTTCCTTGTGAGGGAAGTGCTCATTTTTTAATATCCTCTGGTGGTTCACCGTACCCCCATTCTTTGAGTAGCTTTAAAGCTTCTCGGCGAATAGTCTGATCTGTATCAGAATATTTGATCTCAAATTCTATAGGCATTTCTTC
>Ga0222718_10004487_pt1 | contig 11582 bp, 10 predicted proteins | sample C33_27DmetaG_FD_165045 | JGI IMG/M metagenome (GOLD analysis project Ga0222718, IMG submission 165045) | Estuarine water microbial communities from San Francisco Bay, California, United States - C33_27D | ecosystem: Environmental > Aquatic > Marine > Unclassified | place: USA: California... | reverse complement strand
ACAAAGAACAGTCATATTTGGAATGGATCTCATAATTGCAATATCTTCAATTGCATGATGTGATGTTCCTGCTGAACCATAAGTAAAACCAGCACCAATTCCAACTAATTTTACATTAGTATTATTATAAGCTAAATCTAATCTTACTTGTTCAAAACATCGCATTGTTACAAATGGAATGATGCTGTAAACAAAAACAATTTTTCCTGATGCCGCTAATCCAGCTGCAATACTTATTGTATTTTGTTCAGCAATTCCACAATTAAGAAATCTATCTGGGAATTCTTCTCTAAATTTTTCTAAAACGGAAAAACCCATATCTGGAGTTAGAAGAAATATACGTTCATCTTTTCTAGCTAATTCAATTAAAGTTTTAACAAAAGTGGTACGTAATTCTAACACCCACCTAATTCTTTTTTTGCAATCAAAAATTCATCATCATTAGGTGACTTATAATGCCATTCCAATCGATCTTCCATAAATGATACTCCTTTACCTTTAATTGTATGTGCAATTATTATTTTTGGTTTTTTGTGTTGTAACAAAAAAGCTTCTTCTAATTGGTTAAAATTATGACCATCAACTTCAATGACATCCCATCCAAAAGCTCTCCATCTTTCAGAAAAAGGTTCTTGATTAATTACATCATTTGTTCTTCCAAAACTTTGTAGTTTGTTATAATCTAGAATTGCAGTAAAATTAGAAAGTTTTAGATGGGATGCAAGCATGGCCCCTTCCCAAATACTGCCTTCATTACATTCACCATCGCCTATTATCACATAGATTTTTCCATTATTCCCTGATTGTTGATTTGAAATAGCCATTCCTAAACCTACTGAAAATCCATGTCCCAGAGAACCTAATGAAAATTCAATTCCAGGAATATTAGTTTTATCTAGATGTGCTGGAAGGATTCCGCCATCAATACAATATTTCTGCAAAAATTCTTTCGGAAAAATCCCTTTTTCAAATAATGTGGCATAAAGAGCAGCACTTCCATGAGCTTTACTGAGAATGAATTTATCCCTAGTTTCATTTTTTAAATCTGATGGGTCTATGTTTAAAATTTTGAAATATAATGTCACTAAAATTTCTACAATTGAATAAGCTGCACCAATATGTGATGTTTTAGAATATGTCACCATATCCAGTACATGGAGTCTTATTTTTCTTGATAATTCCATTAATTCATTAGACATATTATTTTCCATACTCATTAATCATAAAAATATTAAATTGTTCAACAACATATTGTAACATTTCTTGAGTCAATCCTGGGAACACACCAATCCAAAATGTATTATTCATAATTAAATCAGTGTTTTGGAGATTTTCCACAACACGATATGAAATATTTTCAAAATAGGGTTGTTTAATAATATTTCCTGCAAATAAGGGTCTGGTATCGATTAATTTCGAAGAAAGAAAATTGACAAGTTTATTTTTTGAAAATGGTGCATTTTCTTTTACAGTTATTGGAAAACCAAACCATGAAGGTTCACTTTTAGGAATTGATTCAGGTAAAATTAAATATTTTTCAAACTTCTTTAATTCATTTCTGAGATATAAAAAATTCTTTTTTCGAGTCTGTATAAATTCTGGAAGTTTTGTTAGTTGTCCCAATCCAATAGATGCCTGCATTTCAGTAATTTTTAGATTATAACCTAAATGAGAATACGTGTATTTATGATCATAGCCTTCTGGAAGTTGGCCTAATTTCCATTCAAATCTTTTTCCACAAGTATTGTTTTTTCCAGGAGCACAAAAACAATCACGACCCCAATCACGTATAGACTCAATAATTTTTTTAAGTAACGGATTATCCGTAAAAACTGCACCACCTTCACCCATAGTAATATGATGTGCCGGAAAAAAGCTTAGTGTACCAATATCTCCAAAACATCCAACATGTTTATCATTGTATGTACTTCCCAACGCATCGCAACAATCCTCAATTAACCACAAATTGTATTTTTTACACAATTCTTTGATATGATTTAGATTGAAGGGATTTCCCAAGGTATGTGCCAATATAATTGCTTTAGTTTTTTCTGAAATTGCATTTTCAATTTTTGTTTCATCAATAGTATATGAACCAAGTTTTACATCAACAAATACGGGAACTAGATTATTTTGAATTATTGGATTTACAGTTGTTGGAAATCCTGCAGCTACTGTAATTACTTCATCTCCATCATTTAATGTTTTTTCTCCAAGTTCTTTAGATTTTAGTGCACTAATTGCTAATAAATTAGCAGAAGAACCCGAATTTGTGGTAAGAACAAAATTAGAATTTAGAAAGTCAGATAGTTTTTTTTCAAATTCTCGGTTAAAACGATCTGAAGTAAGCCAAAAATCTAATGAAGATGAGATTAAAAATTGTAGTTCAGTTTCGTCAAATACTTTGCCAGATACAGGAACTATGCTTTTTCCAGGCACAAATTCTTTCTTTTTATGAGATATTTTTGAATACTTTCCTACCAATTCTAAAATATTTTCTCTTATTTCAGAAGATTCATCATCATCTATTTTAGAATTTTTTAAAATATCCTTTATTAAATCCATATTTTGTCAATTACTCCATTTCATTTTCTTCATATATTTTTGAATTTGTTTAATTGTAAATTCTTTCATATTATTCTTATTATTATTATATTGAGCATACCATTCAATTGTTTCTGAAAGAGATTCATTATTTGTATAAATAGAACTCCAACCAAGTGACTTTTTTGCCTTTGTTGAATTCAACCTCAAAACTTTTGCTTCATGATACTTTTTATCCTGTTCTTTGGATTTTTTTTTATATTCTCCTTTACCCCATTGTTGAATTATTTGTTTAACCATTTGTTCTACAGTTATCTTTTTACTTGAACTAGGTCCAAAATTCCAAGGTTCAGAAAAATGAATTGGATTTTTTCTTAAATGTAATGATAAATAAAGCATTCCAGATATTGGTTCTAAAACAAATTGCCATGGACGAACTGCATCAGGATTTCTTATTGAAATTATTTTGTTTTGATAAAGGGATCTGAAACAATCAGGAATTAATCTATCTGTAGACCAATCCCCACCCCCAATTACATTTCCAGCTCGAATAGATGCGATTCCAATTTTATTATTTTTAAAAAAAGAATTACGATAAGCAGTAGTTACTAATTCTGCAGCACCTTTACTTGCACTGTAAGGATCATTTCCACCCATAGGATCATCCTCTTTAAATGCACGATGAAGTTCTTTATTTTCATAGCATTTATCACTAGTCATTATTATGCATGATTTGACTGAAGAATTTTTTATAGATTCAAGAATATTTGCAGTACCCATTACATTTGTTTGAAATGTTTCTAATGGATTATCATATGATTTACGCACAATAGCCTGAGCAGCAAGATGAAATACAAATTCAGGCTTATTTGTTTTGATTATTTGTTGTAATTTACTAAAATTAGTTACATCTCCAATTACATGTGAGATATTTTTTTCTAGTTTTGTTGTCTCAAATATTGAGGGTTTTGTAGGTGGCTTGAGAGAATAACCAATTACTTTTGCACCTAGATGATTTAACCATAAGGACATCCAAGTTCCAATAAATCCTGTATGTCCAGTTACAAGAACAGTTTTATTTTTAAATCCATTTTTAATATTTCGGTTTTCCATATTACCAAGATTTCCATGGGATATTTCCACTAGACCATAAATTTTCTAAATAATTTTTATCTCTAAGAGTATCCATAGGTTGCCAAAAGCCATCATGCTTGAATGCATTTATCTGATTTTGTTTTGCTAAACTGGATAAAGTATGTTTTTCTAAAATTGTAGTATCATCTTTAATAAAATCAAAAATATCTGTTTCAGAAACAAAAAATCCTCCATTAACCCAAGAATTATCCCCTTTTGGTTTTTCAACGAAAGATTGAACAGTAGAGCCATCTAATAATAATGATCCAAATCTACCCGGAGGTTGAACTGCAGTCAAAGTAATTGTTTTCTTTTTTTCTTTATGAAATTGAATTAATGAGGAGATATTGATGTCACTAAGACCATCTCCATATGTTAAACAAAATGTTTCATCAATGTATTTCTCAATTTTTTTTACCCTACCTCCAGTCATGGTATTTTCACCAGTTTCTACAAGTGTAACTTTCCAAGGTTCTGTTGTAGAATTTGTGACAGAAATTTCATTTTTTTGTAGATCTATTGTAACATCTGAACTATGTAAATGATAATTTGCAAAAAATTCTTTAATCATATATCCTCTATGCCCTAAACAAATGACAAATTCATCAATTCCAAAAGTAGAATAATGTTTCATTATGTGCCATAAAATTGGCATTTCACCAATTTCAATCATAGGTTTAGGTTTAAGGTGAGATTCTTCACTAATTCGTGTTCCAAATCCACCTGCAAGAATTACTGCTTTCATGATTATTCATAAAACATAATGTTATTTAATTAACATAACTACAATATCACTAGTATATCTTACATTTTTTTAAATTCTTAATGGTAATAATTTTAATTTTGTAATTTATGGTATATTCCAGATAAAACTCCTATTCCATGAATAAAATTCAACCAAAAAAAGTAATCCATATTTTTTATAAAAAAACTTAATCCCACATTTCTAATACACCAAAATGTAAATGTTGATGCAGGAAATATGTATTCATTACGTCGAATTTTTTGTGATTTGAATAAACCAAATATACCTTGACGAGAAGTTGTTTCACCATCATATATTCTGTATTTTGATTTTTCAGAAATATGTAAATCTCCAAATTTTATTAAATTTAGTACAATAGGCCAATCCCACAAAAACATATCTTTTTCAATTAAACTTTTCAATAAAACATCACTTCGTATAATTCCATTATGATGTCTATACCAGGTATTACGTAATACTTTCTCTGCCTTTTTTTTATATGGGCCTTTTGCCTCAAATTTTGGTTGAAAAGAATGTGAAAAAATTCTGTTTTTCCAATTCTGTTTTTTATTTTCATGTACCTCGTTATTTTTTTTGAAATATTCTAAAATTCCAATAGAAGCTACTGCTGAAGGATTTTCATCTAATTCTCTAATATTATCTTCTAAAAAGTTTGATGACCATAGGTCATCTACTGATGCTAAAATAAAATATTCATATTTAGCTTTTTTCATAACTTTAAGCCAACCCTGAATCCATCCAGATCGTTTTTTTTCATGGAAATATTGAATTCTTTGATCTTTTGCCATAAAATCTCTACAAATTTCTGGAGTTTTATCATTAGAATTATCATATATTATTATTTCAAAATCTTGAAAAGTTTGGGATATTATATTTTCTAATTTTGACTGGATAAATTTTTCTCCATTGAAAATTGGAATTCCTATTGTAATTCTTGGATTATTTTTAATCATTTAGCATCATTCAATATTACGGGTAAAATTTTTTCGTATATTTTTTCTGCAATAATTTCATTTCCAAAATCACTCATATGACCTCTATCAAAATAAATGACCTCATTATCTCTTTCTGATAAAATATTTCTAAAATCATACACATTTTCACATGTTTCTAAACTCATGTTTTTTAGGTTGATTTTTTTAAGAAATTCTACATCCTCATGATTTGAAAATTTTTCAGTAAATTTTGGTATTTTTCTATCACTAGTTCCGATTAAAGGATGAAGGATATTGATTGTTTCAAAATTTTCTTTTTCACCCAATTTACATACATTTACCCATGAATCTTCTAAACTATTTTCTATAATTGGCATTGATTTTTCAAAAAATTTTGCTTTTTCTGAATCATCCATAAAATAATTATTTAACTCCCCTCTGACATTGTTAAAATAATTTAGTATACCTATTGCAGTTTTGTAATCTAAATCTGTTAAAATTGTGTAAAATTCTAGTATTGGCCCTGATATTGATGAAGGATCCTCCCCACGATAATTATAATTTGGTGAAAAATTTACAAATTCATCATAAGTAAAAGATGAACGATGTTTGTATTGAACTTCATTCCACCCATCATACATAATAATCATATTTGGTTGATAATTTATTACATAATTTTCTAAATAATACCTTTCATCCATTGCAGTAGATCCTCCTATACCTGCATTAACAACTTTAACATTCAATCCATTATCTCTTAATTTTTTTTCAAGTATAGCTGGAATTGTTAATTCATCAGAAGAAGTAATGTATCCTCCAATTGTAGAACCACCTAATACGAATATTCTATAATCATTTTCTTCAAATACTAATTCTTCTCCTCTAAATCTATCAGAATTAACATTAAAGTATTGACCTTTTTGATTTGGTTCAAAAATTGAAATGGGTCCCAGTTTTTCAAATTTTACATTATTGTACTCTTCACACATAATTTTTGTTTCTTTTTTTGTAAATCCTTCAAATACTTTCTCATTTTCAAAGGCACATTCAGTATTAGGTAGTGGAGCAATTCTCAAAAACCCTTCAATAGATACTAATGTAATACAAATTAAAATTATAAAAAATACAAATTGTTTTTTGTAAGATACTTGTACTGACATTTTATTTCCCTCTACTAGAATAAATTAAGAAATTTCCCATAACAATACAATCCATGTCAGTTTTTAAAATCATGGAATAAGCTTGCTCAGGTGTGTTCACTATGGGCTCACCCATTACATTCATTGATGTATTAATTATTACAGGAACTCCAGTAATTTTGTAAAACTCATTAATCAAATTATAATACAATTCATTGCTCTCTTTTGAAACTGTTTGGAGTCGTCCTGTTCTATCTACATGGGTTACAGCTGGAATCTCTTTTGGTTTTTTGACTGGGGCTACCATTAGCATATATGGACTGGGAATATCCATCTCAAAATATTCTGCTGCAAATTCTTCCATAATTGATGGTGCAAATGGTCTAAATGATTCACGATGTTTGATTTTGGCATTAAGAATGTCTTTCATATCTGCACGTCTAGGGTCTGCTAAAATACTCCGATTCCCAAGTGCACGTGGACCCCACTCCATCTTCCCTTGATACCATCCAACTACATTTCCATCCGCAATTAATTGTGCAGTTTTTTGCAGTAATGTCACATCATCAAAGGATTTGTATGAAATATTTTTGGAATCTAAAAATAATTTGATTTCCTCATTACTATATGATGGACCAACGTATACATTTTCTTGTATTAATTTTGTATTATTAGATCTATCTTTGGGGTTTTTATGATAAACATAATACAAGTATTGAGCTGCCCCTACTGCACTACCTGCATCCCCTGGAGATGGTGGGATATGAACATTTTCAAATGGACCTTCAGATAATATTTTATAATTTGCTACTCCGTTTAGTGCAACACCTCCTCCAATACAAAGATTTTTCATTTTTGTTTTGGTGTGAATGTGATTTATCATTTTTAAAATCACATCTTCTAATACTTTTTGTGCACTAGCTCCAATATCAAAATGAATCTGTAGAGTTTTCTCATCTCTAATTTTTGGTTCTATACCAAACAGTTTTGAGAATTTTTTACTAGTCATAACTTTATCATATGTAAATGCAAAATATTCCATGTTAAGATGAATACTTCCGTCATCTTTTACATCAATTAAATTCTCTAATATTAGATCATAATATTTTGGTTTTCCATATGATGATAACCCCATCAATTTGTATTCGCCTTCATTGACTTTAAATCCAAGAAAATATGTGAATGCTGAATAAAATAATCCCAATGAATGTGGCCATCTTATATCATTTGTAATTTTTACAGAATCATTATCGGCATGCCCATATGATGTTGTACTCCATTCACCTACACCATCAATTGTGAGAATAGCTGATTTCTCAAATGGTGATGTATAAAATGCATGTGCTGCATGTGAAAGATGGTGTTCGGGAAAGATTATTTCGCCTTTGAATCCTTTTAGTGCTTTTTTAATATCTTTTTTAATCCATAATCTTTTATGAATCCATTTTGGTATTACATCTAAAAAACTGTATAGTCCACGTGGAGCAACTGCAATATAATTATCTAATAATCTCTCAAATTTCAAAATGGGTTTGTCATAGAATGCAACTGAATCAATTTGCTCAGGTGTTATTCCTGTTTCATTTAGACACCATTCAATGGCTTTATGTGGAAAATCATCATCAAATTTTTTTCTTGAAAATCTTTCTTCTTCAACTGCTGCAACTACATGTCCATCTTTGAGTAATGCTGCAGCTGAATCATGATAATAACAAGATATTCCTAAATTATACATTAGTACTGTTTCCTAATTCTGTGAGGTTTTGTTTGTTCTATATCTAACCAGTATGTTTTATTTTGTTTTTTTAATCGTAGTAAATCAATTCTCAATAATTTAAACAATATTCCATAAATAGAAATCACAATACAAAATAAAATTCCTAAAAATATTTTAGTATTAATTAATGCAAAAATATCTAATCCTTTTGATATCTTTTTTGTAAATATTTGAGTAACACTTAGTACTATTATTACAAATATTATTAAATTTTCAATTGAAAATATGCCAGTTGATGATGTTATGATGAAAAACCAAAATGATAACCCTGCAGTTACAGCAAGTGATTTGAATCTGGGTGAACTGGTTTGCATTTTAGATCGGATAGATAAATGCCACTAGGCCTGATTGTGCAAGAGTTGTTACTCCAATTAACGTGATCAGTAAAATAATAATTGGAAACATGTGGAATTTTCTTCTATGTATAAATAATTCAAAAATTTCTCTTATTGTGGACAATCGGGACAATTAATGTTTTTAAATTATGGGTCTATTTATGCTATTTTTTACGATATGCCTGTAATTACAAAAATAAATTCAATCTATCTGATAATTAAATATAAAATCACATTGTGATAATTCATATATTTTTAAATTTCTAAACCATAATTGTAATGTTTACTGTTTCTCAAAATACACATTTACAAATACTATTTTGTATCCGACAAAAAATTTAATTAAATTATTGAAATACTTAATTATGGCTTAACTAGAAAAAAGACGATTTGAGTGATCAAGAATCTAAATGGAAAGAATGTAATGTTTTAGTTACAGGTGGTGCTAGTTTTATTGGAAGTCATTTAGTAGATAAATTGGTAAATCTTGGGTCACGTGTAACTGTAGTTGATGACCTTTCTAGCGGTACCTTAGAAAATTTATCTCAATCAAAAGATAAAATTAACTTTGTAAAACAAGATTTAGAATATATCACAAAAGATGATTTGAAGAAAATTTTTAAAGATCAAGAATATGTTTTTCACCTTGCAGCCGTACATGGTGGTAGAGGATTCATAACTACTCATCCAGCAGATGTTTGTTCAAATGCTTCTATTGATCATCATGTTTTTCAAGCATGTACTGAATCAAATGTACAAAACGTTGCTTTTGCAAGTACTGCATGTGTTTATCCAACTGAACTCCAAGAAAATATTGGTTCTGAATACAAATTAAGAGAATTAGATTCAAATCCAAAAAAATTAGAAGGATACATGAGTGCAGATATTGAGTATGGATGGGGAAAGTTAATGTCCGAAATTCAAATGCTTTCTTTTGTTAAGCAATATGGATTGAAAGGCAGTGTGTTACGATTTGTAACAGCTTATGGTCCAAGAGAAAATGAAACTCATGCTATCATTGCATGGATATACAAAGCTCTAGAAAAAATGGATCCATATGTGATTTGGGGAGATGGAAAGCAAGAAAGAGATTTTACTTATGTTTCAGATATTGTGGATGGATGTATTTTGGCATCAAGAACAGTTACTGATGGAACACCCATAAATTTGGGTACAGGTAATAGATATACCATAACGGATGTTGTTGAAATGATTTGTAAAGTCATGGATTGGCATCCATCAAAATTTGAATTTGATACATCAAAACCTGCTGGAGCCCTTAGTAGAGCATTAGATAATTCTCAAGCAAAAAAACTTCTAGGCTGGGAACCTAAAGTTTCTTTAGAAGAAGGATTAAAGAAAACAATTGATTGGTATGTAAAAGCACATAAATTTTCAGGCTCAGTTAATTCATCATTATTATTAGAACATAATACTAAAGTCAATAATGATTAACAAAAATTTATTTTTTTAGAAATCAATTAGTTAGAATATCAAACATTTTTATCATGATTTAATAAATTTGTTACATGATTGATTGGAATGGAAAAAAAGTTTTAGTTACAGGTGGTGCTGGCCATATTGGTTCACATTTAACAAAGCGTCTTGTTGACGAAGGAGCTGATGTTTTAGTTGTAGATAATTTATGGCGAGGAAAAAAAGAATACCTTTTGGATTCTGAAAATAACTACATAATTGATATAGAAAATAATTTCAAACAATGGGATCTGAGAGAGTATGAGAATGCTGAAAAAGCAATGGAAGGAATTGAAATTGTTTTTCATTTAGCAGATATGGTTGCTGGAATTACATATGTATTTGATAATCAACCAGACGTATGGAGAAGTAATGTTTTAATTAATTCAAATGTCTTTACTGCAGCTCATAAAGCAAAAATAGATCGTTTGATTTACGTTGGTGCTGCATGTGCATATCCACATGAAAAACAAAATGATCCACTTCACCCTTTATTCAAAGAAAATGACATGTATCCAGCACAACCAGAATCAGCTTATGGATGGGGGAAATTGATGGGTGAATATGAATGTGATTTATTTTCAAAATCTGGAATGTTGAATACGGGTATACTTAGATTACATAATGTCTATGGGCCTCACAGTGATCTTTCATTAGATCGTTCTCAAGTAATTCCAGCAACAATTCGAAAAGCAATTCTTTATCCTGAAGAGAGGTTTTTGATTTGGGGTAATGGTGAACAAAATAGATCTTTTATTTATGTTACAGATGTTGTTGAGGGATTGTTGTTGGTCGCTGACAAGGGAATCAATAAAGGTCCAATTCAATTAGGAACAAATGAAAAAACTACAATTAACCAAATTGCAGAAATGACTATGGAAGTCTCAGGTAAAGATATTGTTAAAGAACATGATTTAACAAAACCTGTTGGTGACTTTGGACGTGCTGCAGATATTACACTAGCAAAAGAAATTCTTGGTTGGGAACCAACAGTATCTATGAAAGATGGGATTAAGAAAACCTATGATTGGGCTGAGAAATTTTTAAAAACCCACGAACTATAAATTTAATTTCTGTTTAACTACTATTTGATTTTTGGAATTATTCTAATACTATCAAATTCAACAGTTATTTCTAAATTCCTTTTTTTATTAAAAACAAATTCTTTTAATTCATCTAATGTTGGATAACCAGAATCATTTCCAAAACAACGTGCATCATCAATTACTATAACATGGTCTAAATCTTTTGATTTAAAAATTACATCTAATTCTTCATAAATTGGAGTATCTTTTTCACCTTTTGCTGTTTCTCCACCTGATGCATGTCCATCCAACCAAAATAAAGTAGGTTGATTGATTTTTTGAATAATTTCTTTAATTTTTTCACCACTATCACCATGAATTACTTCTATGTGATTGAATGCTACAAATCTTTTTTTTGCAGTTTTAAACAAAAATTCATCCAGTTCTATAG
>Ga0222718_10004485_pt1 | contig 11582 bp, 7 predicted proteins | sample C33_27DmetaG_FD_165045 | JGI IMG/M metagenome (GOLD analysis project Ga0222718, IMG submission 165045) | Estuarine water microbial communities from San Francisco Bay, California, United States - C33_27D | ecosystem: Environmental > Aquatic > Marine > Unclassified | place: USA: California... | reverse complement strand
AACCTATATGGTTTTAAAAAATTTTCACCTGATGAAATTTTTATTGGATGAGAATCAGTTTCGCCAATTGAATCAATTTTATTTGAATTGCTATTCCAACTTGGTGCATTAATAGAAATTATTATTTTATCAGTCCACGAATATCCAGGTTTGTCAGTATAGATTGGTGCAAAAGGTTTGTCATAATCAGGAAGAGATTCAGCATAAACAGGGGCTAAAATAAGAAAAAAGCCCAATAAAAATTCGTACACGGGATGAATTAGTTGAAATCAGATTTAATGTTTGATGATAAATTTTAGGATTTATCGGTAGGTAAAGAGATAGCCAAAATATTATCTCCGCGCAACAAAACTTTTCCAAGACTCAAATGTTTTTCTTCAGTAATGTCTTCAGCTTTGTCCAATGTTAAATTCATATGAATATCAAAGTCTATCAAGTTTCCTTGAACAGTTTTGTTATTTCTTAAACGAAGTAAAACACTTTTTCCTTGACAAGCAGTCATTGCAGTAGAAATTTCATCAGCCATAATTATCACTTAATTCTATTTCTTTTTGCTCACTTGCATGTACAAATCAACAGTACCACTTCCAATTGGAATTTGACTACCGACAATTACATTTTCAGTAATACCTCTAAGTTGTTCAATTTCTCCTCCAAGTGCGGCATGTGCAATTGTTGGTACTGTAATTTCGAATGCAGCTCTTGCAAGTACACTATCTTTAGTACCAGCGATACCGTGTCTACCAATTTGTTGCATGTAACCACGTGAACACATCAAATCAGATACCAACATAATGTATCTATCATCAACTTCCAATCCTTGGTCTCCCAGAGTATGATTAAGTTCATCAATTAATGCAAATCTTGCTGCTTCAATTCCTAAGGTACCTGCAATTTCAAAGACATTATTTGTTCTAACATTTCTTTTATCGATTCCTTTAACTTCAAGTACTTTAGCAATGTTTGAACCAGTGGTTTGGATTACCCATTCATCATCTTTTTGAACTAATGTTACACGCTCAATGTCTGGAACGCCTTTAACAGTAGTATTGAGTACTTTGTTTCTAATTGCAATTGCAGTTGCAGTATCAACTTCTTCAACTAAATTCAAAGTAATTAATTCACCAGTTACTTCCATCTTGAATTTTTTATTAGAAGAAAGTGCTGCTTCAACTTCTGCAACAGAACAACCTCTTTCACGGAGTCTGTTCTCACTTAAAATTAATTTAATGTTTGTAGAATAATCAGTTTCAGTATCAGCAATTAAGGCACTTACTTTAGTTTGCAAAACATTTCTTGCAACTTCAATTGCTTTTTCTCTATTTCCTTTATTTTCTTTTTCTAAGTAAATATCCATAGTTGGAGTTACAGGTTTCTTTCTAGCATCAACTAGTTCAATTAATCTTGGAAGACCTAATGTAACGTTTCTTTCTTTAATTCCTGCAAAGTGGAATGTTCTCAAAGTCATTTGCGTACCTGGTTCACCAATAGATTGTGCAGTTACAATTCCTACTGCTTGTCCTGGCTCTACACGTGCTTTATCATAAAGTGAAAGACCTTTTTTACATACTGCTTCAATTCCAGATTTACTAAGTCCAGATTTGTTTAATGCATCAGTTACGAGTTTAGTTAATCTTGGACTGAATGTTTTAGTGTATTTTTTAGTTAATGTCTCAATTTCATCTTTTGTTGCTTTTGCTCCAGAATCAATCATAGCTTGTGATGCAGCTAATCTACTTGGATTGAATGCCTCACCATGGTCACTTTTTTGTACATCAATTCCATCTTCACCATAAAGGAATTGAACAATGTGTCCGTGAGGATCTCTTACAGTTCCATCATATTCTAATCTAATGTGTTCTAATGCATTGATCAATCTACGTTGCATGTAACCACTTTGTTGTGTTCTGACTGCAGTATCTACAAGTCCTTCTCTACCACCCATTGCGTGGAAGAAGAATTCTAGTGCAGTTAATCCAGTTCTATAATTTGATTTTACAAATCCGTGTGCATCAGGATTACTATCATGTTCTTTATAGTGAGTTAATGCACGATTTGCATATCCCTCATTCATTCTGTTACCTCTTCTTGATTGTTGACCTAATGCTCCGGCCATCTGACCTACGTTAAGTGCTGAACCTCTTGCACCAGTTGTTGCCATAATTTTTCCAGCATTACCATCATCAAGTGAATCATTTGCAGTATCACCTGCTTTAACTCTGGCTTTACCTAATTCATTTACAATGTAAGCTTCTAAAGCTTCTTCTGCTTTCATACCTCTTGTAAGCTTCAATGTTCCTTTTTCATATTGATCAGTCAAATCTGCTACAACATCGTATGTGTCGCTAATATCATCTAGAATTTGTTGTTCATTCTTTGCTGGAACTTCCAAGTCACCATAACCATAACTAAATCCATAGTGGGTGATGAATTGTTTTACCATAATCAAGATAGAATTCAAAAAGTTCTTTCCAACTGCATTACCATAATCTTTAGTAATTCTGTGTAAGACACTTTCTGGCTCCTCTGCACCAATTGATGTTTTGTCAATTACACCACTGATTAATTCACCATTTTTAATTACAACGTCATTTGCTTTTCCACCAGTACCTTTTGACCATTTTGATGTTAATGTATAATTGAAATCGCTTGGTAAGAATAATGAGAATAATTGTTTTCCAGTGTATGCAGGGCTTCCATCTTTTGCTTTAGTAGATGGTTTTGGTAGTGGGTCAGTAAATCCTCCAAGCATTGCATAGTTTGAAAATTCTTGAACAGACAAAATAGTATCATCTTTTGTTAATAGATATGCACCAGTTACAAAGTCTCTGAGGGCACCAATAATTGGACCACCATATCTTGGTGAAATTAATTGGTCTTGAACTCTCATCAAAAGAATTGCTTCTGCTCTAGCTTCCTCACTTTGTGGAACGTGAAGATTCATTTCGTCACCATCAAAGTCTGCGTTGTATGGTGGACAAACAGATGGGTGTAATCTGAAAGTTTTTCCAGGAAGTACACGTACATAGTGTGCCATGATAGACATCTGGTGAAGTGAAGGTTGTCTGTTAAACATTACAATATCTCTGTCAGCAAGATGTCTTTCAATCAAATATCCAATTTCAAGTGTTTCTGCAATTGTTGAACGATCTTCAACAAAGTCTAATCTAATTTTTACACCATCTGGTCTTACAATATAATTAACTCCTGGGAATTTTTCAGGTCCATTGATAACTAATTTTCGCATTCTTTCTATGTTCCATTCAGTTACAATTTCAGGAATAGTTAGTTTCATTGCAACTGCTTCAGGTACACCAACTTCAGACAAGTCCAAGTTAGGATCTGGAGAAATTACAGTTCTACTAGAAAAGTCGACTCTCTTTCCAGAAAGTGAACCTCTGAATCTGCCTTCTTTTCCTTTGAGTCTTTGTGTTAATGTTTTAAGAGGACGTCCAGAACGATGATGAGCTTGAGGAATTCCAGAAACTTCATTGTCAAAATATGTTGTTGAATGGTATTGTAACAAATCAACCAAGTCTTGAACAATTAATGGAGGAGTTCCTGCTTCTTTACTTTCTTTTAATCTCTGATTAACTCTAATGATATCTACCATTTTATGGGTTAAATCATCTTCAGATCTAATTCCAGTTTCAAGAATAATTGAAGGTCTGACAGTAACTGGAGGAACAGGCAATGCTTGAAGAATAAACCACTCAGGTCTTGCAGTTACAGGGTCATAAGACAATAAGGATAAATCGTCATCAAGGATTTGTGAGAATCTTTCTCTAATTGTGATTGGCAATAATCTATGTTCACCAATTTCAGTTTTTTCAACAAAGATAGTTGGTTTTGTAAAAACTAATTCGTATTGTGTTTTTCCACAGTGAGGACATTCTTTTGCTTTCTTTGCTTTTTCAATGATTTGTTCAGGAATACGTTTTTGTGAAACAGTTGTGTATGCAGCTCCTTTATCTTTAATTTTTTGGAATGCATTAAGATCTTCTTGTGGAACTTTTAGTCGTGCACAAGAACGACATGTTGATTGTAGTAATTTGTAGATATTATCAATAAATGCAATATGCAAAATTGGTTCTGCAAGTTCAATGTGACCAAAGTGTCCTGGACATCTGGCTGCAGTATTACCACAAGTTAGACATTTTTGACCAGGTTCGAGTGTTCCAAGTCTTCCATCCATAAGACCTCCTTGAACTGGCATTCCATCTTCATCGTAAGTTTCTGGAGCAGTGATTTCAGCAACAGAATATTTTCTAATTTCAGTTGGAGACCAAACAGAGAAACGAATTCCATCAATTGCTTTAATTGCTTGAATAGACATCTTAGAGTTTCTCCTTTATTAGCAATCTTGGTGCAACATTAAGACTTTGCATTTCTTGTAATAATAATTTGAATGCATATGCCACAGATACTGAAGATACTTTAGCTTTATCTCCACAAACTCTGCAAACATATTTTCTTTGTTTAACATCATGATAAGCAACTAAACCACATCTTTCACAAACGAAAACATCAGATTTATCAGATTCATCTAACAATCTATCTTTTAGAATCATTGATGCACCATAAGCAATTAAACAATCTCTTTCCATTTCACCAAATCTCAATCCACCACCTCTAGCTCTACCTTCAGTTGGTTGTTTAGTTAACATCTGAACTTGTCCACGTGCTCTTGCATGTATTTTGTCGGCAACCATATGATGAAGTTTTTGATAGTATACTACACCAATAAAGACATCAACTGGGAATGCTTTTCCAGTTCTTCCGTCATACATTATTTCTTTACCAGAATATTTGAAATTATGTGCATCCATAACTTCCTTAACTTCATCCATTTTCTCTCCAACGAATGCAGAACCATCAAATCTCTTTCCACGGAATGATGCAGCTTTTCCACAAATGGATTCCATCATCATACCCACAGTCATTCTAGATGGGAAAGCATGTGGATTAATTAAAACATCAGGGGACATACCTTCAGCAGTGTATGGTAAGTCTTCTGCTTTTGCTAAAATTCCAAGTACACCTTTTTGTCCGTGTCTTGAAGCAAATTTATCACCAATTTCAGGAATTCTCATGTCTCTTGCTCTAATTTTATACATTTTACCACCCTCGTTAGATTGAGTCATTACAACTGTATCAATTACACCGGCTTCAGAAGGTCTTACACCAATGGATGTATCTCTACGATAAGGACCAGATGATTCAAACTCTCTGTATTCTTCCATAAATCTTGGAGGACTAGTTTTACCAATCAAAATATCTCCACCTTTAACAGGTGACTCTGATGCTACTACACCATCTTCTTCAAGTAATCTATATGCTTTTTCACCTTTGTAACCTCTTACATTATCTTCAGCGTTTGGAATTTCAAATGAATCTCTCATTCCACCAGGATATTGTTTTGCTTCAGCATCATAAATTCTAAAGAAGAAAGTTCTACCTAATCCTCTATCAACAGAAGCTTTACTGAGAACAATTGCATCCTCAATATTGTAACCATCAAATGGCAATACAGCAACTACACAGTTCTGACCTGCCGGTCTATCTTCTAATCCAAGTAGTTTCATTGCTTTTGTATTTACAGCTGGAACTTGTGGGTATAACATAAGGTGTTGTCTAACATATGTACTAGTATTCATCATCGGTGTTGAAAATCCTAAACTTTGTTTTGCCATTGCTGATTCGTATGTATTTCTTGGGGATTGGTTATGTTCTGGATATGGAATTATAGATGCGCCTGCTCCCAAAATTGCTGGTGGAAATACTTCAAGGTGAGTGTGTTTCTTTGAATCTTTTTCATTTAATGTAATGTAACAATTCTCTTCTTCATTTGCATCAATCATTTCTAAGACACCCATTCTTAACAAATCATTCCAAGATAGTAATTTCTTTGAAATTTTATCTAAAAGATCTTGAGTAAGTAATGGTTTGTTATCTTTGATAATTATTAACGGTCTTAAAACTCGTCCAGCATTACAATTAACATATAATCTTCGAGTAGCCTCTTTGTGTTCATCAGATTTATGGAATGAAACTCCAACGTGTGGATGGATTTTTGAATTTCTTCTAAGATCTCTAAGTGATTCTGCTAATTCAAGTCCATCTTTATAATATCCAATTAACCGTCCATCGACAAATATTCTAGTTCCATCTTGTTTCAAATCATCTTTTGCATCAAAGAAATGTACAGTTCCAAGATCATATAATTTCTCAACAATTTCCTCAGAAGGAACATTTACTGAAATGATTCCAGATAATGCAAGATTTTTTACCAAACCACAGTTTGAGCCTTCAGGTGTTTCACTAGGACAAATTCTTCCAAAGTGTGTTGCGTGCAAATCTCTTGCTTCAAAGTTTGGTTGAGTTCTACTAAGGGGTGATTGAATTCTTCTAAGATGACTGATAGTTGATAGATAGTTTGTTCTGTCAAGTAATTGTGTAACTCCAACTCTACCACGACCCCAGTTTCCTGTTGCAATAGCATTGTTTAGTTTATCAGTAATAATTCCAGGACGAATTGATGCAGCAACTGCATTAATTCCACGTTTTTGACCTGAACGTTCTAATTGATATTTCATATCTCTAACCAAATTTCTAAATGCAGTTCTAAACAAATCTGCAAGCATTTGTCCTGCAAATTTGATGACTTTGTTTCCATAATGATCTTTATCATCAGGAGTAATCCAATTGAGTTTTAATTCTAATAATTTACATGCTGCTTCTCCTAAGAATTGTGCTTTTTCTTTTCTGTTTTCAGGATGTTTTCCTAGATGAGGTAATAAACCCCAGTCAAGTAAAGTTTCAGCACGTTTAATTTGGAATTCTTCTAACATTCCAGGTGCAATTCTTTTACTGATGTAAACAATAGCATCTTTAGATGTAGGAACATCTCCTGCTTTTTCAAAAGAGCCTTCTAATTCATCTTGAAGTTCATCAACTAGTGAAACTACTGAAGCAATTTCTTTATCAGATTCTAATCCGAGTGCTCTCATTAAAGTAACAACTGGAATATCTACAGGAGAACCAGGAATTCTTGCAACTATCAATCCATCATTTTTCATAACAAGTTCTAATTTTGCACGGTAACCAACAATTGAAGAATAAACTTTTGCTTTGAAAACAGTGTTTCCACCAACAAGTTCTCTATCTACAATTATTTTATTATAAGAAAGATCTTCTAATCCAACAATTACTCTTTCTGAGCCGTTAATGATAAAGTAGCCACCAGGATCATTTGGATCTTCACCATGTTCAATTAATTTTTGATTAGAGAAATTATTCAAAATACATGCATTAGATTTTGCCATAACTGGTACATCACCAATATGAACAAATCTTGATTCCAAAATTTTACCATCTTCAACAACACTGGCTTCCATCATTACAGGTGCAGAATAAGAAACATTTCGTAATCTTGCTTCAGCTGGCGTGATGTGAGTAATAGAACCATCAAGTTCCATCATTCTTGGTTGTTGAAGTTTTACTTTTCCTAATTGAATTTTATATGGATATTCAGCATTTTCAATGTCAATTTGTCCAACTTCATTTATGATACTTTGAAGTCCTCTTTCTAAAAATTCATCAAAGGAATTAAGATGTTGACGTGCAATACCTTCACGCTTCAAAATATCTTGAATAACTGGCCAACGTTTGTTTGAAGGATCAGCCAAATCTAGACCTCCACCACATATCGATAATAGAGACTCTCACCAGCAGTTGGACTATTTCTAGTGATTTTTATCATATCACCAGGTTTTACACCAAGTCCCATAATTGCAGGATCATTTACGAAAATTAATGGTAATTCTGTTGGTTTACAATTGTATTTTTTTAAAACTTCTTCAGCTTCTGATTTTGGAATAATTTCATGTTTAGGAACATAAACATGATCTGGTACTAAAATCTGGTTTTTCTTAATTGCCATTTAAGAAGCCCCCAGATCGAACATTAAATGTAATAGTAAATAATACACACAAACTGAAAAAAATCACGTTCGGGTTAATATATATCTAATCTGAAACTTCAAATCAAGAAATTATTTTCTTATTGACTCTATTTGCAATATTTGCAGCAATTCCACCAGCAGCAATTCCATTATCGATATTTACAACAGATAATCCCAAAGAGCAACTTTGTAACATAGATGCTAAAGCTGCAATTCCTTTTTCACCATATCCATATCCAACTGATGTTGGAATTCCAATAATTGGTATATCTACCAGAGTAGAAACCAAAGTGGCCAAAGCCCCCTCCATTCCAGCTGCAACAATAATACAATCAACATCCTCTTCAATCATTTTCTTTAAAATTGGAAATATTCTTTGGATTCCAGCAACTCCAACATCATAACTTGTGATACATTTACAATTCATTGCTTCACACATTAATCTAGATTCTTCAGCAACTCCAATATCAGAAGTTCCAGCTGTCAAAATACCAACTGTTCCTCCATGGAATTTAATTGGTTTTTTAAATATCAAAATAGTTGATGAATTTTTTCCCGTAGAGATTTTTACTTTTAATGTTTTTACGAACAAAAGTAATTTTTTGTAATGCTCTTTTTTGATTCTTGAAACAAGAACAGAATTAGTTTTTTCTAGAGTCTTTTTAATGATTTTTTTAATATCATCTAATTCCTTAGTTTCTGCAAAAATTACTTCTGGAACTCCCCTTCGTTTACTTCGATTAACATCAATTTTGGCAAAATTTTCGACTTCCTCAATTGAATATAATGTTAAAAGTTTTTTTGCATCTTTGGTAGAAATTTTTCCAGATTTTACGGATTCTAAAATTTCATTGATTTTCAATAATTACAATAATTGATATCTATACTAAAATGCTTAGATTTCAATACCAGAAAGTGCATCTTTGACATTAGCAACGCCTTTGTCAAACATAGTTCTTTCTTCATCATTGAGATCTAACTCAATAATTTTCTCTACACCGTTTTTACCAATTACAGCTGGTACACCAATTGTAACATCAGAATGACCATACTCACCATCAAGATAAGTTGCTACTGGAATGACTTGTTTTCTATCTCTAACTACTGTTTCAATAATTGCAGATATTGCATTTCCTGGTGCATGTACTGTAGCACCCTTTAATTCAATTACTTTAGCTGCAACTTGTTTTGTGTTTTGAACAATCTCATCTAATTTTTCTTTTGGTAAGAAGGATGAAAGTGGAACTCCAGAAACTGATGAAAATCTTGGTAAAGGAAGCATGTTTTCTCCATGTTCACCAATTACTAATCCTCTAATAGAATCTCGGGAATGACCAGTAGATTCATGAATAAATTGTCTAAATCTTGATAAATCTAACATTCCACCCATTCCAAACACTCGACTTCTATCAAATCCAGATACTTTTTGAGTAATGTATGCCATTGGGTCCAATGGATTTGAAACTGGAATAATCATAGAATCATCAGCATATTTTTTAATATTTTCTGTTACACTTTTTACAATTGAAGCATTAATTTTTAGCAAGTCCATTCTTGTCATTCCTGGTTTTCTAGCTGAACCTGCTACTACCACGACAATGTTTGATCCTCGAATATCCTCATAATCATTTGAACCCTTAACTTCTACATCAATACCTTGTTCAGATAACATGTGATTGATATCCATGGCTTCACCTTGTGGCAATCCTTTTGCAACATCAAGTAACAAGATTTGATCATCTAATTTCTTTAATGCTGAAAATAAAGCTGCATCGCCACCTACTTTACCAGATCCAATAATTGTAATCATGAAAATCAGTGCTAAATTTGAAATTATAAATCTAATGAAATAGTCAAAATATTAGGCGAATTTATAAGCATTTTTGATAATTTTTAATCATGGTTATTGTTATTGATCCACAAATAGCAGGAATTTCAGGAGATATGCTTTTGTGTTCTTTAGTGGATTTAGGAGCAGATAAAAATCAGATCGTAGAAGGAATTAAAAAAATAGAAAAATTTCTTCCAGATTCAAAAATTAATAAAATGGATTTTCAAAAAATTCAAAAAAATGGAATTGAATCAACTGAATTAATCTTAGAAATTGATGAAAATATTTCTGAAAGAAAAGGAGTTGAGATAAAAAATGCAATAATTAATTCGATAAATGAATTACAACTTTCAGATAAAGCAAGAACATTTGCAGAATCATGCATTAATTCTTTAATTTCATCAGAATCTAAAATTCACGGCATTTCTGAAGATTCAGTTCATTTTCACGAGGCATCAAGTATCGATACACTGGTAGACATAGTTGGAGTTACTATTGCATGTGAAAAATTGAAACTATTTGAGGAGAAAATTGTTTGTTTGCCAGTATCAGTTGGAAGTGGAACTGTTAGTTTTTCTCATGGAACAATGTCCAATCCTGCAAGTGCAGTTCTCCAAATTTTCAAAAATTCTAATTTAACAATTAAAGGAAATGATGCAAATGAAGAGCTAACAACTCCTACTGGAGCTTGTATTTTAGTTAATTTGACAGATAGTTCAGTGGAATATTATCCTTCAATGAATATTAGTTCAATTGGTTATGGGGCAGGTCAAAAAAATTTTGAATCATTCTCAAATGTATTGAAAATTGTTCAAGGCAGTCATGAGAAAACAGGGATGGATTCAGTAAAAATTCTAGAGACAAATGTAGATGATGTTTCAGGAGAGATTTTAGGATATTTGATTGAAAAAATTATGAAAATTGGAGCAAAAGATATTTCAATTTATCCAGGAATTACAAAAAAAGGAAGACCAACTAACTTGATTTCTATAATGTGTGATGATGAAAAAATTGAAACAATTACAGATATTTTAGTATTGGAAACGGGTACTTTAGGAATCAGAATATCAGATTCTAATCGATTAATTGTTGCTAGAACAAATCATAGTTTCTCATTAACCTTTGAAGGTAAATCTTTTGAAATAAATTATAAAAAATCAACTTACAAGGAAAAAACTCACTTTAAAATAGAATTTGAAGATTTAAAAAATATCTCTGAAACACTTGATAAACCAATTAGAGATGTTGAATTATTTTTGAGAAAAGAAATTGAAAAAATAGAGGAGACATAATGACAAAATTAGATAATTTAGTAAAATGGTTTGAAGATAAAAACAAAGTAATGATTGCATTATCAGGGGGTGTAGACAGTGCAGTTGTAGCATATGCTGCTTTTCAAGCATTAGGAAATTCTGCAATTGCAGTTACTGCAGATTACAAAACTTTGTCGCAAGAAGAACTTCTATCAGCAAAACAAGTTTGTTCAGAAATAGGCATTGAACAAATGATTTTAGATTATAGTGAATTAGAAAACGAAGATTTTGTCAAAAATGACTCAAATCGGTGTTTTCATTGTAGAATGGAGTTAGGAGATCATTTAATCAAATTAGCTAAAACACATTGTGTAGAAATCATAGTTGATGGGACCAATATAGATGATTTAGGCGATTATCGTCCAGGAATTCAAGCCCTAAAAGAAAATGGAATTCGAAGTCCACTTGTAGAAACAAAATTTATCAAATCAGAGATTCGAGATATTGCTAAATCTGTTGGATTGTCTGTTCATGA
>Ga0222718_10004484_pt1 | contig 11583 bp, 11 predicted proteins | sample C33_27DmetaG_FD_165045 | JGI IMG/M metagenome (GOLD analysis project Ga0222718, IMG submission 165045) | Estuarine water microbial communities from San Francisco Bay, California, United States - C33_27D | ecosystem: Environmental > Aquatic > Marine > Unclassified | place: USA: California... | reverse complement strand
ACAATGAATTATGTAAACCATATTTTTCTAATACTGAATAACATTGAAATTGATTATACAAATATGTCGCATATAGATTATGGTCTATATTACCAGACATAAGTATTTTTACAAACTCTTGTCTTTCAGCATTCTTGTGGTGTTCTAAAGTTAATTCTTTTATATCTAACATTATAATCCTTGTTGAAAATTTTTTAGTTTTCTTTCTATGAAATTATCATAACTATCTTTATCTCTAACTCTTTCTAAAGGCCATCTATCTACATCTATACCATCAACAAAAAATACTAATGTTAATCTATCTTCACCTTCAGTGAAAAAATTATTGGCCTTATGATATTCATTTGCGTCATAAGTTATTAATCTATTATAAACATTACCAAAATTTATAGTTTCTTCAAAGTGAGAATTATTTTCTTTAATAGCTTTAGAATACTCTTCATCTGAAATACTTTTGTTTAAATGTAAATCTTGTTTTTCATATTGTCTTCTAAATGTTTCAAATCTTTTACCATCTTTAATTCTATGTATTGATGTGCCACAATCAATATCTATTTTCGGATTTAAATAAACTAAACCAGCTAAACTTTCATCTGTATCTGTATGTATCCAGCCAATATTTTTATCATTTTGTTTACTATTATGAAACTTTGATATTTGTTGAAAATAAACCTTACTTGATTCCCAATTTATATTTTGATATGTTAAATCAAAATAAACAGAAAAAACCTTTAATAAAAATGAACAATTTAATTGATTATCTATTTTGTGTAACTCTTCCGACCTAATACCTGGCCACCTGCCTTCATCATCAGGTGTTTTTGGTAAACTTAATCCAAACTGCCTAATAGAATCTGGATTATCAAAAAAATTATCTACAACTGTAGGATAAAATCTAGTAACTTTTCTTATATCTGATTTTGGCGCTATGAATGTGCCACCACCATTGCCTTTTGTATCAATTTGTGTCATACTGTTCTCACTAATTTATTTTCATACTTATATTTATAAGTATAAATAGCAGTGAAATTTATAATATGGAGTTGTAAAATGTATGAGGTTAAAAATTGTATTGTGCATGAACTTTTTTCTCAGCCTTTATATGAGGCAGATATAAAAAAGATTTCTTATTTTTTAGGTAACATAGAAGAAGAAGGATTTATCAAAGGCAATCCTCAAGATAAACACGCATTACTAAATTATAGTAAATCAGATAATATCCTAATGAAAGAGGATTTATATCTATTAAGAAAAGAAATAGAGTCACATATAAATCATTACTTATTTAATATATTATTTTTAGATACAAACAAAATCAAAATAAAGCACTTATCATCTTGGTTGGTTATTAATAAACCAGGTGCTGAACATAATAATCATGTACACAATAATTCGTTTATTAGTGGTGTATTTTATCCTAAAGAATGTAATATATTTAAAGCTGGCGATTTTGTAGCAACCATCCCACAATCAATATCTACATGGTGTTCATCTTCAATTAGACCTGAACCTGTAAGATATAATTTAAAAAACTCGTCTAAATGGAAGATACCTCCTGTTAGAAATAAGTTACTATTATTCCCTAGTCATATGCACCATCATGTGGAAAAAAATAGGTCTAATGAAGATAGATATTCAATATCTTTTAATTATAACATTGAGGGTGAAATTATAAACTTACATGGTAATAGGATGAAAATAAAGTATGAATAATTTAATTGCAATAAACGGTGAACCTATATGGCACGAAAGTACAGATTTTTTATTAAATAAAAATGAATTAGACTTTATTAAAAATAATGAGTTTTACAAATCAGGCCTACACAAAGGTTATGTTGACAATACATGGTTAACAAACGACATACAATTATTAAATAAACCAGAGTTAAATAGATTACACAATTTTATTGTAGAAAAATTTAACATTTATAAAAAAAATTTATTGCAAATAAAAAACAATTTTATTATGAGTAATAGTTGGGCAACCAAATGTTATGTGCAAGAAAGAGTATTAGAACATCATCATTCAAACTCTATGTTTAGTTTTGTTTATTATCCTCAAGTTGATAATGATAAAATAACTTTTGATTTTAAAAGAAGTAAATTACAAGAGAGTTGGAATTTTGATTACGATATTGATGAATATAATATATTTAACTCTGCTAAATGGGACATTAATGTGAAAAATGGAGATTTATTATTGTTTCCATCACATGTCAATCATTCAACAACTTTAAATAAAAATAATGTTGAAAGAATATCCATAGCTGGTAACTTCTTTATTGATGATAAAGTTAGTAGTGTTGAAAACACAATATCTTTAAAATGTGTTGGTTTAAATAGAAATGAATAAATTTCTTTTATTGAAAGATAACTTTTTAATAGAAAGAGAGTGTAATTTTTTAATTAATTTACACAAAGCTAATATTAAAAATACAAAAAAACATCCTACAGGAGATGGCCATACAACTGTTTTGCCAATATCAAAAGGCTTAGATAAAAAAATAGATGAGTTGATTGAAAGAAAAGAACTATTTGTTAATAATCTTTTAAGTGATGTAAAATTAACAAATATTGAGATTGTTCAATGGGATAAAGGTGTTGAAATGAAACCACACTATGATATAACATCAAACAATATAGAGTATAAAGCGGCTACAGTATGTTACCTAAATAATAATTATACTGGTGGAGAAACTATTATTGAAAATAATATAAATATTTCTCCTGAATTAGGTAGAATAATAGTATTTGATGGTCTTAATTATAAACATGGGGTAAATCAAATAACTGAAAATACAAGATATACTTTTATATCTTGGTTTATATGAGGTAAATATGGAAAAATATGAAATAGATGATAATTTTATAGGTGTGTTTGATAATTACATACCTGAAGAGCATGTTGACGCCTGGATTGCTCAGTATCATACAGTTGAAGAAATGGGATTTGCTTACAATAGGCAAGACATTATGGGGTTTGACAAACATTTTATTGATGATAATAGCGTTGACCTAAGCGAAGTAAAATTTTATTCAAATCAATATCCAAAAACAAAATCTTTTAATTTACAAGGTACAGGTAGATATTTTAATGATATTTTTTGGAATAAAATCTATCCTTTATACGAAAAAAGATTTACTGTCTTAAAAACTTTAGGCAAACACTCTGGAGTTTTTAGTTTAAAAATACAAAAAACAGAGCCAGGTGAGGGTTATCATACATGGCATTCTGAAATAGTAAACAAAGATACTAAAGAAAGAGTATTAGCCGTGATGGCGTATCTTAATGATGTTGAAGAGGGTGGCGAAACAGAGTTTTTGTATCAGAAAAAAAGAATTAAACCTGTTAAAAATAGAATATTAGTATGGCCTGCTGGATTTACTCATACACATAGAGGTAATCCTCCACTATCAAACGCCAAATATATTATCACAGGCTGGGTAGAGTGGTGTGAGTAATGGATTTAGTTAACAAATATTGGTATTTTACGAAAGCATTATCTTCAAGTGATGTTGATAGAATTATTAAAAGAGGCGAAGAAAGATTAAAAGAAGACGCTTCAGAAGGAAGAAATTCAAAAGCTAAGACTTTCGGTTTAAATCATAAAAAAGAATCAATAGGCGAAGTACCTGTAAATGATACACCATTTGATGATATTAGAAATAGTGATAAAGATTATTACACAAGAGATAGTGATGTAACATTTTTTAGTGATGATTGGATTTATGATTTAGTTATGCCATATGTAGAAGAAGCAAATTGGAAAGCCGGATGGTGTTGGAATGTTGATACGGCTGAATCTGTACAATTTACTAGATATTCAAATAATGGATTTTACGGATTTCATGCTGATGGAGGTTCAGACCACTTTACCAAGTATAGAAGATATATTCATGGCATTTCTCCAGACCCATTACAAGATGATGGTGATATACCAATGAAAGTTGAAAACAATCCACATAGAAGATATACAGTTTTTAATGATTGGGTAGGTAAAGTTAGAAAATTAAGTGTTACAATTAATTTAACAGACGGTAATGAATATGAGGGTGGTGATTTAAAATTTGACTTTGGTAAACATGATAGATTTAAGAGATTTGATATATGTAAAGAAGCTAGAGAAAAAGGTTCTATAATTGTTTTCCCTTCTTTTATACCTCATTGTGTAACACCAGTTACAAAAGGAACAAGAACAAGTTTGGTAATGTGGTGTTTAGGAGAGCCATGGAAATGACAATAGATAAACAGAAATATTTTAACGATAATGATTATATAATAATTAAAGACCTTATAAACGAAGACACTCAAAAATTAATGTATGAGTATTGTAAAACTCAAGCAAGAGTTTCTAGTTGGAAACACGAAAATAAAAATTTATCAGGTTATGATGAAGATTGGGATGGTCAATGGCATGAAAATAATGCAGCCTTTATAAACAAAAATACTTATCGTAAATATGGAGATATGTTAACAGATTCATTAATGTTTTTGTGTCATGGTTTTGTTGAAGAAATAACTAATTTAAAATTATATCCAACTTATTCTTTTTGGAGATTATACGAAAAAAATGATAATATGAGAAGTCATAAAGATAGAGCTGGGTGTGAGATATCTGTAACCTTAAATCTAGGTTGTGATTACAGTAATATAAAAGATAATGATGATTATTGTTGGCCTATATTTTTAAGAGGTAAAAATAATCCTGACGGATTACCTATCGCTTTAAAACCAGGTTCAGCTTTAATCTATAAGGGTATAGAAAACGACCATTGGAGAGATAATTTACAAGGTTTAAATCAAGCACAAGTATTTCTACATTACTCTACAGATGAACGAGAATTTTTAGATGGACGACCAATGTCTGGTGTACCAAAATTACATTTAAAATATGGTAAAAGAATACCTTTAACTGACAATCAGGAGTAAAAATGCAAGACGAAAACTTTAAACAAAACTACAATTATGGCGAAATATCAGATAATGACAAGAGATTAGTTGGTGAGGTAATATCATTAGCAAAAGCTCAAGGTTTAGATATTTTTGTTGAATTCTTACAACATAAATTTAAAATTGTTGAACAACCAGAATTTGATTTTGAAGAAAGTGAATTTGTAAAAGAAGCTGCTAAACACGGATTATTTGTAGCAGTACAAGGCACTATCAAATCAGGAGATAAACCAGATAATATGGTTTATCCTGTAATATCTATTACAGATGATGTAAGAAAATTTGATAAGTTTTATAATGCAATTAAAAAATAACTTTTATAAAGTTTTTGATAATATTGTAACTAAAAATGACCAAGATAAATTTTTAGAAGAATTATATAATGTAGAGTTTCCTTGGTATCTTCAAAAAACCACTACAGTTATTACTGAAACTAATACAGCAATTAAAGATGATAAGTCTTGTGATACATTGGGTTTGGTACATGTAATATATGATGAAGAAAAAGGCATAAACTCTCATTTGTATCAACCATCTTTTAATACTTTAAATAATTTTTTAAGTAAAAATAATATTAAATTAGAAAAACTTTTAAGAATAAAAACCAATTTAGTATTTAAAAGAGTTGATAACTCTGAAAAATACCATACACCTCATGTTGACAATGAACAAAATCATTATACATTATTATATTATGTAAACGATAGTGATGGTCCCACTTATATTTTTGATAACAAATATAATGGTACTAAACAAAACTTAAATTTAATTGAAAAAGTAAATCCTAAACAAGGTCGTGCTGTATTACTTGACGGTCATTATTATCACGCAAGTTCAAATCCTACTATTAATGATTACAGATTAGTAATTAATTTTAATTTTAAAACTAAAGATAAAATAGATTTTAGTATTTTATAATAATAATACCTTTAGAACCGGCACCACCACCTGGTGAATTACCACCTTGACCACCCCAACCAATAGAACTACCTGGAGCAGCAGAACCTGTAACATTGGCAGGAGGACCTGGTTGTCCGTTTCCTGGACCACCTTGAGCGTAAGTTACACTTGAACCTGAAAGACTATTAGAACGACCTGCACCAGGAGTGTTTCCGCCAGACGAACCATTTTGTCCTGTACCGCCGGCGCCTCCACCACTAGCACCTCTACCATTTCCTGGTTGAGAGTTGTGTGAACCTTGACCACCTGGATTTCCGTAACCTGTTCCTCCGCCTGAAGGACCTTGAGTTGCCGAACCTGCTGGTTGAGGAACACTGGCGCCTCCGCCACCTCCTCCAGAACCACCGTTTTTACCACCGTCATTATTTCCTCCGGCACCACCTCCGTTAGCAGTTATATTACCGAATACTGTATTTGACCCTTGGCCTCCACCACCTGAACCGGCTGCACCAACATTGTAAGAAACTGTACCACCTGGAGAAACTGGATAAGAAGAAGCTTCAACCATTCCTCCGCCACCGCCGCCTCCGCCGCCTTCATTAATATTTCCTGTTCCACCTCCGCCTCCACCTGCAACTGCAAGAACTTGAACGGATGAAACCCCTATCGGCACATTAAAAGTACCTGCGCCTGTTGAAGTAAATGATTGTATAACAGGAGCGTTTACTGTGATTGCAAATGCTCTTGTGTAATTAGTTATTGTACCAAGACCATCTACATCAACAGCAGCTTGTACAGTAAAATTATATGTTGTGGTTGTAGTTTCTGCGTTTGCTGTTCCAGATATAGCACCAGTTGATGAACTTAGTGATACGCCGGTTGGTAATGCACCAGCAGATATGGAATATGTGATTGCGTCATCCGGGTCAGGTGAAGTACCGCCACATGCTGTAGTAATATTTGTTACATTTCTAGCTCCACTTGATAAAGTACCTAGTGTACCTGCAGCTGTTGTAAATGAAAAGGCAGGCGAATAAGCAAGGCCGTCTTCTAGTGTTGCAGCCAAACCTGAAGCGTTTGTAACTTTAATATCATATGGGTCAGAACCAGATGTCTGAGCGTCTGTAAGGAAAGTTGAACCAATTGTACAAGTTATTGAAGATGATGAGTTTCTAGTTACAACTGAAGGAGATAATTCTGCACCGTCAGCCGCAATACAAGTTACAGTTATAGATGTTGAAAAGTTACCACCATTAATTGTAAATGTATCAGTTGCATCAACAAAAGTATTATTAGTAATACTTGAAATTGTAGGAGGACTATCAATGATTACCCAACCTGAACCATCATAATATTCAGCTTTACTTAAAGTAGTATTAAATCTAATCTCTCCGGTTTCAGCAGTAACTCTATCTGCTGTAGAACCTCTAGGTAATCTGATAGAATCAGTTCCGGAAAATCTTCTATTTTTACCTGTAAAATCTCTTAAATTACTCATATCTTTATTTATCCCTCATTAGAAGTTTTGTACTAATTTCCAACCATAAGTTGCGCCAGTATAAACTAATTGTATACCTGTGTCTTCAGTTGATATAACTAAATCTTCAGTTAATCCCATTAACTTATTACCATTTCTACCAATTGTTAAATTATTTGTATCAAATGTTCCCGATAAATCAATAAATGATACTTGGTCACCTGTTAAAGGTGAAGTAGGTAAATTTGCTGTAAGAGCAGCCGCTGTAGTGTCAATGAAATATCTATCGTTAGCCGCAACTGTTAAGTTAGTTGAACCGTCAGCAGTATGAGTTTGCCAAGGATTACCACCACCTAAACCTGTCCATTGTGTTCCGTTATAACCTTCCCAAGTTACTAAAGATGAATTATATCTTAATGCACCTGTGAATAATGTATCACCAGTCGGTCTCTCTGCTGTTGTACCTGTTGGTGGTACCATAGCGCCAGTACCCATTTTATCTCTTTTTAGAAAACCAAATACAGCTCTTTCTGTCGGAACTGCCGTATTACTATCATTACCTAATGTTTCGTCTGTACTAAATTCATTAATTGTTGCTCCTAATTCAGCACCAATAGAACCAAGTTGTAATTCATTCAAACCAGAAAGGTCAAATGCGTCTGCGTTTAGTGTTGCAACACCAGTCGCCTGTTCAATTCTGAATAATGTACCGATTCTAAAGTCACCTTTTTGGTCAGTTGATGAGAAGTAAACACGGCCACCATTTGTTTCTGTAATTTCTCTTTCTTGGTTAGCAGGTTGAGAAGGTGCCCCAGGATAGTTAGTATCAGTAAACCCACCAGTACCAATGTCCAAGAAGTCGTGTCCAGTTAAACGGACATTTGAGAAATTTTTTGTTACAGTTGTTGATGTATTATTTGCAATTGCATTTAAAGATGTAACACTAGCAGTTAGACGAATAAGTGCTTGTTGATTACTTGTGTTTGTTTCTGATACAGCAGATACCCTATAATATGTGCTATCACCAGCAAACTGAACATTTGAACCAACTTCAATAACATTTGCACTACCTAATGTTCCATCTGAGGAATCAACTGCAATAAGTGGACCTATTTGACCTACTTGAGCAGCTGTACTATCACCAGTAGAACTATCTAAGTTAAATTGGAAAGTAGATGAATCTTCTTTTGTAATTGTTACAGTTTCGCCTTGTTGAAAGTTACCACTTCTACTTTCAATATGTAAATAGTCTAATGAAATGTTAACTCTAAATACTGTAGCAGTTGCACCAGATGTGTCACCACTAATAGTAGCAGTACCGACACCTTGTACAGCAACCATATCCTGAATATCTGATTCGGTAGCAGCGCCAACAAATGTTGTTGAATCATATTTTAATATTTCTCCACGAGAAATTACTGTGACTGGTGTTTCAGAGGCTAATGTACCAATTGCTTCTGCACCATATTCACCGTAAGCAGATGAACAGTTTAGACCTCTAATAAATCCGCCATCTTCAGCAAAGAATGATTTATCACAATAATAAGTAAAGACGGAAACCATCTCACCACGACCACCACCTTTTGCGTGAACACCACGGCCATCTGAGTTAATTTGTGTAAAGTCATTTGCAAGAATAGATTTGTTACCAGCGGGACTTAAATTTTCATGTAAATGTCCATCAATCTGAATACCTGTTGCATTTGAATTAAATGATGTACAATCTTGTACATAAGGCGAAACAGTTGAAATCTGAGAACTAGGGTCTAAAGATATTACGGCAGCCACACTTGTGCCACCTGCGACTGGAGTTCCTGTTAAACCTCTAAATGAAAATAATGTGACATTTGTAGAGTTATTTAACAATAACATATTTGAAGCGTCATTATTTTCAAGTGATGCTACAGTTACTACAAGAGCACCTGCATTTCCTATACTACCACTTGCAATTGTAATAGTATCACCCACTTCAAAATGAGCACCACCGTGGTATACTGTTACTGTAGGTGTAGATGAACCATCTGTTACAACATTAAACACCGCTGAAGCAGCGATACCACTTCCTGATGTAACTGAACCGTGAACATAATTATATGTGCCAGGTGTTCCGCCTGTTCCTCCAGATGTTACTGTAACTGTTTTAATTTGTGAACCTGTACCTGAAGCAGGTCTTAATTCTGTACCTCTTAAACTTTCACCTCTTAGTGTTACACCTTTTTTAACAACTAGAGGTAATTGCTCTCTATAAACACCATTTTTAACATATACAACATCACCAATTGAAGCTGATAAAACATTAATAGTAATATCAGTCATACCGCCACCTTGAACGGTACTACCATCTGTTCCTATGTTTCCAAAAGTAACTGTATCACCACCTGCATGGTCTTTACCACCATTTGTAATTACAATTGTCGGTGTTGATGAACCATCTAGTACAACTCTAATTGTTGAGCCTGAACCTATACCATCTGTAGAAGTTTGAGATAAATCATATGTTCCTGGAACACCACCTGTACCACCTGTAATTGTATCAAAATCAACAATATCACCAGATGTAGCAGTTGTTAATGCTTTATAAATTGTTTTGTAAGGTCTATATTGTGAACCGTCATTTGCTGTATCACTACCAGAGTTAGATACATAGATAACATTTTTACCTTCAGCGTTTGACCAAATAGGGTCTGTACCGTCTGTAGTTAATACTGCACCCGGAACACCAATAGGTAATCTAGCAGAACCTGAACCATCTCTAGTTAATAAGTCACCTCTTGTATTAATGACAGCACCAGTATCTCCTTCAGTAATAATTTCCCATACTGTAGCATCTGTACCTGGTGTGATGTTAACTTGTCTGTCCTTTTTCATCACATAAAGAGATGAAACATATCTTACAGTATTACCAATATTATAAGTTGTGGATGCGTTATAACCACCACTTACAAACTTAAATCCTGATACTACTAATTCCCAATAAGATGAGTTTGTTGTACCGTCTGTATTTGATGGATATTGATTTGTATGATTTGCATTTGCAACATATGTGTTACCACCATATCTAACTACATCACCTGTTTTATAAGTTGTTCCGTGTGAGTAATCACCGGTATTTTTATAACCTGTTGTGATAATATCCCAATAAGCATTATCCGTAGGTGTTTGACCTGCAGCTGGTGTTGAATTTACATAAACATATGTGTAACCACCATAAGATACTACATCACCGTCTTGGTATGTTGTACCTGCATTGTAACTATCTTCCCATTGTAATCCTTCAGTAAATACTCTCCAGTTTACAGTTGAACCATCTACATCTGTTAATGAAAAATCTGAAGCTGAAGTGTGACTGTTAATACAACGGTATTGATAAGCGCCATATTTTACTAAGTCATTTAATTTGTAAAATGTAGAACCAGCCCAATCACCCTTATAGAAAAGGCCTTCGGTGTGTAAATTCCAATATGAAGTATCATCATAGAAACCTGCTTGTGAAGCGGCAGATGTGTGATTTGAAACTGCAACATATGTGTTACCACCATATTTTACAATATCGTCTATGAGATAAGCAGTTGAAACCGCCCAATCACCACGCCATTTAAATTTTAATCTTCCGAGTACAAAATCTGCCATTTTTTACCTTCTTAATTCCATATATTTATACTAATCCTCATATGTATATGTCGTAGAATTTACTATTGATGTTCCATTGTAAGCTGCAAATTCACTATCTAAAACATCATCTGGAAAATTTATTTCATCTACAGGCATTTTTTTATTTTCAACCCTAATTAATTTTCCGTCACTATTTAATTTATAATAATTTCTACCACTTTCAAACTTGTATTGTTGATAAGTGTCACTAGTTTCATTTTTATATTCTTTCTTAATAACTCTAACAAATATCTCAGCATTATTATGAGGAGCTCTTGTAAAAGTTAATGTTGTTCCCGATATAGTATAGTCAGTAGTTGCTGTTTGTCTATTTCTATCTACAAATACAGCAATTTGGTCTACCTCTCTACCTGTATCAGATAATGTAAAAGTTGTATCAGAGCCATCACCTGTAAAAGTGTCATCTTTACCTGAAATATATTCTTCTACAACTGTAACATAATCATCAGAGTTTGTTAATTCTGTAGTACCACCATCATTACTAAAAGTACCTACATTTTTATCTCTTAATGTGTAATACAATTTACCGTCTTGTGTTCTTCTAAGACCATGAAAGGTCTCGCTGAACATATTATTACCACGG
>Ga0222718_10004482_pt1 | contig 11589 bp, 11 predicted proteins | sample C33_27DmetaG_FD_165045 | JGI IMG/M metagenome (GOLD analysis project Ga0222718, IMG submission 165045) | Estuarine water microbial communities from San Francisco Bay, California, United States - C33_27D | ecosystem: Environmental > Aquatic > Marine > Unclassified | place: USA: California... | reverse complement strand
ACTGCTAATCAGCTTCTGGTTTCCCTAAATGGTGTGATCCAAGCACCACAAGACAGCTTCACAGTATCAGGCAGCAACCTCATCTTTGACAGCGCACTGACAGCCAGCGACAGCATTGACTTTGTTGTGGCTCTTGGCGATGTGTTGGGTGTAGGCAGCGTCAGTGATGGTGCTATCACTACTGCTAAGATTGGCAATAGTGCGGTGACTGACGCTAAGTTGGCAAGCACACTAGACTTGTCTGCCAAAGCATTAACAATGCCGACAGGTGCTATGTTGCAAGTTCAATCAACTGCAAAAACCGATACTGGTTCTTTTACTGGAACATCTTTTGCAGATTTAACAGGAGTATCTGTAGCTATTACTCCATCATCAGCGTCATCGAAAGTATTAATACAAGTTCATATATCGGGCTTTCATGACACATCTACATATAGTGTAAAATTTAGATTGATGAGAGGTAGTACGCCAATAGGTATTGGTGATGCGGCTGGTAGTCGAACTCAAGCATCTTTTGCAATGGATAGTTACGGCAGTGGAAGTCAAGCAGTAGTAACTGCTGGATTTCATTTCTTAGATTCTCCTTCAACAACTTCTGCAACAATCTATAAACTTCAAGGTTTAATTGATACAGGAACTTTTCATTTTGGCAGAGGTAATGGTGATAGCGATAATGTTGGACACGGTAGATATCCAACGATAATTACAGCAACGGAAATAGCTGGATAGGAGACAGATATGGCACTTATAAAATTAAACAATCAGTCTCTTACAGATGTTACGTCTGCTGGTATTCCTATTCGTAGTGGTAGTGTGTTGCAAGTTGTACAAGGGACTACCGCCACGGCGGTTTCAATTAGTACAGGAACATACACATTTACTGGTTTAACGGCTACCATAACTCCTAAGTTTGCAACCTCAAAAATACTCGTTCAAATTGAACAACAGGGGTGTTTGGCAGTTAGTGGCACTACTGGAGATATAAACATGAGATTGCAAAGAAACAATAGCGATATTTACAATTTTGCTCTTGGTTATTATTATGGTGATACACCTCAACATCGTGCTGGTATTTCTGGTTGCTTTCTAGATAGTCCATCATCAACAAGCGCAACAGTCTACAGAACAATGTTTGCTGCAAATGATGGAGGTTCTTGTACTGTACAAAATGACTATGGAAATACAGTTTCTACATTAACCCTAATGGAAATCGCTGGCTGATGAACCTAGAACAGTCAGTAACACCAGAACTCCGTGTAGCACTAGAACTAGAAGCACACGAAAAAGAATGCGCAGTTCGCTACGCTAACGTGGAAAACCAACTGTCTATGTTGGACAAGCGTATGTGGCGACTCGAAGCAATGATTATGGGGTCAACGGTAATAGTCGTTGGCCTTGCGGCATCCTTACTTATTAAACTATAAGAGGTTTATAATGGAACCCATTAGTACCGCACTAGCTGGGATTGCATTAGTTAAACAAAGCGTAGACTTTATTAAAACGCACATTAACACTGTTCAAGATATTGGGCAGATTGCAAACCAGATCGATAACCTGTTTACAGGTGAGAAGCAAATACAGCAAGCTCGTAATAAGAAAGCGGGTAGCGCCGGACTTGGGGACCAGTTTGGAGTAGACACAGTTGCGCGTGAAGTTATTGATGCCAAGCTCGCAGCAGAAAAGCTGCAAGAAGTAGCTACAATGATTGATATGAGATTCGGTCACGGTACCTGGAAAGGTATTGTGGCGGAACGCGCTAAAAGATTACAAGAACAAAGGGAAGCTGAAGCTGCTGCTAAACGTGAAGCAATACGCAAGGCTAGAGAATTTGAAGAAACAATAAAGACTATCGCGCTTACTTGTGCAATTTTGGCAGTAGTGATTGGTCTTTTTATAACTGTTATGGTTTCCGTAGCAAGGGCGGCGAATTATGTTTAAAACATTAGTACTAGCCTGCAGCTTAGCTGCTCCAACAGAATGTTGGGAGTTCCATGATACGCGCGGTCCCTATAAAACCTATGAGCAATGCAAAGAGCGTGCTTATGAAATGGGGAATGCAATTATGGAAATGCAGGGCCGTGACTTAAACCCAAAAATGTTTAAGTGCGAACAATTAAGGGGGCAACAACTATGAAGCTATTTACTTTTGCTTTATTAATAAGCATGACTATTAGCTTTACTAGCTGCTCAAATATAAGTACATCAGACGTAGCCACGGGGATTGGTGCGTCAGGCGCAGCAGCCCTTATGGGTGTAGTTACTAGTAATCCTATGCTGATTGCAGCAGGGACGGCTGGTGGAGCTCTGGCAGGCGGTACGGTTGTTGCTGATCCTCAAATAACTGTTGCAGATTATGGTGGTGCGGATGGTCAGATTAATTCATTCTATGAGTTAATGTCATTTGCTATTGCCAACTTTATGCAGCATATGGTTGCGCTAGTAGTAGGTGTTACATTTATTTGGTTCCTCACAGGATACTTAGGTATGCGTAAACGTCGGCCAGAAGAAAAGCAATTAGAAAAGCAATCAATGATGCTAATAGAAAAGATTGCAAAAATGAAAGATTCAGATTAAATGTCCCCTATAAGAGGAAGGCGCATCTAACCATTAGGGGAATAAAAATATGCACAATACAGAATATACTGGACCAAAAACTACTTTAGCACAAGAGATTGATGCTATGAAATACCGTCAATCAGATGAATCATTTGATGATAAAATTAAAAGAATTGCTAAAGCATTGTGTGATGGTGAAGAACACCGTTATGCTATGGAAGATATCTTAGGGAATATGAGGTTCCTTCCAGCAGGTCGAGTACAATCTGCTATTGGTTCTAGACGTATTACTACTGCATATAACTGTTTTGTATCTGGTGAGATTGAAGATAGCATGGCTTCTATTATGGAGCGAGCTGCTGAAGCTGCCGAGACTATGCGCCGAGGTGGTGGTATTGGTTATGACTTTAGTAAGATCCGCCCAAGAGGTGATCGTATTAAATCTTTAGAGAGCCAAGCAAGCGGTCCTATTTCTTTTATGGGAATCTTTGATGCTGTCTGTCAAACCATTGCTTCATCAGGACATCGACGTGGTGCGCAAATGGGTGTGCTACGTGTTGACCATCCTGACATTGAAGAATTTGTAGCGGCTAAACGTAACTCAGATAAACTAACTGGGTTTAATATTAGCGTAGGTATTACAGATAAATTTATGGAGGCACTACAAAATGATGGGGATGATTCTTTTGAACTCGTCTTTGATGGGTTGCTACACAAAACAATATCCGCGAAAAAGTTATGGGACGAAATCATGTCTTCTACTTGGGATTGGGCTGAGCCTGGTGTATTGTTTATTGATCGCATCTCTGAAATGAACAACCTCTTTTATTGTGAAACAATTGCTGCTACTAACCCTTGTGGTGAACAGCCGCTGCCTGCTTATGGAGCATGCTTACTTGGTAGCTTTAATCTTACACAATATGTGGTTGAAACAAACGGCGAATACGAATTTGACTTTACACAATTTAAGAAAGATATCCCGCATGTAGTACGTGCACAGGATAATATTATTGATCGTACTATTTATCCACTAAAGCAACAATCAGATGAGGCAAAGAATAAACGGCGTATGGGACTTGGACTAACGGGCTTAGCAAATGCCGGTGAACTTTTAGGTATGCCATATGCTTCCGCTGAGTTTCTTATCTGGGCTGAAAAAGTGTTTGCCTGTCTGCGTGACAACTGCTATCGTGCATCTGCACGGCTGGCTGCCGAGAAAGGACCTTTTCCTTTATATCGTGAGGATTATCTTAGAGGGAACTTTATTCGCACACTCCCCGCCTCAGTTAAAAAAGAGATAAGAGAATATGGAATTCGTAATTCCCATCTTACTAGTATTGCCCCTACCGGCACTATTAGTATTATTGCTGATAACGTTTCTGGTGGCATTGAACCTTTGTTTTCTCATTACTACGACCGTACAATACAAACTTTTGAGGGACCAATTGTTGAGCGCGTTGAAGACTATGCCTACTCACGTGGGGTTAAGGGGCTCGCCGCTAATGATATTAGTGTACAAGATCATCTTGCTGTGCTTCTTCTTGCTCAGCATTATATTGATAGTGCATGTTCTAAAACTTGTAATGTAGGAGATGACGTTACATATGAAGACTTTAAAAAGGTCTATGTTGATGCCTGGAAGGGCGGGGCGAAGGGATGCACTACGTTCCGGATGTCCGGCAAAAGATTTGGAATCCTTAACACCGTCGAAGAAACCGTGGAAAAAGAAGAGACGGTATCTGGCGAGACTACGGAAATGGTACACGAAACGGGAAAGGTTGAGGCTTGCTTTATCGACCCGCTCACTGGCCAAAAAGAATGCGCCTAATACTTATACAATGGAGGAGTAAATGGCAGAACAAGTAATTAATATTACAGACCTTGCGTCGCAAGGGGTTGTCCTCGATACACCTCCAGTTTCTCTTGCACCAAATGTTTTTACTAGTGCACGTAATGTGAGATTTAAAGATGGTGCAATCCGTAAAATGACGGGTGAGCTATTACTAAATAATGTAGTAAGCGACTTAGTGCCTGCAAATGAAGAGTTTGGAAAGATACGCTACTTAGCTTATTGGCCAAACCCCAATCTTGCACCGCTAGGTTGCTACTATATCTTTGTAGTAGACTATGTTCGAGATGGTATTACCATTGGTCAAAAGATTTATATCCAAGACCACATTGGTAATAAGAAAGATATTACACCAAGTCACTTCCCGGATGGCTTAAGTTTTACAACCTCAGGTTGGCAACATACATTATTTGCTGGCGGCTTTGCTTTTGTTATTAACAATGGTATTGACCATCCGCATTATATTCTTGATGCCTCTGGTAATACCGATATTAATAATATTGTATTAGCTGATCTACCGGGCTGGGATAGCTACAACGTACAACAAAAAGTTATTACTGATACTTGGCGTACCGGAGATAGTCAGCTATTTGACTTAGGGCAAAAAGTAGATTTTACTTTAAATAGTGTTAGTCTTACGGTCGCTGGTGGAACATCAATTGTAGAAGTTGGAACACCTGCAGGAACTGGTGTACCAAATAGCTCAACCTTTATTCCAGGGATTTTACCCACAACTTTACCGGCTGTTTCAACTAATAAGTTTCAAATTTATACAGATTCGAATACTAATACTACTGTCCTGTATGCAGGCGGATTAGCAGATGGTAATGTTGTTGACGTAACAATTAGCTCTCGTAACTTAGTACACGTTGTTGCTGGTGTAATTAGATCTTTTGGTGATTTGCTTGTAGCTGGTGACCTAACAGAATATGATAGTGTATCAGGGGATATTGTTCGTAGATTATCTGGTGTGGTTCGAACATCCGATGTTGCGGCACCTGGTTCAATTCCAAATAACTGGGACCCATTTAGTGCAGGCGTAAGTACCGCTGATGAGTTTACTTTATCAGAAACAAATGTTATTGAAGACATGGCATCGCTACAAGGTAACATGTATATCTATAGTACTGATTCCATCCATGTTATGCGATTAACAGGCAACACTGCTGCGCCGGTATCATTTGCTCCAGTTACCGATGAGTATGGTTGTCTTTCTACTAATGCTGTTGTAGAATACGATGGTAAGCATTTAGCTATTGGTAGTAATGATATCTATCAGTTTGCTGGGCATCCTGGTACAATTCAATCGTTAGCTGATGGGCGGGTTCGCGCATACTTGTTTGATAACTTAAACCCAATTCATGCGCAACAGATCTTTACTATTCTTAATCACCAAGAGAATGAAATTTGGATTTGCTTTCCTACACTAAGCTCATTAACTGGAGAGTGTAATGAAGCCCTTATTTATAACTACCGTGATAACACTTGGACTATTCGAGATTTAAATAATGTAACAAGTGGTGACCTTGCAGTAATTAAAGGCGGTGGAATTCCTACTGCTACTGTTACAATTACAGATGATTCGGGTAATGCAGGATACTCTAATACGGGTAAGCGTGAAGTACAAACTATTACAGTTAACGGTGCAACACCTAGGGTGCATATTGGAACTAAACCAATTAAGGAGATTGATGTAACTTCATTTACCCCGTTTACTACGGACAATCCTGAAGTTATTGACATCTTAGTTACTGGGGATACTGGCCCAAATACCGTTAATGCCGTAAATGATATTACATTTCCAAATGCTTTAACATTTACATTTGATAAAAACCAAACAACATATGCTGATGGTGGTGCAACAGTTACCTTGGTAGGTGATGCTACAATTGGTAGTGTTACTATTAGTGCTATTAGTGTTTTGTCTGCATATAATAATGGTGATACAATCACAATGCCACAGTTAATTAATGGTATTCGAGACTACATTAATGCCAACCAAACCTTAGCTGATTCAACGGCTACAACCGCTGGAGATGTCTTGACACTTACGTCAGATGTTCCAGGGCCACGTGCATTTGTTTCAGGTACGATTAATATTAGTGGATCAGGTATCACAAACCTTGCCTTTAATACAACAACTGTAGGTATTGGTGTATACGGTATTAGTGCTGCTAATAGTCCTGGTATTCGTATGACAGTGACAGCCCCTGCACAAGCAGGTGTTCATGCTGCAATTAATGAAACTATCACCTTAACTAAAAGCCTTACAAGCACAACAGATATTCGCGATGATATTATTACGCAGCTCTCTGCACTTTCAGTTTTTGATGGAAGCGCAACAGCAATTTATGGTGTAGCTGCTAGTGGTAATAATGTACGATTAACTTCAATTGATGGCGCAGATCATTCAGCTATTACTATTGGGTTTGATACTGAGTTTTTAGGAACTACTTATTTAGAAACAGAATTTGGTGGTAACCTTACGGATACTGTTACTGTTGTTACACAAGGAGTAGATCGTGGTATTCCTGATATTACCGTTACCGTTACTTTTCCGGATAGCACTACTTCTCAGTTTGTTTTATCTGGTACGTATAATAATGTTGCCGTAGCTAATCTAATTAAAACTAAAGTTGATGCTCAAGGTGATTGGACAACAGCACTTGCAACAGCAACTTTAACTGCAACCTATGATACACGCACCCCGCTACCAACTAACTTTAGTATTAGCCTAAGTAGCTCTGGTAGTTTGCCAGCTGGTTTTAGTAATGCAACTTTTGTATCTTCAGAAACTAGGCCTGGTCTTGATCCAGCAACAACAACAGATCGTATAACCCTTACCCCACCAACGGGATATGGTTCTGCTATTACTGTTGACTTTGATGATACTGCAACCTGGCCAGCATACGATGTTGATACTCCAGGTAGTATTGCAGAAGTAACAGCTATACAAATAGCTACAACACTGGAAGCAGCATGGACTGATACAACGTATTGGACGGTTAGTCGTACTGGTGCAGACTTAGAGTTTACATCAGTGAACCGTGAAGCTATTGCAAATGAATTTGTTTATACAATTGTTAATGGTACAACAAGACTTGGTACTGCTGTAGCTCCGCTAATTGCAGATTCAGGTGCTGGGGATATTACAGTTATTGATGGTGTTGATCCAATCTTTTCTGGATTAACTAGAGCAACAATTACTTTATCTACACCAACTGGTGCAAGCGTTATTTTTGATCGGCATTATGGTGAGGGTCCAGGTAGATTACTCGATCCTAACTTTACTCCTGCTGCAAATGATTTAACTTACGGGGATACTGGTGAAACAACTGATGCAGGTTATTTAAATCTGTATTATGATCCAGATAAAGACTTGGCTCGCACAAATACAACCGAGCAAGCTAAGCCTAATGGTACTGTTGTTGATATGCAGGATATGCTTTTAGATATTCTTAGTGTGATTAGTAATACACAGCAGCTAACTATTGTACCTGATAGCACATCAGCTCCAACAACAATTGATATTAGTCCAAGTCAGTTTTCATCAACTGCAAACTATGTACAAACCTTGTCACCCTATACAGGGGATACGTCTCAAGTTGCACCAACAACTACTACACTTTTAGCGTCGGCTGAGGGTACAACTGTTGCAACAACCGATCCGACATATGATACAACAGGAACTGTAATTAGTACAACTTTTGATATTGAAAGACCTTGGTCATCTACAAAAGTTAATCCTAATAAAACATTCCCGATCTTTGCAGAAAGTTTTTATGATAATGCTGGGGTACTTTCTAATGCTATTCATGCTGGAGATATTGGATATACCTTTTCAGGTACTCCTTATATTTCTTTTATTGAACGGCAACAGATTTCAATTAACCCCGACTTTAAAACAGATGGCTTAGATACTATGTCTTTGTGGGCAGATGGTGGAACTGCAATTACTGTTGGCGGTGTTTTACAGCGAGCTACATTGCAAATACGAAGCCGTTGTACAAACTATCCTGGTGAAGATCCCTACTTGATTACGCTAGAAGATAATACGCAAACAGATGCACGCGCTAATAAATTTGTTACAAATAGTTTTACTGTAGCAAGCGATTACAAAGTTGATCTTCGTTTATTTGGTAGGTTCTTAAACTATCGAATTGATGATGCAGCAAATAGTTTAGCAAGTGGATATACTGGTTCAAACATAAGGGGCTGGAATATTTCTGGGCTTCAGTTAGGCGTTTCAACAGGGGGTTCACGATAATGTCACTTAATCAACCACCTATTACTAACAACCCAATTGTAGATTCTTGGGCTTTTGAAACCACGAAAGAAATTAATCTTGCCGAGCAAAGGTACCTTGCTTTACTTAATGCTATTAAGGAATCAAATACATTTGCAGAATTAAAGGAAAAAGTTGCACAATGATAAAATATATTGAGGACAACAATGTGTTTGAGGCTATCCAGCTAATGGATAAGTCAGTAAGCCGTCGTGAGTATTTTGGATATAAGCGTAATGAAGCTGTATGGATGGAATACTTTTTATCATTAGTGCGTAAGCAGAAAGAAGGAAGCCCGCATGCTTTTGTTGTAGGAGACTATGACAATAATAATAAGCTGCGTGGCTTTCTTGCAGCTGCTTCCTTTAAGACGTATTATACTAATGAGTTTGTAATGGATGTTAAGGACTGCATTGTAGATCCTGATAATTTTAATGCCTTCGTTGTTTGCCGATTATTCGATGCAATGATTGCACATACAAAGCAACATGGTGGAAAACATTGGAGAGCTGATTCAATACATAGTGAAGAGGAAGCTATGGCATATGGAGAGTTCTTAAAGAAGCGCTATAATGCAGCTATACACGTGTCCGTTCGAGGCGTGATACAGGAGAATTAAATGTTTGAAGATTCAAATCCCAACTTAGGGATGTTTGATATGCGCGTAGAGTTACCGGAGAATGCTCCTAAATCTTTACATAAGCATTTCAATAGTCATATTTGTAATAAAGGTGGTGGGTCAACCACTACAACTTCCTCTGGCATTGACCCAGAATTTAAACCATATCTTGAAAGAGTTCTGAAAGATGTGACTGGACGATATGAAGCAGATGTTGCTGCTGGTCCAGGTGCAACGGTTGCGGCACTTGACCCAAGACAGATTGATGCGATTAAACAGCAGACGGCCTTAGCCCAACAAGCTATGACAGGCACAGGTTTGTATGATACGCAAGCGGCCCAACAACGCGACCTACAGAACATCATGGGTTCTGCAGTAGGTCAAGCTAGTGCTGGTGGTGCACTTGGCTCTGCGCGAGCCCAGAAGGCTATGCAGGGTGCATTAGCGGATAGGGCATTGGAGTATCAACAGCGCCGTCAACAAGAAGCTGCAGCTGGTGTTCAATCACTTGGTGAAGCAGGTACAACATTACAGCAGTATGAGCAGCAGCTTTTAGATGCACCTCATACAAGCGCATCCCGTTACTTTGGTTATCTTGGTAGTGCGCCACAAACACAGACTAGTAAGTCTAGCGGAGGTGGTAAATGATTCGTCTTGCAAGCCCAATGGCTACGGCTGAGCTGCAAACACGTGGCCCGCTTTATAAACCAGCTACTCCCGTTCAACGTAAAGAGCAGGAAGGTATTGGTTCGCAGATTGCAGGTAAGGTAACAGAAAAGGTTGTTGAAAAAGGGCTTGAAGAGTTAGCAGCTAAGACAGCACTAACTGCTGCTGGTACCGCTGTAGGTGGTCCTGTTGGTGGTATGGTTGGTTCGGCGGTTGGTGAAGTTGCCGGTCCAACAATTGCTTCATTACTTAAAGGCATGTTCTTTAATAAAGGCGGTTATATTAATGGTCCCCTTGCTCCTGCCTATAATAAGGGTGGCCCCGTTAATAAAAGTCTTCCTATTTCTCCAAAGCAAATGCTTGAGAAAAAATTAAATGAAGAATATAAATTTGCTGCTGATCTTGGCATGGTTCGAGATGATGAAGCGCGGGCGCGTAAAGAAGAGTTTGAAAAAACTATTTTAGGAAAACTTTTCGGAGGTGGTTCTGGTAAAGATATTTCAGGTAGGATTGCTGCAAAAGAACTAGCTGCCGAGCAGGTACAAAAACAATATCCTGCACTTATGAAACGTCTTTACGGATCTCGTTCTAAATAATAAAGGAGTATAGATATGGCAATACCTTATCAGCCTACATTTTCACTCCAGCCAAAGTATGGGTTCCGTTATAGCGCACAACCATTCGCACCTCCTTCTGCACCTGTGGCTGCTCCTCCACCTGCTGGATTACAAGGCAGCGCGGCTACACCACCCCCTGTTATGGGAACACAGCAAGGCGGCGGACAATCTTGGCAGAATGACCCTTTTGTGGGTAATCAAAGAAACTATGCTACTGAGCTTGGCTATGCAAAGGGTACGCAAAATCCACTAGGATTAATTAATGCGATTGTTCCTGGTATGAGTATGCTGCAAAGCTTAACAGGCTATGATATGACCGGCGGCGGTCAATATACTTATGGTAATTTTGGTACACAAGATACTGAAGGTAATGTATTTGGGCCTGACGGACAAGCCTTTGATCCGGCTACGGGTCGAGCTACTGCTTCGTTTGGACCACAGGTAGGGGTTAGTGATATTTTTGGTTCAGCTATGGGTCAACTAGGCTGGCTTGGTTATGATGAAAGCGATATGATTACACCACCAAATATGCGTGCAAATCAAGCGCAAATGGATATGGGTCTAACAGATATGAGTTATGCTGGGCTAATGAATGTACCTGGCGAGGTTTCTATTCTTGGCGCCCTTGATCCAAATAAAGGTTATGAGGGTATTGCTGGTGGACAGTCTTATAATGATTTGTCAAGAGCAGGTACTGTAACCGATTCCTTAGGCAGGGCCGTCACTTCAACCAGACCTGACGGCACTAAGGCTGCCGTGACAACGGGGAATGCCTACGAAACAGCTGCCGCACAACAGGCATATCAGGGTGCTTCAAGCGCGATGGATGCTGGATTAACAGAAGCTGCTACACAAATGGCAGGTGGTCCAGGGGCTGGTGCTTATAGTGGCTTTGGTCAAATGGCTAGTGATTATAATGCTAATACTTATGATGATGATGATGCAGGAACTGCAACTACAGGACCTGCTACCGATGGTGGATTTAGTGTTAGCACAA
>Ga0222718_10004481_pt1 | contig 11590 bp, 15 predicted proteins | sample C33_27DmetaG_FD_165045 | JGI IMG/M metagenome (GOLD analysis project Ga0222718, IMG submission 165045) | Estuarine water microbial communities from San Francisco Bay, California, United States - C33_27D | ecosystem: Environmental > Aquatic > Marine > Unclassified | place: USA: California... | reverse complement strand
AACCGCTAGGTTTTTGAACTTGATTTTACCACCGTGTACTTCACCATTCACTTTGTATGAAGAAGCCGGCTCCGCAAATACACCAATTTGCTTCGCTCTTGATTTGAAGTTTCTTGTGTATACAACGTATTGTGTTGAGTTTGCCATGGTTTTTGTTTCCTTCTTAGTAGATGGAAAAAGTGTATTAAACATACCTGTAAGCATATTGTTTCCTTTTCCTATTGTTGTTATTATGGTTACGTAACTCTGGAGTTTCAATCTCTGTTATCCTACGTTCCATGTTTACAATTATATACTAGAAAGTGTATTAAGTCAACCGCGACAGAAAGATCAACTTTTATGCCATTAATCTTGAAAATTTGGTAATGTTTTCTGCAGAACTGGTAACAGTATTTGTTTGCCCCATTGAATGGAACTTTTTGATTTAGGATGTTCACCATCATCAAAGAACTCTAAGTTGTTGGCCCTGCACCAGTCCACAATGCTATGTTCCATAGGAAGTAATGTAATATTGTTCTGCTGTGCTAGGAATGAATTTATGTCTCTTAATCTGTCTTTGCGGTCTAGATCTTTCCATCCATACCATATCACGGTGCGTTTCACAAGTTTAGATAGTAGGACAATATCAAAAATTACCTGTTCAAACTGAGCATCTAAAGAATTAAGTTTCATACATGGCTCATCAAAATAAGGATTATGTGACAACAAGCCGATCACTTCTTTTTTATCAAATTTCAAATTGTATGTAAAAAAATCCCTAACGTCTTGGTGGCCGGGAAACGGATGGGAGTTTCGATAAGGTTTTGAACCAAATGATTTTTCTATTATAGAAGTTGATCTACCCGGACTGGTGACCTGCCATAATAATACGACGTTGGCCAGTTTGTCCAACATGTTGGCACTCAATAGGTAGTTTTTTAATTTGATAATTTGTGACAGATTAGATGATGACCCCTCAGATAGATCCACTAAATCAAGTTTTAACTCTTGGCTGAAATACCGGGTCCATCCTACCACAGCGGTCAAACTGCATCCTAGGGCGATAAATTTTTCTGGCATTCTAATTGTCCTTGTAGTCGGGCACCGCGAACAGGTCTATGCCCTCGTCCAGCAGTTTGTTGGTCTCTTCCTTGGTGGGGTTGCCGTAGAACTTCTGGTCACGTTTGCCCTTGTGTGCCTTCCTGGCCTCACGGGCGAAGTTCTTACCAACGTCCTGGTAATCTTTCTTGATCTTCTTGTTGAGTTTACGTAGTATCTGTTCCGCGGTATCCCCCATCACGAAGTAGTCGTCTGGTACCTGTTTCTTCTTGGAGGTCCTCACAGCGGGAGCCATGATGGCCTTGTCCACTGCTGTGCTGTCGCACATGGGACAGTTGATCAATCCCTTGTTCTTCTGTCTTTTATATTCTTTGCTGTCTGGGAACCAACCCTCGAACTCGTGATTGCATCTGCACCTCAGTTGATATTTTATCATAATAATATTTACATTATATACTTGACTAAAAGAACTGTCTACTGTAATATAAGAACATGGCAATAAATGTTTCAGGATACACAAAAGGCAAACCCAAGAAGACTTCCCAAGGCAAGAACAAGAGCAGGATCAAGATGAGCTCTATGAACAAGTCAAAGAAGAGAAGTTACAAGGCGTATGCAGGACAGGGCAAGTAAGGACGAAGTCAGATATCTAAGGGCTCAGATAGGCAACTTGGAAGTGCAAGTTGCGGACTATCAGCAGATAGTGAAAGAGCTGTCAGACAAACTGAAACTGTATGAGAACAAATACGGCACAGTGTTCAAACCTTCTAGATAATAAGCAATAAGTATTGGTATGTTCGAACATGTACCTGTGCACCTAAGACACCAGTACAGCCTCTATGATAGAAAAGGCAAATTGGGTGTAACCACCAACAAATGTAACTTACCACACAAAGCAGTGGCGATCGATGGATTTGGCAACTGCATGGTGTGTGAATGTGATGGGTGGTTACCAATAAGTGTTTGTAACATAACAGAAGTGGATAGGTTGGAACAGATATGGCAATCTCCAAGGGCCAAACTGATTCAGGGTAGTGTGGACAAAGGCAAGTTCACTTGGTGCTCTGTGAACAGTTGTGGGATATTAAAGGGAGACAAAATTAGGCAGACACACTATGTCTCTATCAACATTGACGATAGTTGTAATTTGGCCTGCCCTAGTTGTAGAAAAACTAAAGTATACAGGACGAACGGAGACGATTTTGATGCAAGACGCAATTTGGTTATGCTATTGCTGGATCTCATCAATAAATTTGATTTACCCATCGAAATAATGATGAGCGGCAACGGTGACCCCTTTGCTTCTCTGATATATAGACCTTTGCTACTGGAGATGTTGCCAAAGGAAAATATCAAAATAAGATTCTTAACAAATGGTTTGTTGCTGAAGAAGTTAATGCCCAAGATGAAGGTCAAGAACAGTATCAAGCATCTAGACATATCAATAGACGCCGGTGATCGTGAGACCTACGAGAATGTCAGACTCGGTGGCAGGTGGGAAACACTGATCGAAAATCTTGATTACGTGAAACAAAACATGGATTGTGAAGTCACTTTGAAATTTGTGCTACAGAGGGATAATCTTGACAGCATAGATAACTTTGTTTCATTGGTGGAAAGATATAAGTTCAGAGGCAACATCATACCAATTGAAGATTGGGGGACAATGAGTAATTTTTCATCGCACAATATATTTGATGCATCTCATCCTGATCATGAAGTATTGAAGGAAAAACTAGCCAAGCACAGGAACAATCCGTCGTTATTCTTCCACGGAATTTAAAAATATCTCAACCCAAAAATGACAGCATCTTTCTTCCTACGGAACTTGATGTGTTCGTAGTCTATGATGTACACGTTCAATCTACCACCATGCTGTTCCATGATACGTTCTGTGTCCAACGGTCTGATTGTAATTCTATCTTCGTCTGGCAGTTTGGCTTTGTAACCCCACACCATTGGCCACCAGTGTAGTGGATTCACCGAGTCATAATGTTCCTTCATGATCAGCAGGAATATCACAGGTGCTATGGTGAAAGGTTCCAGCCACCATGGGATCGCGTCTATGGTGAGCCAATCTATGAAGTGTATGAATCCTGTCCACACACCCAGTATGGCCAACAGTATGCCCATCACGGGCCAGAACTCATCCTCGAAGTCCACGTCGTGGTCGTGATGAGAATACATTCTGATCTTTTGTCGTTGACTCATTTTCATATAAAGTATATAGTTTTATACATAATTACAAATACATAATTTGTTGTAACGCTCCCATGGAAGTTCACAACATCAACCCCTAAAAATCGATAATATGGAATTTGCTATACTATTGGCAGGTATTGTTTACGGCTTGATCATTGGCCTTATACCAGCCGCGGGAGCAACAACAGGTCTTATCACACTATTTGGAGTCATGCCTTACTTCGTGGGAGATCCCTACCTGGGCGTGATATTCTGTGTGGCAGTTGTGGCATCCTCAACAACCGGTGATTCATTTGCAGGTGTGCTGTTAGGCATACCAGGAGCCAACTCCGCGGCCGCCACGATGGTTGATGGTTTTCCCATGGCCAAGAACGGAGAGGCCACAAGGGCACTGAGTGCCGCAATCACTTCATCGACCTGCAATGGACTGTTCTGGGGATCACTCACATTTCTATTCTTGCCATGGTACACCAAAGTTGTGATTTACATGGGCATACCCGAACTGTGGGCATTGGTGCTGTTGGCATTCGTCACCGTGGGATTTGTATCCACTAGGCGCTATGTCAGGAGTGTCCTTGCTATCGTTATAGGTGTGACCGTTGGACTGGTAGGTGTTGACGTCAACAACGTTCCGAGATTCACAATGGGTTGGCGTTACCTCGAAGACGGTGTACAGATTTTACCTTACATGGCAGGACTTTTCGCCATACCAGAGCTCTGGGACGGATGGTTCAACAGGAAGAAGACCACAACGATCCGTGCGGAACACGGCAGTTGGCGTGATCTCAAACAAGGGGTCAAGGATACTGTACGATGTTGGAAGGACAGTGTGAGGGGTGGAGCAATAGGTTCCTTCATAGGACTATTGCCTGGTCTGGGTGGTGCAATGGCAGACTGGTTGGCATACGGTGCCACGGTTGCGGCCAATCCCAAAGAGAAATTTGGTGACGGTAATGTAAGGGGAGTCGTCGGTGCAGAAGGGGCCAACAACGCACAGAAGGCCTCGTCATTCATTCCAACAGTCTTGTTTGGTATCCCTGGTGCGAGTTTCGCCGCGATACTGATGGGATTGTTTCTATACCTGGGCATTGACCTGGGATCACCTGACACATTCTATGACGACAGATTATTTGACAGCATGACCTATGCGTTCCTACTTGGAACTATCATCACCGCCGTCTTATGTTATGGACTGGCATATTTCGCAGGGTGGGTGACACGTATTCCATACGTTTACTATTTCCCTTTCATACTTGCTGTGATTGTTTGGGCAACCTTACAGTACACAGGAGGGTGGGAAGACCTAGCGGTACTGACAGCATTCTCAGTATTTGGAGTGCTGTGTAAAAAATTCCAAGTCAGCAGGCCAGCACTGTTGATTGGATTCATATTAAGTGACAGGATTTACAACCTCACTTATCAACTGACATCCTTACATACTGTAGACGATCTAATCACAAGGCCCATCTTTATTTTCTTGATGGCTTGTGTTATACTGCTACTGTATTGGGGAATAACAAAGAGGAGTCGATTAGACTATGCTTAAGAAAACAATAATGACGTTGGTGTTGATGACAACAACGGCGCTGGCAGATTACAACTTGATCGTGCCACAAAAACCTTCTGGTGGAACTTCTGTGTGGGCACAGATAGTTGTAGCAGAATGGGAGAAACACCTGGGTGAAAAGATCAATCTTATCTACAAGCCAGGTGCAAGAGATCAACTGGGACCAAACGAGTTCCAAAATGAACTGAGGTTTGACGACAAGACAATATTGGTATCACATGGTGGTAACGGTATATCATATCTCGTGGAGCCTGTGGAGTACAACTACTTCGATTGGGAATCAGTTGGACACATGAACCTAAACATCATCGTGGGTGCAAGGAACAATGCAGACACGAAAAACGGACCCATACAGTTTCCATCAGGATCTGGAATGACTCCAGAGGTCATGGCCATTGTTATGTTATTGACAGGACCCGACGGTGATCCAGTTAAGACATTTGAGAACAAGATAGTATGGGTAAAAGGAATGAAAGGCTCTGAGAGAAGACTTGCATTCATAAGAGGTGACTTGAACGCTACAAGGGAAAACCCTGCCGCATACAAGAAACACGTGATGCCAGTGATAGGTAAAGGTGATGCATACACTTGGTTCCATCATGGCTTATTAAATGTTAAGACAGGAGAGCACGACGCTGATCCAAATTTCACAGAGCCAACGTTCGAAGCACTGTTTGAAAAGATGCACGGCGTGGCACCAAGTGGTGACTTCTATGATGCATACAAACTGGTCAAGAGTTGGAGAGATGCACTACAGAAAGCATTCTGGGTCAACAAGGGCAATCCAAACAAGGACAAACTTGTGGCCGCACTTGATAAGATGATCAAGGATCCAGAGTCTGTTGCCGCAATCGAGAAGAAGGTCGGCAAGTACGAATGGAGAACAGGTGCAGAGGGTGACGCCGCAGTGAGAACGCTGAAGTCATTCATCACGCCGGGTGCATTGAAGACACTGTCTGATTTTGGAAAGAATCAATTGGGTTACAATGCTGTGTACAAGGAAGAGCTGACAAAATAATGTACATACTGTTCACAGGGGCACCGGGATCAAAGTGGAGCAGTGTGGCCAAGAACATCTACAGGTCACCCGACGTTGATCAATCTGACAGCACCAGTGAAAGGACATACACCAAAGGTGTAGTAAGACACGTAGGATCATACTTTGACCCAGGCATGGAGTTTAGGAACACCAGAGACAACTGGGATCTGCCTTTCTCAGGATCCGGCAAAAGAATTATTAAGTCACACACATTCGCACACGAACTGGACGAACTTTGTACATTGGGTTATCCGATTGTTATGGTGTATCGTAATGACATCGAATGTCTCAAATGGTGGACAGATGCTGGTGGATTCAATATTTCCTACCCTGATTACAGTTATTTCAAAGATCAAGATATAATGTGGAGTAATATACAATCTGAGAACAGCGACATAATGCAGTTTATCAAAAACAATCAAGACAGAGTCACCTGTCCTGCAGACAACGTGGACCTTTGTAGAGCACTCAATATCCGTTTACCCGACACCAAAGGCAGGATACATAACTACGAACAAAACGATATCAAAGTTTATTTGTACAAATAATGAATAAAAAAATATTTGCCAAACTCCTTGCATACAGCGAAAACAACCTGGGCAAGATCACACAACCTTACATTCAGGAAACATTCGGGGTGGAAGTAAAGAGATGTGACACCATAGAACAGTACGTGGAGGCCATAGACGACGCTTGCCTGCACAAGTACTTCTCCAAGTACTGGCAGAACGACATGAAGAAATGGAAGTACTCGGGTGTGGCACTTATCGACGAAGTGAACAGTATCAAACCAAGGGCGGTGCTAGACGTTGGGTGTGGATACAACGAGTTCAAGGGCAAGATAGACAACCTCATCGGCATTGATCCCTACAACGATCGAGCGGACCTACAGGTCAGCACACTGGACTACAAGACGGATCAACTGTTTGATGTGATCATGTGTCTGGGTTCGGTGAACTTCGGTAGCAGGGACAAGATAATCGCGGAGGTGTCGAGATGTGTGAACCTGTTGGCGGAAGGCGGCACAATGTTCTTCAGGGTCAATCCTGGCGTGCAACACGACCGACCCGAGGCAGATTGGATAGAATTCTTTGCCTGGAATGTTCCCTTTATAATAGAACTTGCAGAAAATTTCAACTTAAAAGTGCTAGATATACGTGATGACACCAACCAACGTAAGTATTTTGTGTATAAAAAACTGGTCTCCCAGTAGACTTATGCTAGAATTGTGTTACAATAAGAAGTAAATACCTACAATGCAAAAACACACTAAAAGTTTATTAGAAGAACTCAGCTCAATGCCTCTCAGAAGAGACAAGGAAGAGGTCGTGGAGAGCAGGGCTTCTCACATCCTGGAAAGTGCCATAAGACTGATGAGCTACATAAGGGAGAACTTCGATCAGGACACGGCGTTCAAACTAGAGAAGAAATTCAACTCAGCGATCAAGAACATGGATGCATCCAAGTTCAGCAAAGGAGTCGCCCGTATAAAAGAGAACAGAGACATCAAAGAGAACGTGCTGAAAATCAAAGACGGCGAATACAAAGAGGACTAATCAATGTTGATAGAAGATGTCCTTACAGAATTCAAGAGGACACACCTTGAACACATCGAGGACATAGTGATCACCGATGGCTATGAGGGAGGCAAGGCTGTGGTGGAATACTTCAGGGGACTACTACTGACACTCAAAGGCACAAGTTCGGAAGCGATGAGTGTGTCTGTGAAGTGGGACGGCGCACCTGCCGTGGTGTGTGGAACCAATCCAGACAACGGCCGTTTCTTTGTTGGAACGAAATCAGTTTTCGCCAAGAACGCCAAGATCAACTACACTAAGAAGGACATAGCCAACAACCATGGCACGGACGACCTAGGACAGAAGTTGTTGAAGTGCCTAGTCCATCTCAAGAAACTGAACATACAGGGAGTGGTGCAGGGTGACTTGTTGTTTACAGATGAAGACATCACAAGGAAGAATGTGGATGGCAAACCAAATTTAACATTCACCCCCAACACTATCACATACGCAGTGCCTGAAGCCAGTGACCTGGGTAAACAGATAGACAGGGCCAAGGTGGGAATAATTTTCCACACAACCTATGTGGGAGACTCATTGGCAGACATGAATGCACAGGGTGGTGCAGATGTAAGTTCGTTCGCCAAAAGCAATGACGTGTTCTTCGACAACGCCACATACAAGGACGTTTCCGGCAGTGCCAAGTTCACCGATGACGAAACAAAGCAATTCTATAACGGCATAGAGAAACTGGAGAACCTGTTGAATGGTGTGCCGAGGAACCTATCCAGTGTGTTGGGACAGAACCAAGACTTCATACCCATGTTCCAGATGTACATAAACGCACGGGTCAAACAAGGACAACTACCTACAGACGTTGCCAAGTTCTTGCTAGGATTCAAGAAGTTCTACACGGACAGGATGCAACAGCAGATGTCAGGACTTAAGGCACAGAAGGCTTTACAACTGAGACAGGACAAGATGAAACAGATGCCAGTGTTCCTGAACAGGGCCAAGAAACCTCTACAGGCCATGCTCACATTCTACAAGGCGGTGCAGACAATGAAGGCATTCGTGCTCAAAAAGATGAACCAAGCACAGGCCATAGGATCATTCCAACAGACGGACGGCGGACTTGAAGTCACAGAGCCCGAAGGATTCGTTGCTGTTGACAAGTCAGGTAATGCTGTTAAACTTGTGGATAGATTAGGATTCTCAAGAAGGAACTTGACGGCTATCAGCAAATTCAAGAAATAGTTCTACTGTCTTGTTGATCTGGACACTTAATTTCTCCTCATTGAAAAATGTGTCATGGTTGTGTTTCCTGAGTGCCTGTGTCTGCAGGTATATGTCTTGCCATTTCTTGTTGCCGCTTTCCACCACACTCCCTTCGCTACACTTTGCCTTAAGATCTTGCAAGAGGGAAACTAACTTGTCTATTCTTTTCCCTGGATCCCGTTCGAGATCATAACTTTCATCAAAATAATTTCCAAATGTCTTGAACCCCATCTCTCTTAATTTCTGTAGATACAAGTAGTTGCCATGCACTACGAAAACATGTTGTGCAATTATTGGTTTCCATATCTTCTCAGTCATGAACACGTCGTAATCATTATCGTTGGTTTCTGATACCAAACTACACACTGTATCGATGTAAGGTAATTCATAGATATCTTGATCTAATCCAAAACGTGGATACTTGTCTGCATCGACATTGGGTAATTCGTACCCGTCAGGCATGACACTTTTTTTTGATTTATGCAAATGGAATGTGTGTATACTGTTGGTAAGCAAATCTTTTGCTAACAAATGATCATAAAGTTCTACTCTGTGGGGCCGGGCCGCTTTGTTTAGATAGAGAAAGTCATGTTTCTTGTGCCAATAACTGCCATTGTGATCATGGGTGAAATTAAATGTGTTGCCCTTGTGTTTTTTATACATGTAATACCAAAACCAACTGGTACCTCCAGTCCATTTGACGTGCTCTGTTGTAAATTCGGGCCAGACTTTTGCCTCTTGAGCTGTGCTTTGAATATTTTCTATTGACTCCCAAGGGCTGGCGGCGATGAAAACAAATCCTTGACTCTTTAGTAAGTTTAATCTACGCTGTAGTTCTTCATTAAATTCTTTGTTGACCGCTACTCTGGCGTTGCCATGATTGACATCGATGATGGCGAATTTCCTATCATAGGCGTCTAGATCATACCATTGCAAAGTGTAATATTCACAGGTCATGTCAAACGTTTGATCAGGTAGACTGTGCATGGAGATAAAATCTGCATAGTGCTGATTTTGTCCAGTCTTCATTACGTCTGTGAGAATAAAGTTTCGTTGCATATAGCCTATAAATATCCGTATGTTAACACCATTTTTAAAGTATGTATCTGAAGGCAAGGTGATTAGAAGGCATAGTGACTTGCAAAGATTCACTTTCCCAGAAGTCACAGAGCGGATATATCTCAGTTTCCTAGCCTTAGCATTGATGAGCCAACACAAGGACACACAGTCTTTCGCCAAGTCATACGCAGACCAGACCATGGCCAAGGGCACGTTCGATCAAGTGAGGATGATCAACAACGATCTCTCAAACATGCTGGCCATAGTGTCAGGTGATCCCGAGATTACCAAGAAGCTCAAGAACAAGGACCAGGCACAGGCCATGAGACAGAGACAGCCGGTGCCCGTGATGGCACTGAGGAGATACCTGAGGACCTGGGAGGATCACTATAAAAATCTCACTCACCTGGAGAGGTCACTGAACATACAGGATGCCAACCTCAAGAACATCAGGCGAGCGGTGGCCAACTACACGAAGTTAGATTCAAAGATGAAGATGCAGACCCTACACAGACTGCAACAGCAATTACAGGCCAAACTGCCCAACACTGACATACTGAAGAAATTCAAGGAACTGTGACGATGATCAAATATATCTGTGAGAAGTGTGGGTGTGAACAGCACTGTAGAAAATCCTGTACCGAGTGCAGGGACTGTCCAGACTGTGCTTGTAAAGAGTGTGATGCCAAACGAAAATAGTTTCTGGGTACTCTACGGTCAGCATACAGAACCAACATATCTAGAAGACGCGGGCAACGGACAGCAGGCACAGAGAGATGCCAGTTTGAAATACGTCAAGCAATGGCGTGTGTGCCTGGACATAGGTAGCAACATCGGACAATGGACCAGACCCTTGGCCAAACGTTTCGAGAGTGTGGTGTGCTTCGAACCAAATCCCAACTTCAGACAATGTTTCGAGAAGAACATACAAGAGAAAAATGTATTGCTCTGGCCTTACGGATTGTCAGACAAGGAACACAAGGCCAAGCAAGACTTCAACTCAACTGTGTTACATGAAGAGGATGGAGACATAGACTGTAGGACACTTGACAGTTTTGTGTTGACCAACGTTGATTTTGTCAAGATAGACGTTGACGGATTCGAGATACCATTACTGAACGGAGCGAAGGAAACTTTAAGCAAGAACGATCCCGTGATCAACATCGAAATGAAGAGGGACAAGAGGATTGATGTTGTTGTGAAATGTGAGTCAATACTGAAAGATCTAGGCTACAAGTTCCAAAAACGCACTAAAAGTGACGAAGTGTGGCTTAAATCTTAATATTACAGCATAATTTACCAACTTTACCACTAAATACTTGCAACTTGATCCCTGAGCGGGATCATAGTCATTTAAATCAGAAAAAAAGGAGGATTAAAAATGGCAATTAACTCAAACAACAATGCGGTTTTCGTAGCAGACACAACTACATTTGGTGACGTTGCGATCGAGTACTTCACAGTAACGGTCAAAGACAGTTCAACAACAGCAGTTGATATCGATGGGAACACGCACAAAGATGGAATCGTGGACAGAATTTTACAAGCGATTGCAACAAGAGGTACTTTAAAGTACTATAATGTAACAACAACCAACGGTGTTATCACTGTGGCAGTTGAGAGAGCAGATTCTTGGGCAGACACAGGAACTGGTACTCCAGCATCACCACAGACAGCGGCGATATCAAACATGCAGACTTACCTTAGAGCGTTAGGATCAGTGAGATGTAGAGCGAGTTCGGCTTCAGAGTCAGACGATGCTACTATCGACGTGGGTGGAACTACAGTTGCAGTTGTGACTAACATCTAATAACAATCAGTAGTACATTATAGGAGACTTTAAAATGGCTTACGATAATACATTACCAGCAGGCGGAAGAGCAAACTTCA
>Ga0222718_10004478_pt1 | contig 11592 bp, 10 predicted proteins | sample C33_27DmetaG_FD_165045 | JGI IMG/M metagenome (GOLD analysis project Ga0222718, IMG submission 165045) | Estuarine water microbial communities from San Francisco Bay, California, United States - C33_27D | ecosystem: Environmental > Aquatic > Marine > Unclassified | place: USA: California... | reverse complement strand
TGCTGGTACCAGGCGGACGAGCAGTGAGCTCTGTGCCTGGCGAGCTAGCGCGAGAACTGCGACGGTCTCGACCAGTAGCAGTGGAACAGTTAGGAACCAGTCAACGTAGCGGTATCCAACGTTGTAGCTAGCTCCAGCAACAGCGTCTGGTCCAAATGCGTGGACGAAGCTGTCGAACATTCTGAAGTAGTGGTAAGCGGCGATCGCCGTAACCGTTGCCGAGACCATGACAGCCATGCGGTAACGGGGGAGAACACGCTCACGTGCTACGAGAAGAAAGGTGGTAGTGAACAGCATGCTCGCAATTCCAAGCGAAAGCATGTTGAAGACTACGTTATAACCTTCTGCACTCATTTATTTATTTTCCTTTCGGCCTTTAGGTGTAGGCCGACTCAGAAGCAAATCGAGGTCTTCGAACAGCTTCTTTGCTGACCTACACATATTTCAAACTACACCTAACCTGAGAAAATCCTGATAAATGTAACGTTTTGGTAACGCTAGTAACCAAGAATTAAGTTCCCACCGGTCAGCTCAGCTTTAGTACCCGTGAAGAAAAACTCGATGTATTGCGGACCCTTGGAGGTGAGCGTCAATAGTCCCCGCATGGATTCGACTCTTTCACCCGTTTCGCTCCTTAGCTCGAACCAGAACTCCCGGGTTCCTGCTGCCATGCCGTGGTTGATTACCCGGAGCCGAGCGTTGACTCCAAACTCGTTTTCTTCCAGGACAAGCTCGTCGGTCACCTCAAGACCCCTTGCGATTCCTAAGTCTCCGCAGCTAGCAATTGGGCAGTAGGTAACGCTTTGAGGGTCTAGCTGCTTGAGGGTCGCCCGCTGAGCGTCGAGCTCCAGCTGGCTACTGAGCGGAAGAAGTGTCAACAGGGCAATCAGTACCCCCAGCCACATCGTGATCTGCTGACCCCTCGGGGTAGTTAGCCATGGTCTTTTCAAAGGAACCTCTTCGAACAAACAATAGTGATTTGCGAACTAGGAGAGGGTTTTAGACTCGGCTAGCCTTGTTAGGTGCAAGAAGCTGATATCAAGATCCATCCGGAGGTAGCGGCAGCCATCTCCGAAGGGGCAGCCGTCGTTGCCCTGGAGTCGACCATCATCTCCCATGGCCTTCCCCGCCCCCAGAATCTTCTTGCCGCCAGAGCCTTCGAGGAACTCCTTAGAGCCCAAAACGTTGTGCCCGCAACCATTGCTGTTATTGCTGGAACCCCAACCGTTGGTTTGGCAGCGGATGAGCTAGAGCTAATTGCCAATCAGGACATTCCCAAGGCCTCCGTCAGAGATCTTCCAATTCTTAGGGCCAAGGGGCTAAGTGGTGCAACCACGGTTGCTGCCACCGCCTATCTGGCAGCCAAGGCCGGCGTCAAGGTATTCGCGACCGGTGGCCTAGGCGGGGTTCATCGCGGAGCGAGTGAGACCTTTGATGAGTCGGCAGACCTCACCACCTTGGCCAGTGCACCGGTTGTTGTGGTGAGTGCGGGCGTGAAGAGTGTGCTGGACATCGGTGCAACGCTTGAGCGCATGGAGAGTCTGAGCATCCCGGTCGTTGGCTACAAGACCGACATCTTCCCGGCCTTCTGGCTGCCAACCTCAGAGTTTTCTCTTGACTGGAGAGTGGATGGCCCTGGTGAAGCGGCGGAAGTATTCAGGGCTCTGCAGGCCCAGGGGTCAAAGTCAGCTCTCGTAGTTGCAAACCCCGTCCCCGCGGCAGAGGCGTGGGACAGGGCAGAGCACGACGCGGTTTTGGAGAAGGCCTTTGCTGCGGCCGATGCCCAGGGGGTGAGGGGCAAGGAGGTCACTCCTTTCCTCTTGCAGTTCATCGTCGAGGCTTCCGGTGGCAGATCACTAGAAGTGAATCTCAGTCTGGCTAGGAACAATGTCAGCGTCGCAGGCGATATCGCCAGATCGCTCGCAAACTGATGAAGCGGGTTGTAGTTCTCGGAGATGTCATCGAAGACATCATTGTCATCTCAGACTCAGCCCGTCAGCTGAACACCGATAACCCCTCCGAGATCTCCTCCAAACCAGGTGGTTCGGGAGCCAACTTTGCAGTCTGGTTGGCTTCTCTAGGGGTGGAGGTCGAGCTGGTTGCCAGGGTTGGCGCTAGCGATCGAGCTCGGCTAACTAACTACTTCGAGACCAAGTTTGTGATTGCAAAACTGGAGCCCGATGAAAAACTCCCCACCGGCAAGATCGTGGTTTTAGTAGAGGGAAACAATCGCACCTTCTTCACCGACCGCGGTGCGAACGAGGGGCTAACCGCGAAGTCGGCCGATCTTTCAAAGACCGATGTTCTCTATCTCTCCGGCTACGCCGTGATGTCAATGGGCATCCAGCGCACCCAGGAGCTCATTGAAATGGCAGGCTCGGTTGGGGTTTTGGTCGCGGTGGATCCGGGCAGCAAGAGTTTCATAGGCCAGTTCGGAGCAGCAGAGTTTTTGGAGGCAATCTCCGGTTCCGACTTCATCTTTCCAAACGCTGACGAATACGAGCTTCTCTCCAAGCAGGCAAACCTCAAGGAGCTATTCCCCGAGGTAATCGTGACTTCTGGCGAGGAAGGTGCTGAGGTTTTAGGTATAGCGAAGTCGCCAGCTTTTGCGGTGGAGGTTATTGATTCAACCGGAGCCGGAGACGCGTTCGCCGCGAAGTACCTCGCTCAACGATTGGCTGGTCTCGAGGTTGAGGACGCCCTTAGAGATGCCAATGCCTTCGCAGCGCAGGCCGTTACCAAGCCCGGCGGTCAGCCCTAGGTTCTAGTGGCCCTTTGGGTGCCAAACAGTCTTGACCTCCATGAGGTCCAAGATGTGCTGGAGGTTACCCTTGGCGCCTTCTCTGGGGTAGGTGCCAGGACGAATGACTCGCTTCACTGTATTTGCCGCGCTGATCTCTAGCTCGGTGGGGTTCGAGGTTCCCTCGAGGTCCACAGCGTTGACGTCCATGTGACCCACTAACCAGCTCGAGAGCTCAGCCTCTTTGCCGCTGAGGATGTTCACCACCCCACCAGGCAGGTCGCTGGTGGCCAGCACCTCGCCGAGGGTTAGTGCCGGTAGAGATAGGTTCTCGCTGGTGACAACCACCACGGTGTTCCCCGAGACAATCGCTGGGGCAATGGTGTTCACAAAACCCACCAGGGCCGAGCCCTGAGGAGCAAATGCTCCGACCACGCCAGTTGGCTGGTTGGTCGAAATGTTGAAGTAGGGTCCCGCAACCGGGTTCATGCTTCCCGCAACGGAGTCAATCTTGTCTGTCCAACCGGCATGCCAAACCCAGGAGTCAATTGCTGCGCTGACCTCGGCATCGGCCTGCTTCTGGGTCTTACCCGTGAGCGAAGAGATCTCATTAACGAACTGTTCCCTTCGACCCTCCAGCATCTCTGCGATTCGGTAGAGGACCTGACCGCGGTTGTAAGCAGAGGCTCCAGCCCAGCCTGGTTGTGCAGCTCTAGCGGCCTGAACTGCATCGCGGACATCCTTGCGGCTTGCGAGTGCGACGTTTGCGACATGGTTGGCTTTAGTGTCCTTGACCTGGTAGCTGCGCCCTGACTCGCTTCTTGGGAACTTGCCCGCGATAAAGAGCTTGTAGGTCTTCTTCACATCGAGTCTCATTTACTTACCTGCCTTCAGGTAGCTAAGGAGGCCCTGTCGGCCACCCTCACGGCCATAGCCGGATTCTTTGAAGCCACCAAATGGGCTGGTGGGGTCGAATTGATTAAAGGTATTGCTCCAGATCACTCCGGCGTTTAGTTGGTCGGCGAGCTTGAGCATCTTCGAACCCTTCTCAGTCCAGATGCCTGCGGAGAGGCCGTATTCGGTGTTGTTGGCCTTGGTCACAGCCTCTGCTGGTGTGCGGAAGGTTATGACGCTAAGAACCGGCCCGAAGATTTCTTCCCTGGCGACTGTGTTTGCCGGGCTTACGTTGTCGACAATCGCAGGGGCAAACCAGAAGCCATTTCTGGGTATCTTGCACTCGGGCTGCCAAAGCTCACCACCCTCGCTCACGCCCTTCTTCACTAGCTTCTTGATCTTCGCCAGCTGGTCGGCAGAGTTGATTGCACCGACGTCGGTGTTCTTGTCCATCGGATCGCCAAGTCTGAGGGTGCTCATCCTGCGCTTTAGCTTCTTGATGAACTCGTCGTGGATGGACTCCTGAATTAGCAGCCTTGATCCTGCGCAGCAGACATGGCCCTGGTTGAAGAAGATGCCATTAATGACCCCCTCGATTGCCTGGTCGATAGGAGCATCGTCAAAGACAATGTTGGCTGCTTTGCCGCCAAGCTCGAGCGTGACCTTCTTGTTGCTGCCGGCAACCTGCTTGGCAATGATCTTGCCGACCTCGGTTGAGCCTGTGAAGGCAACTTTGTTTACGTCTTTGTGGCCAACGAGCGCAGCTCCGGTGTCGCCGAAACCGGTGACGATGTTAACTACGCCTTCGGGAAGCTCTGCCTGCTGGCAGATCTCGGCAAAGAGCAGTGCGGAAAGTGGTGTGGTCTCTGAGGGCTTGAGGACTATCGTGTTGCCGGCCGCTAGAGCCGGGGCAATCTTCCACGCGAGCATCATCAGCGGGAAGTTCCAGGGAACCACCTGTGCCGCTACGCCCAAGGCTTGGGGGTTAGGTCCGAGACCTGCGTGGTCTAGCTTGTCGGCCCAGCCTGCATAGTAGAAGAACCAAGAGACTGCGGTTGGAACATCGAAGTCGCGGGTTTCCTTGATGGGCTTTCCGTTATTCAGGGTTTCCGCTACCGCAAGCTCCCTGGCCCGCTCCTGCATGATCCTTGCGATTCTGTAGAGGTACTTTCCTCGCTCTGCTCCAGAGAGCTTGCTCCAAACTTTTTCGTAGGAGGACCTTGCCGCCTTCACCGCAAGGTCGACGTCCTTGGCGGTGCCGTGGGAGATCTGTGCAAGCACCTCTTCGGTTGCCGGGTTAATCGTTGGGTAAGGATTGGCGGGCTTGGTGAACTTGCCTCCGATGAAGTGGCCGTAGCTCTTTTGGAAGCTTGCGAGCTTGGCCTCCGGGGCGGGTGCGTAGTCGAACATTATCTCTCCTAGTCCACGCTTACGTAGTCAGGACCCAAGTAGGTCTTAGTCAAAAGCTTCTTGCGCTGCATCAGCACGTCGTTGAGCAGGCTGGAGGCACCAAAGCGGAACAGTTCTGGAGTGAGCCAGCGCTCTCCCGCGGTTTCCTTCACAACTACCAGGTACTTAAGGGCATCCTTTGCGGTCCTGATGCCGCCGGCCGGCTTCACACCAATGAGCTCGCCGGTCTGGTCAAACCAGTCCCGCACCGCCTCGAGCATTAGAAGGGTGATGGGCAGGGTCGCATTGACCGTGACCTTGCCGGTGGAGGTCTTTATGAAATCTGCTCCTGCCAGCATGGCTAGGTAGCTTGCGCGTCTGATGTTGTCATAGGTCTGCAGCTCACCAGTCTCAAGGATTACCTTGAGGTGAGCGGGTTTGCCTTTGGGTCTTTGGCAGGCTTGCTTCACTGATTGAATCTGCTTGAAGACCTCTAGGTAGTTGCCGCTTAGGAAGGCGCCGCGGTCAATGACCATGTCAATCTCGTCCGCACCAAATGCGACGGCATCCTTGGTGTCCTGAAGCTTTACCTTCATGCTGGCCCTTCCAGAGGGGAAGGCAGTTGCCACAGCGGCAACATAGATCTTGCTCTTTCCGAGTGCTGCCTTGGCATGCGGGACCATGTCTCCATAGACGCAGATTGCGGCTGGGGTTGGGCATTCGGGGTCGTCCATGTCAGGCGTCATGGCCTTTTGGCAAAGGCTTCTCACCCGTTGAGGGGTGTCCATGCCCTCTAGGGTCGTTAGGTCCATCATCTTGATGGCCATATCCAAACCCCAGACCTTGCTGGTGGTCTTGATGGATCTGGTGGCAAGAGAGGCGGCCCTTGCCTCTAGCCCTACCTTGTCAACACCTGGCAGCGAGTGCAGCCAGCGACTCAGGCTCTGGTTCGTAAGTCTCGAACCAACTATTTCTTCGGCTTGCACAGATACTCCTAGGACTGAAAAAGCCTACCCCTAGGGCAGAAACTTCTGCCCGGTGAGCTCCTCACTTATTTCCCAGAGCCGCTTCATCAGCTCAAGGTCATTGGAGCGCTTTGAACCTTTGATGAGGGCTGGCTTGCCCCAGGCTTCCCATTTGGGACCAACGAACTCCCCTCCTACAAAGCCTGCATCGGTTGCGGCCTTGATCTGGCTGCGCGCTCCGGTCTGGGCGCTCTGGGCGAGAAAGTCGAACCGGTTTGGGTAGTTAATTTGTAGTCCGGTGAGCGCCCAGCCGGGGTGGGCGGCAACTGACTGCACCTTCGAACCAAGTTGTTTAGCCCTTAGGTCCAGCTCTCTGGCAAATAGCAGGCAGGCGAGCTTGGTGTCGGCATAGCGCTGCCACCTGTCGTAGGAATCTTTTTTGGAACCGCGGATCTCCTCCAGGGAATCAGCCCTGATTCTTCCTCTGCGGTGAACTACCGAGCTGAGAGATATCACTCTCGGTGAGGCCGACTGCTCGAGCTGTTCCCAGAGCAGCGAGGTGAGCAGGAAGTGACCGATGTGGTTGGTTGCCATCTGGGACTCAATACCCTCGATTGAGAGCGAGAAGTCGGGACCCATCAGCCCCGCGTTGTTCATGAGGATATCCACGGGCTGGGTTATCTCTTTGGCGAACTCTCTGACCTGGTCAAGGTTTGAAACATCCAATACCCGCTCTTCGATGCGGGCATCGGGGTATTTCATTCGGAGTTGCTCGGCAGCCTCCAATAGGCGCTTCTCGCCTCTGGCTAGGAGCGTGATGTTGTGACCTGCTTCAGCAAAGGCCTCGGCGCTCGCCAATCCTAGGCCCGAGCTGCCGCCGGTAATAATGATGTTCAAATTCGAAGCAGCCTTTCGGTGTCCCCGAATACTTCCATGGCCCCCGATGTTGCTTTCGCCTCCAGAACTACCTTGCCCTTGATGCTGTGTCGAACCTCAAAGACCGCGTCCATGGTCTCCTCGACTCTTTGGTGCATTGCCTCTCTGAGAGGGGCATGAAGTAGTCCTCCGCGCTTGCGCTCGGCCTTTATCTCCAGCAGCCCGTCTGGGCCATCCACCCGCCAGGTGACATGGCTGTCGTCAAGAGTTAGCTCGAGCTCTTTGGAGCGGTTATACGTGGTCCAGCTGTGGAGCTTGCCTGAGTGGTGTAGTCCCATGATGAATCCACGGAAGGGTTTTGAGAGCCACGGGATGATGGCCGCCGAAGCCACAAGCGAAGCCTCTTTGTCGCTATCGAGGTGGTTGGAGTGGAGCCAGATGTAGCCGCTGGGGAAGTTCTTACCCCAGTCCTTTTCGATGTAGCCCTTGGCACCTGCAAAGCTATGCTGCTTGCCCTCGACCTCTAGCTGTCCCTCGATGCTGTGGCCGAAGGAGACGATGCCGTGGAAGCACTCCATGAATGGCACCAGCCCATACCAGCCCATGATTCCTGGGCTTGCCAGGGTCACCGGCCAGGGCTTGAGCTCGCTGGTTATTTCTAACCTGCCCCTAAGCTGCGGTAGATCAAGCGTTGCGCCTTTGGCGCTGAAATGATTTGGTCCAACGTGGACATCAAAGCTGTCGGCGCTCGCCCTGAACTCATGTACCGGATAGACGTGGTACCAGCTTCGGCCTGTGGCGCCATCAAGCACCTGCACAAACGCTTCGTCGCGGCTCTCGCCACCGAGACCGCGAAAGATTCCAGGTATTACCGCCCAGCGCTGAGACTGGTCTTGAGAGACAAACTTGAAGTACCAACCCTCGAAGAAGTTCTTAGTTCTTCCCTCGCCGTGAAACCCCTCTGGGTGTCTCACGCCTGTGATGTAGCTACTCAAAGAGCGCATGGCTGACAGGCTAATACGGCGAGTAAACTAAAGCCAGTTTCGATCCGAGGTGATAAGTGCAACCAGGCACTCGCCTCACCATACGCCTAGGCATCGCCCAGATAATCGGCTGGGGATCTTCCTTCTATCTACCTGCGATTTTGGCCGTACCAATCGCTCAGTCCCTGGGTATAACCACGGAGCTATTCTTTTGGGCCTTTACCATCTCGCTGCTTGTTTCTGGCCTATTGGGTCCCAGGGTAGGTAAGGCCATCGACCGCTTAGGGGGCAGGAAAGTACTGCCCCTTGGCTCGCTTGCATTTGTGCTTGGCCTTGGGCTGCTCGCCACCGCCACCGAGCCCGTGCAGCTATTTATTGCGTGGATCTTCATTGGGGTTGGCGGCTCGATGGGAAACTACGACGCAGCCTTTGCCACGGCCGTTAACTTCTTTGGCAATAAATCAAACCGGGTCATCGCGGGTATTACTGTCTTCGCGGGCTTCTCGTCTTCGATTTCATGGCCTCTGACAACTTTGCTGCTGGCCGAGTTTGGTTGGCAGTGGGCCGTCTGGTTCTGGGTCGCAACACATCTCTTTGTTGGCCTTCCGCTAAACCTCACTATTCCTCGCTCTGAGCGCAGGGATATTCCGGACATGACCGGACCAATCCGCAAGATGGTGAAGAACAAGTTCCGCTTCGATTCGCTCCTTGTTGTATTTGCAATCATGTTTGCTCTCGAGGGCTTCATCGTTAGCTCGGTCAACACCACGCTTCCTTTCATGCTTGGGGAACTCGGGGCATCGATAGAGCTTGCCCTGGTGGCATCCATCGTGTTGGGCCCCTCACAGGTCATGGCGAGGGTTCTATTGCTGGCGCTTGGAAAGTGGGCAACGCCTATCCGGGTAGCGGCAATCTCGATAGCAGCGCACCCGCTAGGGGTAATGGCGATCTGGATCTTTGGCACCAATGGACTCATGGCCTTTGTGATTCTTCACGGCATTGGGGTTGGTTTGAATCCGTTTATTCGGGGTTCGCTGCCGCTGCTGTTCTTTGGGTCAGACCGCTTTGGTCAGCGCCAGGGCTACATCATGATGCTCAGCAAGGTGGTGTCGGCGCTGTCGCCAACTCTGCTGACTCTGATGCTGCTTGCAAATCCGCAGCTCGCAATCATCGCCACCTTCACCATGGGTGTGATTGCCTGCCTACTGCTCGTTTGGATTTACCTGCTCTTCAAAGCTAGGAACCCAAAGCATCCAGAGACCGGATCGATTCAGGAGATCAACTAATAAGGTCTTGGTCCCGGCCGGTTTCAATCCACTTCAATAGCCCAGGCCACTCTCCCCAGCCATCATCTAGTGAGAAGTGGCCGGCACCAGGAAACACAATTGGCTCAATCTCGAGAGCTGGTTTGTAGATCTCAACACCCCTTGGGAGCCAGCGGTCATTATCACCGGCAATTGCAGTGAGCGACCTAGACCACTTTCTTGCCTGAGGAGCGAGCATTGGGTTTGCAAGGTCCATGGGCTCACCCTCGATCCCAGGGGTTTCCGAGGTCATCTGAGGGTCAGGGGGAGCGACCAGTAGAACTCTGTCGAATGGGTTCTGGAAGATATCCCCGAGTGCCCCATAGAGCCAGTTGATTGTTCCCAACGAGTGCGCAACGCAGATCTTGCTCTCTCCAGGGGCCTCATCCATCATGTTGCTCTCTTGCCTGAGGAGGTCCTGCCACTCGTGAGGCTTTGGGGTGTCGGGGTCTGGAAACTGCGGATACCAAACCTGGTGGCCCCTTGCCCTGAGCTCCGCTGCACTCAGCCGCATCCAGTGACCCTCGGGTCTGCGGTTGGTCCAGCCGTGAAGAAAAAGAATTTTCTGCATAGAACTAAATTAGCCCAAGCTGGAGGGCCTCTCGAATCTAGTTGGAGAGCTTCATGCGCAGTGCATTGGCAACCACCGAGACCGAGCTAAAGGCCATTGCAACACCTGCGAGCATTGGGTTTAGCAGTCCTGCTGCCGCGACCGGGATCAGCAAAATGTTATAGCCGAACGCCCAGCCAAGGTTTTGCAGGATGTTGTGGTAGGTGCGCCTTCCAAGCCTTAGCGAGTAGGGAATCTTTCTTGGGTCGTCAGCCAAAATCGTGATGGCACTTGCCGCCTGGGCCGCCTGAGCACCCGAGCCCATGGCAATTCCAATATCTGCCTGGGCTAGAGCCGCGACATCGTTGATGCCATCTCCTACCATTGCAAGCCTCTCTGTTTGACTTGCGAGGTATTCGAGTTTCCCCTCGGGGGTCGCACCTGCGAGGGCCTCATCGAGACCCAGCTCGGCGGCAACAGCATCTACTCTTCGCTGGTTGTCTCCGGAGAGCATCGCGACTCTCAGCCCCATGTCGTGAAGTTCAGCGACAGTTTCCTTGGCACCTTCTCGGATGCCATCGCTTAGCTCCAAAAGCCCATGGGCCCAGCCCTCCCAGGCAATAACGACCAATGTGTTTGGTCCTGCCTGGCTGATTAGCTGATCGAGCTCGGCCTGGTTTTCATAAGCACCAGGTTTTTCAACGCTCACCCTTAGGCCGCCTACGTCTCCCGCAACACCGCGACCGGCTAGCTCCTCGATGTTTGTGGCAGTCTCTGAGCTGCCGCTGGCCGCGATGGCCATGGCAACCGGGTGCTTACTGCCCGCCTCGACAGCAGCAGCCTTTTCGAGAGCTTCCGAACCATCAACTCCTCCAAGACCGTGAGCGGCAACTATACGCAGCTTGCCATCGGTGATGGTCCCGGTCTTGTCGAAAACCACTTTCTTGATCTTTGCCAAGAGCCTTAGCGAATCGGGGTTTCTGATGACCACAGACTTCTTGGTTCCAAGCGAGGTTGCAACAACCAAGCTCATCGGGACAGCGATTCCAAGGGCACACGGACAGGCGATTACCAATACCGCCACCGCAGCCTCAAAAGCTCTGGTGGTGTCGCCGAGTGCAAAGGCCCAGACAAGGTAGGTGAGGATTGATATCACGATCACGCTCGGAACAAAAAACCTGGAGATTCTGTCGGTGAGTGATCCGAGCTGAGTCTTGGAAGCAGTTGCCTCTCGCACCAGATCGGCAATTCGAGAGAGCCTTGAGGTTCCCGCGCTTGCAGTTAGTTCAATCAAGACCTCGCCGGAAAGCACAGCTGCTCCGGCGCTTAGGTCCGCACCCGCGCTCAGCTCGACAGGGAGACTCTCTCCAGTGAGGGTCGAGTTGTCCACGGAGGCGAATTCGCTTACCAACTTGCCATCGGCAGGAATGCGGTCACCTGCTACAACGGCGACCAGGTCACCTTTTTTGAGGGTGTGGGTGGGGACTTGCTCGCGGGTATCGCCTCGAATGACGGTTGCGCTGTCGGGTATTGCGCTTAGAAGTGCTCGCACCGAATCCGTGGCACTTCGCCTAGCTCGAACCTCGATGAACCTGCCCAGCAGGACCACCGAGGGAACCACCGCGCTGACCTCGAAGTAGTGGTGCATTGAGCCGGTTAGTACTAGGTAGACGCTGTAGAGGTAGGCGACCGAGGAGCCCAGTGAGACAAGGGTGTCCATCGTGGTGTCGCCGTGGCGGAGATTCTTGATTGCTGCTGCGTGAAATGGAAAGCTCACGTACAGGATCACCGGTGTCGCAATTGCCCACACCAAATACTGCTGCCCCGCAAACTCAATACCCGGAACCATGGAAAACAATATGGCCAGCACCGAGAGGACCGCTCCGGTTAT
>Ga0222718_10004477_pt1 | contig 11593 bp, 10 predicted proteins | sample C33_27DmetaG_FD_165045 | JGI IMG/M metagenome (GOLD analysis project Ga0222718, IMG submission 165045) | Estuarine water microbial communities from San Francisco Bay, California, United States - C33_27D | ecosystem: Environmental > Aquatic > Marine > Unclassified | place: USA: California... | reverse complement strand
GCTATCAAAGTTACTTTTCAGATATACTACTACACAACATCAAAGGTCTGGCCGCATACAGAGGCCAAATGTTAAACACAAAATACGCAGAAGCGTTTGAATGTAAATGGAGGACAATATGAGAATTTTAGTTTTAGGAGGCTATGGTTTTATCGGAAGTCACATATGCCAACGACTTAAGAACGAAGGACACACCGTGGGAGTGGTCGACTGTTTCCACCAATACTACACCTTTCCAGATTGGGAATACAATCCGGTACTAGCACAGAGAAAAATGATCACAAAAACGGATAATGAATATATAGGAAGAATAGAAAATCTACAATTCATGGAAAAAACGTTTGAAGATTTCAAACCCGATAGGGTAATACACGTTGCTACCTATCCCAACGCAAGGATGGTTAAAAGAAACGTTTTGGATGCCACAAACAACATGGTCACGGCCACGGCCTATGTTTTAGACCTTTGCGTCAAACACAAGGTTGAAAAGATTGTGTACGCCTCAAGCAGTATGGTGTATGGAGAGTTCAATAACAAAATACCAAACGAGAACGTTGAGCCCAAACCAAACACACTTTACGGATCTTACAAACGACAAGGTGAGATAATGTGCAAGATATGGAACAGGGAGTACGGACTAAACTACGTCATAATGAGACCTTCTGCATTGTATGGGGAGAAGGACACCATCACAAGAGTGATCAGTCAACTTCTAAAAAATGCCCTAACAAACGGAGAAATGATTGTACAAGGGCCTGATAACAAACTTGATTTTTCAAACGTTCTTGATGTAGCAAAATATTTCACACTCGCAACCACCAACGAAGTTGTCAATGAGACGTTCAATTGTACAAGAGGTAATGGACGGAAGATAATTGAAGCCGCTGAAATAATCAGATCAAAATTAGGTGTAGGTGAAATAATAACCAAACCACACGACACGTTCTATCCCAACAGAGACACACTTAATAGTGATAAGGCCAAAACCATGTTTAATTTCAATCCAATTATAGACATTGAAGAAGGAATACCAAAATACATCAATTGGTTTCTAAAACAGAAGTTCTATTTTGAAAATCTAGAAATCAATCCCAAGTTTGAGTTGGATACGACGATCTAAGTTTATCTTTGATCCATTCGTAATCATAGGAATACATCAATTTGCTGTAATCATCTTTGTAAGTTTCATAGTGCGCCTTTCCGTCAAGGGCTCCTCTATACAGCCATTCAGCATTCTCACCTTTGCCCATTGTGAGCCATTTTTTGAGTCTGTACCGGGATTCAACGGTTGGTTTCATCTGCATCAATTTAATTACCTCTCTGAATGCTGACCTGTATGCCAACAATGGTGTTTCGTTACAGTTGCTAATGGCGGACAGTATGGGCACAGAATGATGTGCCTGAGACATTGTGAAATCTAATTTTGGTTTAGTTGTTTTTAGCACAAGATCTTTGTTGTACAATATGATTCCTCCCCAACCGTATCTCAGATCAATTACAGGTATATGACAGTCAAATATGTAATGGCAAGGGTTTCTGAGCCTGTCTGGTTGGAATTGGAAATCGAACTCCTCCACTAACTCGTTTTTAGGGAATACGGCAAAAAAATAATCAGTATCGCTCATTCTAGCCGCTGTCATGTAGGCCAATGTCTGCCCTTTTACACCCCTGCACCATTTTGCTCTAGGGAATTTTTGTTTTAATTTTTGGTATCTTTTATCCGCACTGGGCTCATCGTATGATATGAATATTATGTCCATTGGTTGTATTTTGTATTCCAGATCGAAGTGTACACTCCTTTCGAAATCGTAAAACTGCTTGATGTCATCCCGTTTTGGCAATAGCATTATGTCTTTGGTATTGCCCCACGTGTACATCTTGACATCTTCCCAGAAACTAGGATAAAAGTTAGGTACCTTTGAAAAATCTATATCTTTGTTTATCAACCACTTGTAGAAAACACTGCTATTTTTGTAATACTTCAAAGGATCCTGTAGTTTGTAGGCTATCTTTGGTATCGGTTGTTGAAAAAGATTATCATGCGGATGATAGTTAATGTCTTGGAAATCCCTCAAATACCTTATTGAATCCATTTGATTTTTGAACTCCTGTGTTGGGATCAACATAAGATTGCCTTCCTTGTTTGTTCCGCCCAATGGATTGGTGTTATACCAGACGTGTATCTGCCTACTCTCATGCTGTTCGGGAATGTAATCGAGATCTATGTTGTCGAGATTAACGAAATTAGCAAAGAACCAGAAATATTCAGTTTTGACCTCATCTACCACGCTTTTGAGTATCTCAAAATAACTTCCTACGAAGGGCACCACCCTGGTGCTGGCCAATGGGGACGGAAAGTTTTTTACATCCTTGAACCTGACCTGAACACTGTCAAATGCCATAAAACTCACCTATTTTCACACACACCTTATCCACCTCCTGTAATGTGAGAAATGGGTGTATGGGTAGAGACAACACTCGCTGGCAGAAGCGTCCTGCATTGGGGGTGTAATCCTCGTTTTTAAACATAGGCATTTCATTCATTGGAACATTGTAGTGTACCTGTGTCTGTATCCCATTTCCATCTAGATGGCATCTAAGCGCGTCTCTGTCTTTGACCTTAATCACTAACTTGTGGTTGTTAGAAATAGTCTTTTCCATTGTCTTGATTGTTCTTATGCCTAATCTATCAAGTCTTGTCTCGTACATTTCTCTGACTTTGCTTGTCTTATTCAGCAACTTGCTGTACTTGGTCAGTAAGAAATTGAGAACATTTGCGTGATCATTGCTTAGGCATGAATTATATCCATGTTGTAATACATTGTTTCCTGTCCCGTGATACCGCATACTCCTCACGAAGTTGGCCTCAGACTCTGTATCAGTCAACACCATACCACCGTTGCCAAAACAGGGCAGTGGCTTGCTGGGCGCGAAACTGAGACTGCTGATGTCTCCCAACTTACCGCTTGGAATTCCGTGATAAGAACTTCCTAGGCTCTGTGCGGCATCCTCTATGAGCGGTATCCTGTGAGCATCACAGTAATTTTTCAATCTAGTGTAGTCTGCTAGATTGCCAAAAAGATTCACATAAACCAGAGCGCTGGGCAGTCCCATTATACCCCAATCATCAATTAAGCCATCGTCATTGACGTCCACGAATCTTATTGTGGCTCCTGTCCTTTTTATGGCCTCTGCTGTTGCGAGATAACTGACTGCTGGGCACAACACAGACATTCCGGGTCCTATCCCTTTGGCCTTCAATGCGAAATATAATGCGTCTGTTCCACTGCCTACTCCTACGGCATATTTCCTCTTGGTGTATTTGGCAACAGACTTTTCAAACTTATCAAGGAAAGTGCCTTCTGTGTGCCTACTGCTTATCACATCGCCTGATCTCCATACTTCTTTGGCCCTACGACTTATACGCCAACTGTATTCCTTGTATATCCTATCTATTCCTCCAAATTTTATCATCAAAATTCTTTGCTTACACCCACTGTTGGATTTTTTACACAACTTTCTGTAATATCCTTTACTGTTTCCTTGTCCAAGTTGACGCTACAAGACGCGGATGGTTTGATCCCGCAACCTACTACTAGTAATAGCACGATTAGGTATCTCATCCTAGTACTTTAACCCCATATTTTCGGGTGAATGCCCGACCATCTTCCCTGTCGTTTACTATTGGCTGTCCTTTTATATTCAAACTGGTGTTGAGAAGTATGGGACAACCTGTCTGCCTTTTCCATTCTGTGAGCAGTGCGTGGAACCCGGGATTGTCTGTCTTACGCACGGTTTGAACCCTGGAAGTATGATCATAGTGTATTATGGCAGGAAACTCTTTACCATGCGTACACGCCGCTGTAAATTGCATATAAGGGGTGTTTTTAACGGCTTTAGGCAGGGTAAAATACTGGTGTACATCCTCCTCTAATATGGCCGGCGCAAATGGTCTGAACTGCTGTCTTTTTTTGATGCTGTTTACCAAATCCTTGATCTCAGGTCCTCGGGGATCCGCCAGCAGTGATCTATTACCAAGTGCCCTTGGTCCAAACTCCGCCCTACCACTGGCAACTCCAACCATGCGGTTTTCCTTCAATTCCTTGATCAGACTGTCCACGGGATATTCTCCATCTATGTTGTGTCCCAGGAACGGGTGTTCCCAATTCAGGTGTGATTTCTGATGTGCCGCTATGCACCCTAGACTTGATCCTGCATCACCTGGGTTTGGTATTATCCATATGTTGTCGAACAGTCCCATGTCCGCAAGGACTCTGTTAGCCGCACAGTTCAACGCCACTCCTCCCGCATACACCAGATTCTTTGATCCATAACGACTAGCCCTTGTCCAAAGATCCGCGAGGCATTCTTCCGTGACTGCCTGTATGCTGGCGGCTATGTCCATGACATCCGCGTTTGGCTCCCAGTCACTCAATCCCCTGTGTAGGTTTTGTTTGAGACTAAAAGGTGTTTGATTGACGAACTCGTCATAGATCTTCTGCTTGTACTTGGGTTTGCCATACGCGGCCATGCCCATCAGGATGTACTCCTCTTCCGCCGGTTTGAGTCCACAACGATGAGTGAACGCACTGTAGAGTATTCCTATGCTGTGCGGATACTTGATGGTCTCTTTCCTTTCGATCCATATCTTGTCCGCGGTTGATATCGACACCGTGTCCCATTCTCCTATGGCATCCACTGTCAGTATTGTCGCACCTTCGTCCCGGAACGGAGACGTGAAGTAGCCCGCCGCCGCGTGTGAGTCGTGGTGCTTGACGTACTCGTCGATCTTTATGCCGAAGTGATCCAAGTGCCACTGTGGCATCTCGGTATAACTCATGGCAAGTCCGTACTGTCCCGCGTAGAACTGTCTCGTCTTTTTTAACAATGGTTTCTCATAGTACACCACCTTGTCGAAAGGTCCAAAGGTACGTGCCTCGTCCACTATCTTTTGGTTGAGGTAGTGATCGTTCTTAACCTTTGAGTAACGTTCTGCATGTGCGGCCCACAGTATCTCACCCGTGCCCGAACTGTAGTCCACCACGGCCATGGCGGCGTCATGATTCATACAGTTGATTCCCAGTATCCTCATGCTATCTTCAATGCCTCTTTGGTCTTGTGCAAATACTTTTCCCACTGCTCCAGCGTAATGTCGTACTCGAAGTTCTGTGTGTGCTCGTTCTTTCTCAACAACTTTGCTCCATTCTTTAGATGGAACCGTTCTGCCATCTCTGTGAGTGGGCTAAGGGTTATCAATCTGTCTATGTGATGCTCACGTTTGAATTTCTTGTACACCTCGTTCAGTATGTGTTTGCCACCGCCTTTCTTACGGGCCCATACTGTGTATGCTATGGCTATCCGGCCCACTAATCCGCCACGCAGTATACTCTGGTTGTATGCATCATGTGACATCAACGCCATCTCCTCCACGGTGGCTGGCACGTCATTGGTGAACGCCAGGCATATAATCGCGGCTGTATCTCCCTCTTCGTCTTTGAGGCCTAATATACGCCTGCCATCATCCTTACGGAATTCCACAGTGAGTTCTGGCCTAACCGGATCTTCCGTGATGTCTATGTGATCCAGATCCAGTAGTTCAAATCGTGGATTGCGTGTGAACAGATCTTTTAACTTCTGTTTTATCTTTTCCATGTCCTATTTGTATATGAAAGGATCTTTTTTCTTAAGTTCTTTTAATCTCTTCCTGTATCTTATCTCTTCTCTGACCTTATTCCATAATCTTTTTATCCATCTGATCATTTTGTTTTCCTCCTATTAATTTTTCAAAAGTTGGTAACATCAATTTTACAGCATCCGCATGCGCTTCGTCAAGTGGATGCGTTGTGCCACGCTCGTAATCATTGAGTAACGCCCACTGATTGAATCCCATCATCCTCTCTCCAAAAGAGAACCATTTGGTAAAATCTATTTCTGAATACAGTGCGTTCATGAAGGTGTCCTGATCCTTGTGCGGTGTGAACTCCTCATAGAACAGGCTGTTGTCTGCCAGTGTGAACATGAATGGTATTTTCTTTTTTTCCAAAATGTTCTGCAACCATATGATGCTTTTCCAACTGAGGTATGTCTCATGGTATTGATTGGCCGCATATTTGTAGATGCTTTCAGCGAAGTCTTTCACCCCGGTCTCAATAAACGTCTCCCGTCTTGCCCTCCAGGCTTCCTGTTGTGTCTCTGATCCCGCTAGGTTCCTGAACGCTTCCTCGTTTCCTGTGTTCGTGTCCCACGGAGATATGGATGCCCACCTTGTACCTTCTAAAAATCTATGTCTTGGCATAGCCCAGTCGTACCTAGACAGGAAACTCCACATCACAACCACACATTCTACGTCTTGGTTGTTTGCAACTGCGTTGAAAACCCTCCTGGCTATGCCAGAGTTACCCGTTCCTGGGTAGGCCGCACAGATGTACTCCTGCTGATTGCTTTTCAATCCATGTGCCCATGTCTTCCTGCTGGGCACCTTGCCCTGTTGATCATCACTGAGCTCATGTCCGAACGTGAAACTGCATCCACCTGCTATGAATTTCTTAGTCATATATCTTCAACACTTTATTTAAAAGTGGGAACACCTCTCCAAAATTTTCTCGCCTGTACTGGTCTGTCTGTAGGATTCTGGCCTTGCGTTGTTCCCGCATTTCTGACGTGTCCCTATCGGCCGCGTTCATGAACCTCAGCGTGGGCTGGAAGTCGGTCAACATACTGTACCTGGAGTTGATTATGTTCTTGACCTGCTTGGGAAGTGTCTGTACGTTGAAGTAGTCGGGATCGAAACAGGTGTTGACGTAGAAGAACTTGGGTTGGTATTGTGCCACCCACAGCGCAATCTTGGCCCAGTTGAACACGTTGAATATGGAAACCGTAGTGCATATCTGGAAGTCCATGTTGGTTGTTTTACGTTCTTTGAACTTGATCAGATTCGCGTTGACCTCTCTCCAGTTCGCCGGGTGTCTCTGGTACTCGAATGGCTCCCCCACGTCATCGATGCTGAATGCTATTTCCACGTGCTTGAAGTAACTCCAAAGATCAAATATGTCCTTAGGTGGCAGTTGGGTGCCGTTGGTGTTGTAGTGTATGTCTATGTTCTGGGCGTAGCCCTGCTCCACGCAGTGCATCAAGATCTTGAAGTGGTCTTTAATCATGAACGGTTCACCACCCGTGAACTCAAAATACTCCACATGTTTAAGATCTTCCTTGAGGTCCTCGAAGAACTGTGGATTGCGTTTTGGCCATCCGCCCTCACGTAGGTTCTTCAGTGCCACGGGATTCTCACCGTAGTCCAGTTCCTCCTGTGCCCATTTTGAACTGCTCCACGATCCACATATCCTACACTTTAGATTACACACGTTGCCCAACTTAAAATCTATGAACTTCAGCGTTGGCTCGCTATCAGGTGTCCAATCTCGGAGACTCTTGTTCATCTTGTATATGGAGTTCTGTCTCTTTGAAGTTTTACCTGCATCCTCTTCCTGCCAACAACTCTGACAACCTGCAGGCCGTTCGCCCTTGCGAAACTGCCCACGTAAATTTTTCATGTATTCTGTATCTTGTATTGATTTTAGACTTTGTGTGTATACCTTCACGTCAGGAACACTGCCTTTATAGAGACAGCAAGGAGAAGCACCACCATTCACATCAACTTCCAGATGCGTCCATGGCAATGGACACACGTTTGATTTTATATACTTGTCCACCAGTCTAATATCCTTTTATCTCTGCTTAATATTTTTATAATATTTTGTTTCCTTATAAGATCGATGCGTTCCTGTCTTTCTTTGCCTTTTCTAGTTGCCGTGAAAGTTTCTCTGTTCTTTAGATTCTTTAATACGTCTATCAAGGCCCTCTGTTTCCGTGTGGCAAGAGGTTCCATGTATGCCAGTGCCTCGTCAATGATAATGTGTAAGAGTTCTTTAGGTAATGCTAACGGACTTAGAATCTCATCATCACTGAAAGTGAACATGACTTTTGTCAGTATTTCCGTGTCTAACTCTCTACTTAGATCAAACATATTTTTGAGTTCCAATAATCCAGGCATCGTAATTGTGTAATCTAATCTCATCTGCCTGGTTGTCTCTGCCACTGATAATCCTTCTTTGAAATTGATTAGCCATTGCTCATAATCCAACCCGTCTCTTATGTATTCGCCCACTTCTCCTGTTCCGTCCAACGACGAACATATTTGCCAGTCTTGGAACTCAGGTAACAGGTCAAACAACTTCGTACCTTTGAATGATGTCCTACTTAAATTTGTGTTGTACCTCACATACACTTCTTTTGCGAATCCTAATTCAATTATCCTCTGCATGGCATTCCAGTGTATGTCCCACATCAAAGGTTCTCCACCACACCAATATATCTCTTTTATCCTTTTTGTTTCTACTGCTTCAACAAATTCTTGTACAACCTGAGTGTCTTGGAACTTTATGATCTGTTCTTTCAATGGTGAGGCCATCCATGGATGTGAATCTTTATTCCATCTATTGTGTTTCCTTGATTCTGCTTCCCAACTACTACTCAACATATCTCCACACATTCTACACTTGAAATTGCATAAGTTATTGAACCTGTAATCAAAACTAATTGTCTGCATGGTGGTTGTACCTTTGACATCTGTACTATCGAACGCTTCGTCTATTTTGTGTTTGAATAACTGATTCCAGTATGACCTATACACGTCCGTGTTCAATAATTTGTGGTCGCACACTTGACATTCTGGTAATTCTTCACCTGCCATCATGCGTAGTCTGACAGATCGCATATGGGCCGAATTCCAATGTTCCTTCAAAGTAAGTGGCTTATATTCCCTTGCTTTATTGCCGGTATCAATGTATTGTTTGAAACTCTGTGCTGGTTCCCTTGAAGCACAACACAAACGTCTTTCAGTCTGTGGGGACAGATAGGTGTGCGTCCACGGTGCCATGCAGAATGTCTTGTTGCCCTCAGCAGGTTTAATACGTTTCATACAACTCCTGTAGTTCAGGGAAAACTTCTAAAATATTTTCGTCTCGTATCACATCTAATTTTTCCATCGCATCTTTGAACTGCTGTAGGTCCTTTGCGTTGTCTCTCCTCATCATATAATCTATACCAGACTCGTAACCCTTCGTGGCTCTTGTGAGATGATCCAAGGGACGCAACCATTCCAGATGTTTCTCGTATTTCTCTTTGACTTTCTGCTTGTAGGATTCCGGCAACAGGTCTATCCTCTGGGCATATGGAAACTGTAGCAGATTGAAGTTGAAGTCCTGTGGTTTCAATAGACCTTGGTCCACCCAGTTCCTGTGAAAGTCGGGTATGTGCAATGCGTTGATAAGTCCCACCGTTGAACTGATGTAGAAATCAACCTGTGGACAAACCTCCAACATCCGTTTCCTGTTTGCGACCACGTCTTCCCACACCGTGCCCTTACGCATCAACTCACCCCTCTTGCCTTCGGCGTCTAGGCTCGCACCTATCGAAACAGATTCAAACTTGTTCCATAATTCAAGAACATCTATGTCCTTGTACTTGGTCCTAGTGAAGTTGGTGTTGTATATCAGCCTCACGTGATACATTTTACGTCGGTCCAGTTCCTTCAATATCCTATAGTGTTCTTCCATGATTATCGGTTCGCCACCAGCGAAATAGAACTGTTCAACGTGTTCGAACTGTCCCAACATCTGATCCCATATGTCATCACTCCTCCTGCCAACTCGCATTATCTTGGCATGGCTGGGTGGTGCTCCTGTTAGTTTCTTGTGGTCCTCGTACCAATTAGAACTGAACCATGTGCCACAACTCCTACAGGCCAGATTACACAAATTACTGAACCTTATGTCCCAGTACTTGATCACGAAATCGGCCGTGCCATCTGGTTGTGTGTTGTCCACCATGCCGATGTTGTGTCCGAAGTGTTTGTTGGAACTCAGACGCAGACTGAAGAATCCCGACTGTTCTTGGTCATAACATTTGGTACAGTGTTTGCTCTTTTTATTGGCCAACATGTTACGCCTTATGCCCTTCATATCACCATTGTTGAACACCTCTGCCATCGAATTCTTGTTGAGATCTCCCACGGGGTACTTGTCCAGTGCGAAACAGCAAGGGTATGCCCTTCCATCTGGAAAAGCATGGATGTGTAACCAGGGCATCATGCAGAACGTGTCACTGTCTATCAACAACTCCTTCTGTCGAGCGGTCATATCATTTATCTTTAGTTTCTCGGGCTCCTTGGCCCCGTAATCATATGCCACGATACCATTCTCCTATGATCGGGAAGGTTTTTTCAAAGTCCCTTCCCGAGCGTTTGTCGTATTGGCTGTAGAAAGCCTTGAAGTCCTGCTGTAGTGTCTCCTGTGTGGCCGCGCCCGCATGCGGTGTTTTGACCACGTCCAGGTAATCTATCAGTCGCTGTGTTTGATTGATCTCCATGCCCTCTAACCATTTGCTATTACTAGTTAAGAACTTTTCAAGGTCGCCCTTGAATTTATTTCGGAGGTCATCTGGCAGGATTAGAGGAGATTGGAAACTAGGGAATCTCAGGATGTTCAATGTGAAGTTCATGCTAGGTCCATACACCTTGCCAGCATTCTTGAACCAAATGATCTTTTCAAGGAATTCCGGCAGTGATTCCAGACACAGTGCGTTGATGGTCGCCATGTTGTGTATCTCTGAGGGAACCTTGTCCACCATCATGTGTAGGACTTGACTGTGCCATTCACTGTAGTTTAATCCGTCCCTGATGTATTCCGCTTGTTGGAATGTGGACTCACAACTGGTGTATAGATGGAAGTTGCGGAAGTCCTTTAGTTTGGTCTTGAATCTGTCGATTATGCTCTGCTTGGCACCGAGGTTGGAGTTGATCGCTATACGCATGTCAGGGTTCATCTTGTCTCCTTGCGTCTCTATCCAGTCTAACAATCTCCACAGGTTGGGTGACATCATGGGTTCACCTCCCGTTATTCTGAGTTCGTCCAGGCTCTGGTGTAGGTCAGTCTCCCACCATTTGTAGAACGCTTCAACATAGGGATTGCTTTCATCCTTTTTGTAGGGTTCCGCTGAATCGTGCGCATGGGTGAAATGGTTACGTCCATCTGATGTCAATCCTGTGTATGGTCCTTGCTGTTTGATGTTGTTGGCCCAAGTTGAGCTGAAGGCGGGATTGCAGTATGTACAAGCGAATTGGCACGTCCTGTCAAACGCTATCTCCAGAGTTTTGAGATTCACATTCTCAGTGTGGTCTGTTTCGTATGCTTTCTGCAACTCCACGTCTGGATATATCTTGGATTTATAAACCCTGTCGCTGATGGAGTCCCTGCCAATGTCCTCTATCTTCCAGCAGTATTCACAACCCGCGGGTCTCTCCCCTGACTGCATCTGCCTGCGCTGTTCCTTCTTCTGTCGGGTATTGTGAATAGCACTGGGATTCGTCTTGATTTCTTCTAGGTCAATCTTGTGTGGCAGTGGGTGGTGGCAACTGGTGGTCATTCCCGATCCCAACCATATCGTGGCATTGTACCACTTGGCCGCACAGAAACTTGCCGACTTGGTGTCTAGTATTTTTTTCTTATATTCGAGGTCGTCCATCTTTACCCTTAAA
>Ga0222718_10004476_pt1 | contig 11599 bp, 18 predicted proteins | sample C33_27DmetaG_FD_165045 | JGI IMG/M metagenome (GOLD analysis project Ga0222718, IMG submission 165045) | Estuarine water microbial communities from San Francisco Bay, California, United States - C33_27D | ecosystem: Environmental > Aquatic > Marine > Unclassified | place: USA: California... | reverse complement strand
AGAATACATCGAAGACGAATACGAACCTATACTTGCACCAACCCTCAATCGCTTTACAGTCTTCCCCCTGAAGTATCCGGAGCTCTGGGAACTCTATAAGAAGGCCCAAATGTCCAACTGGACTGCCGAGGAGGTTGACCTCTCCAAAGATATGGATGATTGGAAGACCCTAAATGATAACGAACAGAAATTCATAAAGTATATCCTGGCGTTTTTTGCTGGATCCGATGGAATTGTATTTGAAAATATCAACAACAACTTTGCTGATGAGGTACAAATCTCAGAGGCTCGATCATTCTATGCTTACCAGTCCCATAATGAGATGGTACACGGTGAGACCTACTCCAAGTTGATTGACAAATATATTAAAGATGGTGCCGAAAAGAAACAACTTTTTGAAGCCATTCAAACTGTACCATGCATAGAGAAGAAAGCGAATTGGGCTCTAAAATGGTTCGACAAGTCCCGACCATTTGCGGAACGCCTCTTCGCGTTCGCTTGTGTTGAGGGTATCTTCTTTTCTGGAAGTTTTTGTGCCATCTATTGGCTTAAGAAAAGAGGACTCATGCCCGGTCTCTGTTTTAGTAATGAGCTCATCTCTCGAGATGAAGGGCTTCATCAAGAGTTTGCTGTCGAATTATTTAAACAACTCCGTAACAAACCGTCGACAGAGACACTTCATACAATCATCAAAGAGGCTGTCGAGATTGAGAAGGGGTTCATCCTCGATGCACTCCCTTGTAACCTGATTGGTATGAACTCTGACAAAATGTCTGAATACATCGAATACGTATCTGACCGTCTTCTCAAGCAGATTGGTCAACCCCCTATTTGGAACTCCAAGAATCCCTTTGATTTCATGGAGAACATTTCCCTCGACGGTAAGACAAACTTCTTCGAGAAGCGGGTTGGAGACTACGGTAAAATGGATGATACCTCAGATGAGATCGGGTTTGATGAGGAGTTCTAAAACATTTTGCTATCAATTTACAAAATTGACTGGAAAATGCTGTTATTTAATTGAAAAGGACTCCATCCGAGGACACGTCCATAGGCTCGAGGGTGCGACCACTGTTGGTCAGTTCGAGCTGGGGTTCACCAAAATCGGGCTCGGCATCGGGTGCCTCAGCCATTTGGGGAGGGGCAGACACAACAGTCTTGGTACCACATCCACACCCACTCTTCTTCTTTTTACCACCACTTTCCTTCTTGATGTTCATCATACCCCAAACAACGAGGATGAACACTAAGGTGTGTACGAGGAGACCCAGGGTCGAGGGGCACCCAGTGGGGGTGGAGATCCAAGAACCCAAGATTCGCCTGACGATACGGAAAGTCTCAGGGTTCGCAACGATGAAAAATGTGAGACCCGAGATGATGGAAATGATTAACTTCTCTTCCTGCTTCTTACCATTGCAGCCACAGCCACAATCTTTAAATAGACCCATGATTACTTTTTGATATATGTCAACAAAAAAATCGACTTAAAGTCAAGCCACCTACTATAGATATAACCAACCAACAATGTCGCTCTCTATTCAGCAATCTACCGAATTCTCCGCTGCCTCCGTGCAGTTCTCGAAACTTCGCAAAAACAAGAATGGCGGTAAAGCCGTCTATCTCAACGCCGGCGACAACAAGAAGCTCTACATCCAGTTCCCCTTCATGCGTTCTCCTTATGGTCTGAGCGCCTTTACCGATGAGGGTACTGGTCGTACTTCCTATTCCCTTGACCTTTCTTTCGACAGTGACAATGCTGAGGCTATGGAAGTTCACGACAAGCTCAAGGAGCTCGACGACATCATCGTAAACACTGTCGCGGCCAACTCCAAGGAGTGGCTCGGTAAGGAGTTCAATGTGGCTGTCCTCAAGGAGGCGCTCTACAAGCCAATGGTTCGCCCTGGTAAGGAGCAGTATCCTTCCACTATCAAGCTCAAGATTCTGACCAAGCCTGACGGCACCTTTGTTCCAGAAGCCTATTCTATGTCCAAGCAGCCAGTCTCTCTTGACACTGTCGAGAAGGGGCAGAAGTGTATGGCTATCGTTGACCTCAACCAGATTTGGTTCATCGACAACAAGTTCGGTGTGACGATCCGCCTTCAGCAGGTTCTTCTTGAGCAGTCTGCGAAGCTTCCCTCCTTTGCTTTCCAGGGTCTCAATCTTCCCGATGAGGAAGTTGATGTTGAGGTCGAAGAGGAGGAGGAAGTTGACGAAGTTGATGACCAGTAAAAAAATATAAGTTCCGAGTCCTACGAACTCGTCGCCACCCCCTATTCGTAAGTTGAAACAATCTTCTTACGAATATAATAATGAACGCCCAGGTGAAGAAATTGCTGAGGGGTAAAAAGGCCTGTGACCCAGCGTCCCACCTCTGGTTGAAAAAGAAAAATGGAACCATGACCAAGGGTGCTGTGAAGCTTGGTGAGGGTCAGTATGGTAAGGTGTATCGTGGATGTATTGATGATGGATGTGAAAAGTACATCGCTTACAAGGAAATCAGAACACCATCATTAACTGAAAAGACGAACATTCTACCACTTGCGGGATTTAAAAGAGCTCTCGATGAAATAAACCCAAAGATGGAATTTACCATCGCGAAAAAATTGGAAAGTTTTGGGGTTCCCAAGATGTACCTCTACAAGACGTGTGACAATAAGGACATTCTTTATACTGAATATGTGAAGGGTAAAGAGTTGGGGGAATGGATGAGGTTTCAACCCTCTCTACCCGCTATAAAATCCGTGATGGCTCAGGTAATCTACAATCTCTACCGTATCCAAAAGAAGTATCCAGGATTCCGTCATCACGATCTTCATACTGGAAATATCCTCGTTCGACCAGTCCCCGTGAAGGATATGAAAATCATGGGGTCTACGATTTCGAATGCGGGTTTTGAAGCTGTCATAATTGATTTTGGATTTGCTGTATTCCCTCGGATTAAGAATCCTCTCATCAATGCCAACAATTACAAGAACATTGGCATCTCGAGAAAGTCTGACAAACATTATGATTTACACTTCTTCCTGAATTCCATCCATAACTTGGTTCTTCAACCACGGACGCGCACAGAGCGAGTGGTAAAGACATTCATCGAAAACCTGCTACCTAAAGACTATCTTGTGAGTAGGTCGAACACTGTCAAGAACATGAGATTGAGGGGTAACAAGACTGTAAATTTGAACTTCAAGGAGGTTCTATCGAAACCTTTCTTTACGGGTGAGAAGACTGTGGTTTCCATTCCTATTTCTAAACCTAAACCTGTCATTAAAATTCAAGCTCCTAAACCAAAAACACCAGTAAACAAAGAGGCTGCTAAAGCAAGGGCTGTTGCTATCCTAAAGATGGGCAAAGCGAATCCCAAAAAACGCCCCGGTATCGTTAGAGCGCGACCTTGAAGACTCGCTTCGTACCCTCATCAACCTGGGAGAGTACCTTAAACTTTGGAGTCTTGACGAGTTTCTCACCACTCTTAGTGACGAATGATTTCATCCGTTCAACTTCACCACGGGGCATTTTCCTGGTGTACTTGAGCGTGACATTCTTCTTTCCAACAGTGAATACAGTTGAGGACATTTTAATATTTACTTACAATAAAATGCTCGCTTTCATCATTCTCGGATTGATCGCTATTATCGTTCTTCTTCAGACCACAAAGAAATCTTCCACTGGTGGGGGTAAGAAGTGGACTGTTTTCGGGACCATGGGGTGTGGTTGGACCCGAAAGCAGTTGGACTACATGAAGAAGAATGGAAAGCCTCACACCTTTGTGGATTGTGACAAGGGTGACTGTGGTGATATGGATGCTTTCCCAACTCTACAGGGTCCCAATGGTGAAGAACTTGTTGGGTACAGTGAGATCTAAAATTAGATGCCACGTACAATCTGGAGAGAGAGGGCGAGAATGAAAGCGTCCAACATAGTGTTGATGGGCTTGAGCACAGAGATGTGCTTCACGAGAGAGCGGTTCCACACGACACGGAGAAGGAAGGTGCTGATGAGAATAGACAGCACGAACACGAGAAACTCCATGAGCGCGTCAGAGCGAGTCTTGGCCTTGGTTACTTCTTGAATCATTTATTAGATGTGGATATTTTTTTCTACAACCATTACAAATGAAGGATCTTCCTCTGAGTGGTTCCGAAAGTAAGTTCACCAATCGGAGGTGGGGTTCCCAGAAAGGTATTGGGAATAACAACTGTTATGCCTATGCCGTGGGTGATTATGAAGCCTATAGGTGGCAAAAGTCTATACCCGGTGATCGGTCTGGACTCTCAAATGGGAATCATTCGTATACACACTGTACAGGTCTACCAAAGCGTGTCGTCTCGGATAATCCCAAAATAGTCTACAAAACTAGGGCCAATGAGAAGTGTAAAAAGGGGTACTATAAAGTTATGATGTTCGTCTCTCCTGGGCGTCCATCGAACTATATCCGTCAAGGGGATTTTCACTTCTACAAACAACATGGAGTTGTTGAATACAAAATCAAACCTGGAGATACAGTAGCATCTACAGCCAAGTTTTTCAAGGTTCCAGAATCTCGAGTAAAAAGAGCTGGTCCATTTAGGGTTGGTAAGCGTATCATATTCAAAGCGAATGTATTCAGTCACAAGCGTGGGTGGGCGACAGGTCCACTTCTGACTGATGCAAAAGGTAACGCCATTAAGGATCCCCGTAAGGCTTCTAGGAACTATCCTGGGTTGAACTATGAAACCTATTGTAGTTCATTCTGTGTCAAGAACCGAGGGATCAAAGTCGGTAAGACTCACCCCAAGGTCGGCAATAATGCTGTCTAGGTCGGATTGGTTTTCGACATCAAAGGTAATGTCGAAAAGATCTAGTACGTCGAATATCGAATCTTCGTTCAAGGACACAGAGTTTGCCGTCGCTGTGTAATTGTTTTGAATCGTGACGACAATTTTAAACTGTGAAGCGTCAAAAACCTTTCTACAGGTGGGGCATGTATTTTTACCTTGTTCTTTCCATTTCTCTAGACAGTGGGAATGAAACACATGTCCACAACGAATCGGAGGATTTGTCCTCGTCGATTTGACTTCATTGAGACATATGGCACATGTCGACATTCTAGAGTATGGGTTTAAAGTTTTTTTCGTGATTTTGCTCACCTAATAGATATCAGGGATCTTGAGAAGGGGTTTGTCACAGTTGTTACAGTTCGCCTTACCCTGTTCCTCCTGTACCTTGGAGAGAAGACTGGGACCCTGGGTTTGAAGCAACTTACGGTACGAGTAGTTGTCCTCGAAAGTGATGTTGTTTTGCTTCATCACATAGTTGTTGAAAAGCTGGGCAGAAGAGTTTATGGTGAAACACCTACCGTCGGCCATACCAAGTCGCTGAGACATTTTGTTAATATTACATCAGAAATTAATTTGTCTATTGGTGATCGTCTGCATCCAAGATTGAAAACCCTTCTCTCTGAGTTTTTCAATCATTGGATCACACTTGTATCCTAAAAAGATGTCAAAGACATCAGTCTCTTCAGTTCTCGACACTCGAATGTCTGGTTTCTCATTTATGTGCTGGTTGATGATGTTATAGGCAAAGGCAATCTCCTTCAGGGTCTCAGCTCCTGTGATGATAATCTTACCTGTGCTGAAGATACTACAAGTAATCTCCTTCATATCCTGCGCGGGTTTGAACTTGATCTTGACTGCCGAATATCGATCGGGTTCGAATGAAACTTTGAAGATGTCTTGGTACTCCTCAAACCAGTCAGCCACTTTCATAAGGTTGATGTTGTAGTTGAGGCTGAAGTTGGAGTTGATCATCACCACACGGAAAGCGTCGGTTGATACATTGATATCGAGCCCCAAAAACATCTTGAAGATGTAAATGAGTTGTGTGATGATACGCTTACAGTCAAAGAGATCGCAACACCCTGCGACTTGGATACTTCCATTCGGAAACACTTTGACCGATTTGGTACTGTAACTGTCATGATAGGTGAGTGTTACCTGATTATAGAAGGTTGTAGGCTTCAATTTCCATTCGAATCCATCTGTATTGGTTCCACTACGCTTGAGACGATACGACCCAACTCGTTCGAATGTTTCTCGAAGTCTTTTAATATCAATCGTCTGAATAAAGCTTGACACCATTGTGATTGTGGTAATTTTGACCCACGAAGGACAGGTCTCGTCGGGTAAGTTTTTTCGCATCTCATCTAGGGTGAGGAGATATGAAAAACTATTATTTGCGATAGTCGAATACATTTTTGGACATACTTTTCAGAATATGGATGGTTCACTTAGGTGTTTAAAGAATTTATTCGTTCTTTAAATACATGTCTTCATTTTTGAAATCTGCTAAAGCGGTTCATGACGTTGAGTCTGACCTGGCTTACATAGAAATCTATTATGACAAGTACACAAAGACTAAGGGGTACAAAGCATTCACAGACTACATCAACGCGGAACCCCTTGGGGACTGGACACAAATTCAGAGTGAACAGAGGGATATTCGTTATGATAAGTTTCTCGAAACGATGGTGACAAACACTCTCGAAGTACAGCAGCGTCTCGCGGAGCTTGCACTCGAAAATGTACTCATCTACGACCAGGATGATCGCACATATGTACGCCTCGCACATACCGTTAAAATTCTTGATCCAACATTCCAACCACCCCGTGTAAATATGGAGAGTGCTTGGCAAATGGAGTTTATTAAGAAGTTTTGCAAGAAAACGCTACCTGAGGTTATTCAGGAGTGTACAAACACTTCACGTCTCACACATTTCTTCAATATCTTATGTGTATTACAGCTAGCATGACCAAAAAGATGACCAAAAAGAGCCCAATGTAAGACATTCTAGACTTATTGGAAATGCCAACCTTGAGACGTTTCTTCTCTTTGCAAGTGAAGCCTGTGTCGATGTTGCGTTGAGGATGAACCCCCTTTAAAATAATACAAGGTTCAGTCTCATCCTTGCAAGCATTGGTCTCACAAAATACACTCTTCCTATCGGCTGGAAGTCCAGTCCCCTTGTTTACTTCCTGAAAATCATCAAAATCACCCGTCTGTCGAACGCCACCTGGAAGGGAGAAATCGTGTTGGACAAATGGATTGACATCATCGATGGCATACTCATCGTCGAGCATATGTTCACTCATCGTTGTTACTACTACTTCAGATTATATTTTTTCTCTCGCATCTTGTACCGATGTTCTTCCCACATCTTATCTAGATCAACGTTTAGCATATGGGCTAGTTGAAAGAGGTAACTGAATACGTCACCCATTTCCATCATCACATCTGTACCCCTCTCTTTCTTGAGGTTCATTTTTTTGAACGTCTTCTTATACTGTCGGATGGCGGATGCAAGTTCTCCAAACTCTTCAGTCAGGAGAAGCCATACTGTATCCACCGCAGCCCGATCCCATCCCTTGGATTTACATACCTTTTCCGTTTCATATTTATAGTAGTTCAAACTCATTACTTATATTATGATGGATTCCAATCTTTAATTGATTCCGATTTTATCATTGAAGTCAATCTTTTTGCCGACAGTACTGGTGTTGATGGGTTGGTCCAGGAGTGTACGAGTCGTGTCAATATCATTCGCATACGCGATGTATTGGGATACACCCGTTTGGATTTGAGACAACGACGTCTCGATGACTTTGGTGTTCATGTATTTCACTTGCTCGTTGATCTTGGTGTAGTGATCACCAGCATTGTTGATGAAGACCACACGCATGATCGCGTACATGTCATCTGGGTTCTGGTAATCTATGGCGATACCACTCCTGTTCTTAAAAGTCTGACGAACCCCACGCTGAATAAGATTCTTGTTGAAATCCGAAAAAAACAAAGTGTTCAGTGGAGTTTCACACTGCTGGAGAGAATCAAGGTGGAGGTTATCACACATTTAATATATCCTCGGAAAAAAATTGTGTGTAAATAGTAAATGTTGAACATCGCCGACTTCGATGAGGCGTATGCCAACAAGCCGTCTAATGTTGAGGAAATTCCATGCAAACCCCCAGCCTGCTTCGTGGGTTCCTACCCCCCAGTGGCCAAGGCTGGTGAACAAGGTCCATTCTTCGTGAACACCTACCTTCTCCAACCTAACCGCAAGTTCGAAACTTTCGGAACTGTTCCTGTGAGGAGCAAAGATCTTGAGTGCAAGAAGTAAGTTAAAAATAAAATTAGAACCTTAGATATATGAGGGTCATTAAACGCTCAGGTCGTATTGAGGATATGAAATTTGATAATGTCACCAATAGGATCAAGAACTTAACGTATGGACTCTCTGAAAAATGTGATTCTACCAAGGTTGCGCAACAGGTATTCTCCTCACTGTATGACAATATCACAACACAGGAAATTGATACACTCTCTGCTGAGATTTGTATTGGTATGATCACCTCCGACCCCGATTATGAAACCCTCGCGACTCGTATTGTAGCCAGTAACATCCATAAAGTGTGCCCCAACAACTTCCATCTCGCGATGCGAAAGCTTCACAAGGCTGGTGTCGTCACTGATCAGATTGTCGAAGTCGCTCAGCAGGTGAAGAGTGTCATCGATACTGATAGAGACTTTGAGTTTGGATACTTTGGTCTCAAGACACTCGAAAAGAGTTATCTCCAGAGGGTTGATGGTAAACTGGTTGAAACTCCTCAGTACATGTTCATGCGTGTCGCCATTGGAATTCACGGCAATGATATCAGTTCGGTTATCGAGACATATGACATGATGTCCAGAGGCCTCTTCATCCACGCCACACCAACTTTATTCAACTCAGGTACACCCCGACCCCAGATGTCGAGTTGCTTCCTGATCGCCAATAAGGGTGATTCCATTGATGGCATCTACGGAACCCTCACAGAATGTGCTCAAATCAGTAAATGGGCAGGTGGTATTGGGATGCACATCCACGATATTCGTGCGAATAAGTCTCGCATTCGGGGTACAAATGGTCAATCCGATGGTATTATCCCAATGCTTCGCGTCTTCAACGCAACAGCTCGTTATGTAAACCAAGCTGGTCGTCGTAAGGGGTCCATCGCTGTATACATCGAACCCTGGCACGCTGATATTATGGATTTCCTCGAACTTCGTCTCAACCAAGGTGATGAAGAGGCTCGTTGTCGTGATCTCTTCTCGGCTCTTTGGATCCCGGATCTCTTCATGAAGAGAGTTGAAGAAGGTGGGAACTGGTCTCTCTTCTGCCCCGACAAAGCCCCAGGTCTCTCTGATGTCTATGGGAAGGAGTTTGAAGAACTGTACCTAAAGTACGAAGAAGATGGTCGAGCTAACTCAACCATTCCCGCGGCAGAGCTGTGGAAAGCTATTCTCAAGTCTCAATCTGAGACTGGTACACCATACATGCTCTACAAGGATGCCTGTAACTCAAAGTCGAACCAGAAGAACTTGGGTGTCATCAAGAGTTCCAATTTGTGTACGGAAATCATCGAGTACACCGACAAGGATGAGACAAGTGTCTGCAACCTAGCTTCCATCGCTCTCCCCAAGTATGTGAATACAGAGACAAAGTCCTTCGATTACGAAGCTCTCCATAAAGCTACGAAGGTTGTCACGAAGAATCTTAACCGTGTCATCGATCGCAACTTTTACCCTGTGGAGACTGCCCGACGCTCCAATATGAAGCATCGCCCAATCGGTCTCGGTGTCCAGGGTCTCGCAGACGTATTCATCCTTTGTGGCCTCCCCTTCGACTGTGAAGATTCGCGTCTTATGAATGCACACATTTTTGAGACTATGTACCACGCAGCCCTTGAAGCAAGCTCGGAACTGGCTGAGGTTGAGGGTTCTTATGAGTCTTTCCAGGGATCCCCTGCATCCCAAGGTATTCTCCAACCTGATATGTGGGAAGGTGACACCAAATTTAGTGACCGCTACGACTGGGACGCCATGAGGGAACGGGTCAAGACGAAGGGACTTAGGAACAGTCTTCTCATGGCCCCCATGCCCACCGCTTCTACTGCGCAAATCCTAGGCAACAACGAATGCTTTGAACCATACACAACAAACATCTACCTCCGACGCACTCTCGCAGGTGAATTTGTGGTGGTGAACAAGCATCTCGTAAATGACTTGAAGAAAGCGGGTCTGTGGTCAAAGGAGATGAAAGACCTGATGGTCAAGGCTGGGGGATCTATCCAAAACATTGTGGATATTCCAGATGACATCAAGAAGCTGTATAGAACTGTGTGGGAGATCAGTCAGAAGTGTATCATTGATATGGCTGCGGATCGTGGTCGTTTCATCGATCAGTCTCAATCTATGAACCTCTTCATGGAGAGTCCCACAATGTCCAAGCTCTCCTCGATGCATATGTACGCGTGGAAGTCGGGTCTAAAAACGGGGATGTACTACCTGAGATCCAAGGCAAAGGCTCGACCAATCCAATTCAGTCTTGAACCAGACTGTGTGGCGTGTTCGGCTTAAAGTTTTAATAGGATATGTATCCAGAAGTCATGGACAAGGCAATCGAAAATATTCAAATCAACCAGTTTAACAATCGTAAAATTGTCATCTCTACAAAACAGGGAACACCATTGCGTGTTCAATTCCCTCGGATGTACATGCCCTTCGGTGTCTCGGGTTTCACCCCTGAAGTCGGTCCAACCAAGTACAACATTGATTTCGCAATCAAGGGGTATGACGAGGAAGACAGCTACATGAAAAAGTTCTATGACTCACTCAAGACATTGGAAGATATGATTATCGATGCAGTTGTCAACCAAAGTGAAACAATCTTCGGAAGTCAGATGACCAAGGAAGAACTCAAGCCAATGTTCAACTCGAATGTCAAAGAATCACCTGATCGCGAACCAAAGTTTCGTGTCAAGGTTGACACAGATATGGACGACAATATCAAGGCGAGTGTGTTTAACGCCGACAAAAACCCTATGAAAGATGAAGTGACTAATGGTCTCTATGCAAGAAATTCGGGACATGCTATGGTGGAACTTAACAGTGTGTATTTCTTGAACAGGAAGTTTGGGTGTACTTGGAAGCTCAGTCAACTTATCGTTTATGAGCCACAGAACCTCAAGGGGTTCCAATTTAAGATCTAGATTTATTCAAAAGTAAAATACTATAAACAGCCTGAGCCTCCTTCAGAAGCTTACCATCTACCCTGGTAAACTTCTTAGGGTCCATACCTAATTTAATCTTAGCCACTTTTACGGATTCTGACCAATCTGTGAGAGTCATCCTTACTTATTATCCTTGATTATTTTTTTGTAGGTCTTAGTATTCTTCGAGGGGACAAGGCAGAAAGTGCCCTTCGCCTCGGACTTCTCCTTCGCGAGGTCAATGAACGCCTGGAACTTAGGGTTCTTCTTCAGGGACTTCTTCGCCGCCTTGCTCGCCGCCTTGGAAACAATGCGACCATCCTTCATAAGAAGATCCTTCTTCTCGAGACCACCCGAGGTCTTATCAGCAGTGCCGTGGAAAACTTCAGCGCGGGAACCAATCATCTTTTATATTACGCTTTGAAAATTTTCTTGATGTCCAAGATTGAAATCTTGTCACTCGTCCTGTTCACAGGGATTTGTTTTTCAATTCGCTCATCGTTGAGTACCTTCGAACACACGATCGACTTGTG
>Ga0222718_10004473_pt1 | contig 11605 bp, 18 predicted proteins | sample C33_27DmetaG_FD_165045 | JGI IMG/M metagenome (GOLD analysis project Ga0222718, IMG submission 165045) | Estuarine water microbial communities from San Francisco Bay, California, United States - C33_27D | ecosystem: Environmental > Aquatic > Marine > Unclassified | place: USA: California... | reverse complement strand
GAAGTCCCGAGCCGGCCACACGTTGATGCCGAGCGTTTTCTTCATGCGAGGCTCCAGACGATTGCCTGACGGCCTGTGCGTGTCGGCATACGTTTGCCTGTGTCTACGACCATGCCTGCGGCTGCGAGCTCGCTGCGACGTGTACGCACGCCCGAAACAGACACAAGCTCTTCCTGGTCGTCAGCGATGCGCACACACAGCTGCTCATCAGTCATCGGGCCATGCGTGTGCAGGGTTTGCAGCACGAGCGCTTGCATCCACGTCAGCGTTTCAAACGTGACGCTTGCAGCGGCTGCGTGCGACGTTTCAGGGTCAGTGTTGCGGGCCCTCGGTGTCGTGTTGCTGTAGATGATTTCGGGCCGGTATTGGTCGCACCAGGCGATGTGTCGGCCTTCGCTGCCGCAGTTGTGGCAGATCATGCTGCACCTGCCTGCCGGTCGAGGGCACGATCGAGACGGAACTGGTCAGCGCTCCAAAGGTGGGTTCCGACGCCGATGCGGGCGGCGCAACGCTTCAGCGAGTCGCTCACTGCGTCCTTCATGCGTGCGCCGTCGTGCGGCCAGTTCTCGGGCCGTTCACAGTCGCCGGCGTCCTGCACCGTCGTCAGGCGGCCGTCGATCTCCACCGACAATTCGCCGATGACGCCGCAAATGTGCCCGGTGTCGGAATCTCGGATCTCGCGCACGATGCGGAAGTCGAACGGGCCGACCACGGCCAGCAGCTTTTCGACCACCACCGAGTGTTTGACGTACGAGCCGAACCCGGTCGGGTTTTTCTGGATCAGTGACTGCGGAAAGGGTTTAGCGAGCTGTGCGAGCTGGTCGGTCATGAGCAGCTCCCAAAGCAAGCGGCCGGGTTGAGGGCGACGTCGGCGAGCATGAGCACGGCCAGGACGCCGGCGGCGATGAACCCGGCGATGGTGAGGGCGTCAAGTAGGCGGCTCACTGGTCGGCCTTCTCGGCGGCGTAGTCGACCAGCAGCAGCATGGGCCGCTCGTCGAACTCAAGGACGGTCACCTCGGGCGGAAGCTCGTCTTGCAGCGTCGGCAGGATGGTGTCGAGAGCTGAGAGGCTGTCGATGCCGTAGTCCTCGAACGCCACCGTGAGGGTGATGCGTGCGTATTTCATTTGTTTCTCCAGTCTGTGCCCGGTTGGGCAGGTGTTATCCAATCAGACTGTGGAGAACTCGTCAAGGATCAGACGATGCGGACGTCACCAACGGTGCCCTCGACGACGTCGACAGTGACGGAACCTGCCCGGCGTGCACCAGGGCCGGCTGTCTCGGCGTACTGCGGGCTGCCCGCATCCTCCGACGGGCATTGAATCCAGGTGCGAGGCCCGAGCCATTCGCACCGGAACGAGTGAAAGTGGCCCGAGATGAGCAGGTCAGCGGCACCGATCGGGCGATGGTTGCCTGCCTGCTTGTCGTGCCATGCCTGAGCTTTACCCTGCCCGCCGACCTGGTGGCCGTGGAACAGGCCGACACGCAGCCCGTCGACTTCGACGCACACCGTCAGGTCATCGCCGGGCACGGCCCATGAAACGTCGTTGTATGCCTCGCTGTGGCTGGCAGCGAAGCGGCAGTCGTCCACGACGGCAATATCGACATTGTCGGAAACGATCGAGTCACGTTTGCCTTGCCGGTTCTCGCCGTGATTGCCAGGCACAGCAGCGACGGTCACGGTTTCGACGAGGGTGCTGGCTTTGTCGATGATCGCCATCGCTGCCTCGCGCACGACGGCGCGTTGTTCTCGGTCGGTCATCTCGACGCTGTAGAGCTGCTGCGCGCCGTAATGGTTCGGGCTGCATGACTCGACCAGGTCGCCACCGAACGCCACGAGGATCTCGCCAGGCTTGCCGGCTTGCCGCCATGACTGCTCGAAGCGTGCCGGGAGCTGGCCGAGGCTGTCCAAAACGTGCTCGATGGTGCCTGCTTTGCCGACCTGCCAGTCCGACGTGGCCCATACCTGCCCGCCTGGGGCCGCTGAGAGCCGCTGTGAGCGTTTGCGGCGTCGCAGCGTCCCGATCAGGTCGTCGAGGTCACCGAACGCTTTAGAACGGCGCACAGCGGTGATGCGGTAATACCAGCACCACTCCCCGCCGGCTTTCTGCTGCCACTTGCGCACCTGCAAGCTGCCAGGCTTGATCGCCCACTCGCCAGCGTCGAGGCGCATCTCGGCCAGGATGGTCGCCTCGTCGGGGTCGATCGCTTCGGTGGTAGCGAGGCCGGTGAACTCGGCGACGCCTGTCTCGTGGTTGATGAGGTGGCCGGGTTCCCAGCCGGGCGGCGGCCGGTCCGGCCCATTTCGGTGGGCAGTGAGGCGCGTAAATTCTTCAGCGGCGGACATGTTCACGCCACCTGACCACCGAGCTGTACCCCATATCGATGCCGACAGCTTCGAGGCTGCGCTGAATCATGGCGATGTTGGGGTGGTCGTCGTTGAGAGCTTCGACGATTGCGGCGAGCAACTCGGGGTCGTTGGCATCGAGCTCGCGTGTGACAGCGTGGAAGTTGGGCCGCCTACTCGGCACCATTGTCTGACGAAACTGGTCTGCCTTCGACACGGTGGTGGTCCTCCAGGTGGTGGTCGAGTCGGTGCGCTACCCGGTCGACTCGGTCCAGCGTCAGTTTTGAGCGTTCGTCGAGCCGGCCGAGCAGTTGCCGGCTTTCGCCGTGTTGTGCTGTGTTTTCGGCGCGCAGGTTGCGAAGTTGCAGCAACGAGGCGAGGGCGATGCCGCCGAGAGAGAACGCGCCGGTGATGAGAGCGACCCAAACCTGCATGTCGGCATGTTAGGCGATGACGTCGTAAAGGTCGGGCACGACGTGCTCGGCAAAATCGGCTCGGATGATCGGGCCGTCGAACGTGGCAAGCCAGTTCTCGGGGTTCTTGATCGGGCGGGCTTTGCCGTTCGAGCAGGCCCAAACCTTGCCGTTCGTGGTCGAAACAACGGTGTGCAGCATGTCTTTGTGGTCCTCAAGGTCTGTGATCGTGTTTGTTTGTTGAAGGCCGGCGAGAGCTTCGGCCGGGCATTCGGTGTAGGAAAGTGCGCCGTGAGCGACAACGCTGCGCCAGTGGCCCAGATGGTTTTCGTTGGACAGCTGGCGGGTGAGCCAGTCGAACGAGCGGCGCTGCGCCGGCGTGACAGCGTCACGGCCTTCTCGGTAGTCGCCGATCAGCGCAACGCTGAGCGTGTTGCCGTTCGACAGTTTGACGTCGGGCCGGGTTGCTCGGTTGGCGGCGTTGCGGAACTTGACGCCGCGACCTTCGAGGATGGTGCCGTCAGGGTGCAGCAGGTACGAGTAGGGCAGCGACGAGAAACGGGCGGTCCAGCGGCGGTCCCAGATGACGTTTTCGACACGTTGGGCGTCTTGGGCTGGGAACCTTGAGGTGGCGGTGACGGTGTGGTGAACGACGACAGCGGCGGCCGGGCCGGGTTGGCGCACGCTGGTCGGCCACCAGCGGCCACGCTTCGACCATTCCTCGAACCGAACGAGCGGTGCGGGAGGCCGGCCACCCAGGCGGGTCATTGTCCTGTTCTGGTCGGCGGTTCCAGCAGCAACGCAATGACGGTCGCTGAGAACGCCGTGACGGCTGCGACTTGTTCGGCTGACCAGTTCACGCCGAACGCTGTGATGAGCGCCACGGCAGCGACGATGACGGCCTGGAGCCGGCCAGGATGAGCTCGCAGCCGGTCCATCATGGTGCCTCGGGTGGTGTCCAGGTCGGGCCGGGCGTCCAGTTGGCGGGCGCGTCTCTGAGCTGTTGGCGGTAGGTGGCCCAGGCTGCTGCGTTGCCGGTTGGGTCGTCGGCGGCCTGTGTCCAGTCGCTGCCGGCGAGCAGGGCGTCACGGTGTAGGCGCATGCGTTCGAGCCACCACTCGTTTGGGACTTCGTCGGGGTCGAGGTCGCTTGTCAAGTCAAACATGGGTCAGCTTCCTACTCGGTAAACGCCGGTCCACACAATGCGGTCGCCGGTAGCCCAAGTGAACGGTGCGGTTGAGCTGAGCGCAGCGAGGGAGTTGCTGGCTGGCGTGGTTGCGTCTTGTTTTGCGTATTGCAGCAAGACGCCGCCACCGAACACGCGTTTTGCTGCTCCAATGACGAATTGGACAGCGGAAACGTTGACAAACTGACAGGTGATTGACACAGCGTGCTCATAGGTGTCTGAAGCTGTGACAGGGTCGTCGACTTGAACATCGCCAGTGATCGCTGACGTGCTGCCCAGAATGAACTGACCTTGCACCACCACAAAATCGTTGACGCGCTGATAAGTGCCCGAGAGCGTGCCATTGCCGACCGTTACACCGCTTGAAAACGTCGGCGTCCAGTCTGTTTCAGACTCGCCGATAGAGTTGAGCTGACTGGCTTGGAGAGTAGCCCCTGCCACGAAGGGAAACGGGTTGGTCACGGTGTCATCCTAGTTTGTTGGTGTCGAGCACGCCGCGTTCCGTGTCATCAAGGATGAAGGCGAGGTACACGGATTGCGGGCGTAGCCGGAGCGTGACGGTGGTGTCGGCGGGTGTGGCGTCGATGGTGCGGCCGACGGTGACGACCTCGTCGGTGCGGGAGCTGCCGCCGGTCGGCGTGTAGGTGACGCTGGCGGTGTTCCACCAGCCGTCGGTGACGTCGAGCAGGGCACGCCACTTCGCGACGTCGGCGTTGCGGGATTGCACCATGCTGTCGCTGACCTGCAACGCCGCCGCTGTCATGTCGAACGTTTCGTCGTATGAGTACCGGTTGACCCACAGCTGCGCCGTTCTGAGCGCCTGGGCGTCATCGACCGACGACGTTTGGTAGGTGCGGTTGCGGGTTCCGTAGCGTTCCTGCGAAGCGGTGTCGCTGTACGTTTGGGCGGTGCCGCCGTTGAGCGCTGTGATGTTCGCAGCGTTCGTGATGAGGTCGACGTGGAAGTCACGCACCAGCGACCGGAAAGGCAGCTGCCCGGTCGGCATCGGGTCGTTCTCGGTGAACACGAACACGTCGCCGGTGGCGTACACGCCGGCCCGTGCCAGGCCGTCGACGGTAAAGCCGGTCCATGCGTCCTGAACAAAGTAGGTGCCGTCAGTGTCAAGGATTGTCGGGAACGCCACGGTCTGTTCGTTTGGCATCACCGAGTTGTTGATGACGTCGCCAAGGTTGTAGGTCGCCGAGGGCAGATCATGTGGCACGTCAGCAGCAGTGTCGTTGAGCTCATGCCAATAGGTGTTCATCGATGAGAGCCCAAGCGTCGGCACTTTGACTGTGCTTCCGAGGAACGTCGGGTTCGTCATGTGATACAGCTGATACGCCGTATTGATGCCGACAAGCGAAAACGTCCGTGCTTCTTGCCGGCCAACGACCTGGAACACGTCGAGAGCGGTGAGGGTGACGGCGCTGTTGCCGTTGCCGTCGTCGGTCATCGCAAAGTCAGTGATCACGCCGTGAAACACGGACACGCTGACGCTGTCGACGGTGGCCTCGAGGAACAGGCCCGAGGTGAGCCAGTCGACGTTGGCGTAGGTGCCTGAGCCGCCGGGCGTGAGCTCGCCGTCGGAGTTGTCGAGGGTGACGGTGGCCCGGCCGGTGCCGAGCTGGCCGGGGTCGCATTGCTGGTCGATGCTGAGGCCGAGGGTGCGGGAGGCGTGGTCGGTCAACGACAGCGACGCGCCGCTGTATTTGCCGACGTTGACGGCCCACGTCGTGTTCTGGGCCATCAGTACCGGGCCGTTCCGACCGGGACCGGGATCGCTCCACGCCGGCGGACGTAGTCTTGGAGGGCTCGCACGACGTCGTCGCCGTTGCTGCCGGCTGGCATGTTGACGGTGACGTTGATGTCGCCGCCGCCGGCCATACCGCCGAGTCGGTTGTTGTTCATGATCGTGCCCGAGCCGGACGGCACGAAGAGCTCGGGGCCGGACTCGCCGACGATGTACGGGGCGCTGCCGATGCTGACCGGGCCGCCGGCTGCACGGCCGAAGATGAAGTCAGCAGCTGCGCCGAAGATGCCGCCGCCAGGCAGCAGCGAGCTCACAGCGTCGATCAGTGCGCCAGGCGCTGCCTTGATGCCTCGCACGATTGCGTCGATCAGGTCTTCGCCGAGATCCCTTGCTGTTCTGCGGATGAAGCTGCCGAGATCCCACAGCAGGCCGCCGAGGGCGATAAGCACGTCAGGAGCGACGTCAATGATCCAGTCGACAAGGGCACGCCCCCAGCTTGCGATGTTGCCAGCGAGTAGCGGCAGGCCGACCATCGTGATCCAGGTGCCGATCCGCACAAGGAGGTTGCCGAGCTCGCGAAGCAGCGGCGGGATCAGCGGCCCGACCCACTCAAGGAACGCAGCAGCCCATTCGCCGAGCTTCGTCACGATCATGTTCAGGCCGGGACCAATGAACCATTCAGCGAACCGTACGATGAGCTCGCCGAGCGTGCTGATGAAGGGCGGGATGAGCGGGCCGATCCAGTCAATGAACGCTTGTGCCCATTGGCCGAGCTTGTCGATGATGACGGGCAGGGCGTCGTCGATGAACCAGCTGCCGAACCTGAGCAGCAGGTTGCCGAGGGCGGCCAGGAACGGCGGCCCGACCTGCCTGATCCAGTCCACGAACCCTCGTGCCCACACGCCGAGCTGCATGCGGATCATCGGCCACGCGTCTTTGATGCGTTGCGACACGTTCGAGATGACGCCGCCCAGGCCGTCTTCCTCAAACACTTCGATGAGCTCGACGACGATGTCGGCGGCTTTGGCGAACAGCGGCAGCAGTTTGCGGGCGAGGCGCTCCTGAAGCTCGCCGAACGCCGCCTTGAGCCGGTTTTGTGCTGCGGTGAGTTTGTTGCCGCCGGCAGCGTATGCCTCCTGCGCATCGGTCGACTTCTCAAGGATCAGCGCCTGCGTCGCTAGCGCTTTGTCCTGTTCGGTGATGGCGTCGCGGCCTTCTTGCTGTGCGATCAGCAGGGCACGCTGGTCGACCTCGGCCTGATTGATCGAGATACCGAGCGATTTGAGCGAGTCACGTTCGCCGAGTAGCGCCTTCGACAGAATCTCGGCTGTTTCCTCGACGCCACGCTGCCCGCCGGACCATTCCGACAACGCACCGGCTAGGCCGATGATCTCGGTTGACATGCTGGCGGCTTCGTCGGCCGTGAACCCCATCGGCTTGAGCAGGTCGCCGGCGTTAGCAGCGAGGCCAGCCGCCTGCGTCGAGGTGAGGCCCATGCGCGCAGCGACCTCGTCGGCCCAGCCCGTAACCGTGTCCAGCGAGCTGCCGGAGAACACAGTGCCGATCTTCTGGTCGAGGGCGGTCAGTTCCTCGCCGACGTCAAACAGCTGTTTGCCGATGACGATGGAAAGGCCGCCAGCGGCACCGGCCATGACACCGAAGCCTTTGATGACGTTTGTTGAAACGGTGCCGACTTTGCTGCCGAACCTGCTGAGCTTGTCGCCTGCCTCACCGACAGCACGCTTGAACTGCTTGGCGTCGCCGAGAATCGCGACGTTGATGACGCTTGAGCCTGCTGCCATGTCGCAATCCTAGAACGTGCGCTTGATGATCGCCCGCACCTGGTCGTTGTACCGGTCGACCACCTGCTGGCGGCGATCATCGAGGGCTTCATACAGGAACGGCTGCGGCCTGATACGGCCACGAGTGCGGCTGCCAGGATCGCCGAAATGGATACGGCCGGCGTAGGGCACCGAGGTCGGGCCGCTCTTTCGGTTGTTGCCTGCCCGAACACGCGCAGCGGTCTTGGTGCCGGAGCCTCGCACCGAGTTGCGCAGCCGGCCGCTACGCACCGGCGTTTTCGTCTTCGCCGTGCCGGCGACATCGTCTGCGAGCTCTTTGTGCAGGTCTTTCAGGTCGGTCATGTCGTCGCCGACTTCACGGAACTTGCGCCGCAGCTCCCTGCCGCCCTCGACTCGGACTGCGGGTTTTGCCATCGTCAGCGCCTCCGTGCTGCTTTCTCTTGCGCCTGCTGACGCTCTTTCAGTATCGCCTGCAACGCACGAATGACGGCCGGGGAAGCGTTCTCAAGCTCGCTGATCGGTTGCCCGGTCGCGAGTGCCAACGAAGCTATGCCGTAGGCGGTTCCCCTTCGGCTAAAGGGGTGTCGTTGTCGCTGTCGAACTCGATGTCCACCAGCGTGTCTCGGAACTTTTCCCAGGTCGGCACCACGAGCCCGGCGTGCCGGCGTGATTCCCACGCCAGCCACGCCACATGCTCGATTTTCGTTTGCTGCAACGCCTCGATGGCGCTTGGCAGGTTGAAGTACCGCTCCAGCTGGAGCAGCGTGCCCATCGTGGGTTTGCTTGTGACTGGCTCCGTCTCGTCGGCCAGTCGGGTTGAGATGGAGAGGTCAAGCATGTCAGCTGGTGGTCACCGTGACTGCGCCGGACAGCGGCCAGGTCACCGAGACGGTGGCGAGGTCGGACACGCTGCCGTCGATGATGGGCAGCTCAACGACCAGAGCGCTTGCTGAGTGCTTCGGGTTGTCAGCTGCGACTGCGGCGCTGGTCGGGGTCATCTCGACGGTGGTCGTGGTGCCGAGCAGCGGGTACAGGGTGGCGTACACCGACGACGCAGCGAAGTCCTGGTGGAACTCGATCGACACGCTGCCGTCCTTGAGTCCACCGATGCGGGTGCGGTTGCTGTCACCCATCGCTGTCGTCTCAAGCTCGTCAGCGGTTTCGGTCCAAGTCACACTCGCGATGTGATCGGTCAAATCGACGGAATTTACGGTCACGGTGACCGAGTTGGAAAGAAAAACGGCCATCAGTCGGCCTCACTTTCTGGGTTGGCCTTTCGGCTGTTTTTCGGTTTCGCTTCAGCCAGGTGGCCTGCGGCGATCAATGCGGGCACGTTCGCGCCCTCGAGGTCGTCGTCGGTCACGGTGTCGCCGTGCTCATGGCCGACGAGCTTGTGTGACGTGACGGTGTAGCTGGTCATCTCGAATACGCCTCCACGAGGAAGCGAGCCCCTATGAACTCGCTGTCCCCGTAGGCTACCACGCCGTAGTCGACGGCTTGGCGAACCTGGCAGGTAGTGGCTGCGCCGCCGAGGGTCGGGTCGGCCTCGACAGCTGCCGGCACGCTGTTCGGGCCGCTGATGAGGTCGTCGAGGGCGTCCTGGGCAAATTCCTCGGTCATGGATTGCACGGCGCACACCAGCTCGAAGTTGAACACGGTGAGCGAGCCGCCGCTGCCGATCATGCTGTCGTGGTAGGTGGCGACGGGCCGGCCAGGAACGACCACGGCCGCCGGCGCAACGATGCGGTTCGGGACGGTGGCGTGCACGGTCAAGAACGTCGGCACAGTCTCAAGCTGTGCGGCGAGGCCGTCACGAATGGCGGTGTAGTCGGCCATCAGGCGGTCGCGAGCCGCTTGTATTGCTGGAGCAGGGCGGCGACGTCGGGGTCCTGGCGGCTGATGCGGGCGATGCCGTAGTCTGCGAAGCCGGTCATGATGCCGAGCGGGGATGCTTTGCGCTGGTACAGGCGTGCGGCGAGGATGAGGGCGGCCTGCTGCACTGCGTACGGGACGGCTGCGGCGTTCTGATCGCCGTAGGCGGCTGTGACCTCGACGGCTGGCCGGCCAGAGAAGTACCGGGGCCAGTCGCCGGACACGTTGAGCAGCGACGTGAACGGCGGTTCGTTGAACGGCTGCACCACAAAGTCGGTCGTGATGGTCAGCGTCGTGTCGTAGGAGCCGTCGTTGTTTGTGTCTGTCTTGACTACGAGCCCGGTGAGGGTGTGGAACTGGTCGACGAGCAACACCTGCGGATCTTCGGCACGGTACACACGAGCCTCGGTGACCGTCTCAAACGTCGTGTTGGTGTAGCCGTCGACCAGGTCCTGGGCGGCGTTGATCGCTGCGGTTAGCGGCGTGTCTTCGGACGTGGTGCCGCTCGGGATGCCGAGGTAGTCCTTGAGCACGCTGAGCGACGTGTACGCCATCGTTACGCCTTCTTAGCCTTCTTGGTGGCCTTGGTGGCCGGAGCCGGTGCGGGAGCCTTGACGGGCTTCTCAACACGGCTGGGGGCCTGCTTTTCCCAGAGCTTGTCAGACATGCTGAACCTTTCGAGGGTAGGGGTGTCGGCCGGGCCGGGACTGGTACCGACCCGGCCGACGATGTGGGGGACCTATCAGAAGGTCGGGGCCACGAGGCCGGTGCCGCTGATCTTCGAGATCGAGGCGGGGTACCGGCCGGGGATGAAGGTCGCGTACTGGTACGCAACCATCGTGACCGTCAGGTTGAGGCCTGCGGTCTGGTCCATGCGGACGAGGGCCGGCGCACCGGCGTCCTCGAACAGCAGCATGTCGGCACGGCGGACGATGTAGACCTCGTCCTCGTTGGTGCCGGTGCCGCCGTTGGTGATGATGTTCGCATCGGTCACGACGGGAAGGCCAGCGATCGACGCACCGGTGTTGCCGTAGCCGGCGACCGGTCCGACGCCCATGGCGTTCTGCGGGACGTTCTGCGAGGGCACCACCAGCGGGCGGTTGCTGGAGTCGACGCCGGCCTGCATGAAGGCGAGGCGGCGGGGGTGCATGACGATGAGGTCGGCACCGGCGTACCGGTTGCTGTTGACCTGCTGGATGCCGTCGACAATCTTGCTGTAGAGCTCGGCAGCGGTCGGCGACGCGTCGGTGTAGGTGACGTCGTTGATGCCGGAGACGTTGCTGAGGCCCAGGAGCTGACCGGACGAGCCGGAGCCGTTGAGCAGCTGGTTGTCGAGGGTGGTCGCCATCGCGCCGAGCATGTCGGCCGCCACGAGGGCGTCGACGCCGGTGCCACGCTCGACGGCCTGACGGCTGAGCTGCTGGCCGGCGGCGATGGTGCGCACGTCGGCGGTGAGCAGCGTGTCGTCGATGTCCGTTTCCGAAACAGCGTCGTTCTCGGCGGCCTGCACGGCAGCGCTGGAGCCGGTGGTCACACGCGAGATGTTCACGGTGAGGCCGTCGGCCGGGAGCGGCAGCGAGGTGCACTGGTCAGCGAACGGCCGGCCCGCACGGGCGAGCTCGGCGGCGAGCTGCGTCAGGTACTGCGGCACGACGAGGCCGGCGTAGTTCGCCGAGCTGCCGTCACGGTGCTCGACATCCATCTCGTCACGGTGACGAGCGAGGCGGGCCTGGGCGTCGGTGTCGCCGTAGGTCTGCGCGTGGTACATGTCCGAGAAGAAGCTGTGGTTGCTGCGCTCGGAGTAGGTGATGGGCTCGCTGTGGACCTGGACAACGCCGGCGGCCGAACGGGCCTCGGGTTCATCGGTCGCAGCGACCTCGGCACGAAGCTTCGCCGCTTCGAGGTTCGCAACCTGCACGGCACGCAGCTCGGTGATGCGCTCGTCGAGGGCATCGGCTCGGGCCTTGAGGTCGGAGAGGTTCTTGTCTTCAACTTCAGTGAGGTCGCGAGACTCGTCAGCAGCCCTGGTGAGCAGGCCGTCTACTGTCTCGCTGAGTTCTGCTCGTTCTTCGACGAGCTGGTCAAGCAAACGCACGGTTGCGCCTTTCTTGGTTGGGGTGGAGTGTCGGGTGCTGGCCGGGTGCCCGTAGCTGGCGGGCGGCGCTTCCAGCGGCGCAACGTGGGTTTCGGGTGAATCTATCAGATCAGTCGGTCTGGTAAAGGATGCTGACGGTT
>Ga0222718_10004472_pt1 | contig 11606 bp, 14 predicted proteins | sample C33_27DmetaG_FD_165045 | JGI IMG/M metagenome (GOLD analysis project Ga0222718, IMG submission 165045) | Estuarine water microbial communities from San Francisco Bay, California, United States - C33_27D | ecosystem: Environmental > Aquatic > Marine > Unclassified | place: USA: California... | reverse complement strand
GGAAAAAGAAAGCAGCTATAACTGCTAAGAACAACAAAGAAAACTTCAACTACAAGAAGATTCAAAAGAAAACTTGGGAGTTGTTAGACAAGTACGTTCCAGAGTTTGAGGAACCAGCACAACCAATAAAGTTAAATCTTCCCAAGTTAAAGAAAGTTGGTGGGTCTGAAGAAACACCGAAACTACAATTACCTAAACTAAAAAAGATTAATTAATATGTATCCTGAATATGACGTAACTGACTATAGAGCGAAATTTTTGGATGTCTTAAAACAAACTAATAATCATTATGATACAAGAGTGGTAGACCTTGATAAATTTGGTAAAAAATTTAGTTACCATAAGTGGTTACACCCATATCAAGGCGATTGGGAGTTGACAGAAGTATTTGACAGTGTTATATTAAATAACCTATCAAAGATAATAACTCCGAACAGCACGGTGATTGATATAGGAGCACAAGCAGGAAATATGTCTGTTGCATATTCACTATTTGCAAAACAGGTGTTGTCTTTTGAACCAAACCCAGCAACATTTGAAGTATTGGAAAAGAATTCACAGTTGAATCCGACCATAACACCATACAATTATGCTATTTCAGATGAGGAAGGCGCATTAACTTTTCATTATTCTGACGAAGGATTCTGTAATGGTGGATTTGCCACACGTACTGAGTTTGGTATCGGAGTCACAGGTCACCGAGTTCCTATTGACGTAGTAGCAATAAACTTTGAAAAATTTGTTGAGGAAAACGATATTGATCTTGGAAACATTTCTCTTATCAAGATAGACGCTGAGGGCCACGACAAAGATATTTTGAAAACCTTGAAAAAGACCATATCAGAACATAAACCAGTTTTGATTACCGAAATATACACAGGTTCTAATAAAAATGAAATCGCTGAATTGATGTCGGTTATTCATTCTATGGGTTACAAAATTTATGACGAAGATAAGAATGATGCTGATATTGATAATTTGGGCGAAGAAGTAAAAACACCGAATGATATCAATCCACGTTCCGGCCACAATCTAATTTGTATCCATGATTCCTAATATTTTACATTATGTTCATTTATCTTCTAACGGAAGAGAATGGAAACTACATCACCACTTATCCGTTAAGTCGGCTAAAATTAGGTCTGGTGTAGACAAAATCTTTATGTGGGCTGACCAAGAACCTCACGGTGAGTGGTGGTCAGAAACGAAAAATTTAGTAGAACTGGTTTTAGTAGAACCACCGACAGAAATATTTGGTAAACCAATAACACAACCCGCACATAAAAGCGATGTCATTCGATTACAGGTTCTCATTGAGAATGGTGGAATTTATGTAGATACTGACACCATATTTGTAAAACCATTTACAGACATACTAGATAATCAATTTGTAATGGGACAGCAGGGAATAGATGGATTAGAAGGATTGTGCCCTGCTGTAATTTTATCTGAAAAAGATTCTGTGTTTGGTAAACATTGGCTAGCGGGGTTTGAACAATCTTTTGAAGGTGGTCCACCGGGATCTGATACGTGGTGCTCTCATTCAGTGTACTACCCACGATGGTTGGCTCAACAAATTCCAGAACACATAACAATATTAGATCACGAAAAGTTTTTTTGGCCACTTTATCACACAGACCACATGAAATTGTTGTTTGAAGAAAATTATGAGTTTCCAAACGCATTGTCCCATCATTTATGGGAAAGTAGCGGAAAGGAGTATTTGAATACTCTGACAATAGAAGATATAAATAAAAAAGATACAACTTTTAATTTAATGGTGGGAGATTTGTTATGAAAAATTTAAATTTAACAAAATATAAAGTTACAATACAACATACAACAAAATAGCTAAGAGGTTTTTATGACATCGTTACAGACAAAAAAATATCAAGTTGAGGTGGATGGTTTTGATCTAGTTTTGTATGATTTGGAGGGGAGTAGAACTTTGGGTTTTGTGATTCCAGAGGCTGTGCTTGGGGATGAATATGGAATTAGAACAATGCAATTCAATGATAATGACGTAGTTGTTGATATTGGTGCTAATGTCGGAAGTTTATCTATTTTATTAGCTAAAAAGTATCCGAACATCAAAATTTATGCATATGAAGCACATCCTATTAACTATGAAAATCTACTTAGAAATATTAAAGAAAATAATGTAGATAATGTTTATGCTTTCAATAAAGCAGTTTATTCAGAAGACGATTATTTAGTTACTATCAATTTGAATAGTGATAATACTGGAGCTAGTAACTTATATGTAAATCCAGAGGTCCAGCCAAATATATACAATAAAGAACATTCTGTAGATGTTTCCACCATAACTTTAGATACAATTATCGAATCCAATGGTATAGAAAAAATTAAATTTTTAAAACTTGATTGTGAAGGAGCTGAATTTGAAATAATAGAGAATTCAAAGTTAATAGACAATGTTCCCATAGAATATCTTGCAGCAGAGATTCATCTTTTTATGGAAACCCTTGGAAAAAACAGAAACGAGTTGATAAAAAGACTCAGAGAGATAAGCAAACATTCACCAAAAATTAAATTGAGTGGACTATGAACGTAGTTGTATTTGCCGCCGAGGCCAAGGGGTTGAGTTCCCTAAACAGTGTAGCTTTCGAATTGAACAAACGTGGTCACAATTTATTCTTTATGTACAGTCAAACTACTCAATTAGCCTATCCAACCATGAATCCAAATAGTTTTGAAAGGGCTACAAATGTAGATTCAAATGAGAATGTATGGTCAGATACATTAGGTTGTAACTTACCATTCAAACCAGATTGGTTAATAATCAACAGAGAAAAGTGGCCTCCAGAAAACCAGATAATAATGGAGTTTAAACAAAAATTTAATTGTAAAGTTGGTTTGGTAGAGGCAAATTCATTTTTAGCTAATGGTGTAGAGGGATTTTTAGAAAATTTATCTAGAAATAATTTTGTTCCATTCATAGATGCATATTTTGTACATAGTTCTTTTTCCAAACAACAAAAAACATTACTAAACTTTAAAGGTAATGATGTTGTTGTTGGAAACCCAAAGTATGATTTGAATCTTAATGTAGACCAAGAAACGTTAGAATACGCTAAAAATTTTTACGGGGTTGACAACGACCGTGAAACGGTGTTATATTATACTCTGATAAACTCAAATAGAAAACAGTTATTTGAACAATTTGAAAAATATAAAAAAGAAAATCCAGATAAACAATATTTTATTAAACCATACCCAGGCGAACCGTTCAATCCCTTGTTTAAAAATGATTATTTTCCTAAATTTTTTATGGATGGGGTGACTCCAATTTTAGAAGAAACTATGATATGGCCAATGGTACAATTGTGTGATGTTCATGTTGGTGCGATGTCTTCGGTTTTTTATGGACCCCTTAAATTAAATAAAACTGTCATAGATTTTTCTAGTGAAATTGGATGGAGAGAAAAGATGTCAGACCCGACTGCGGTTTTACAAAGTGACGGTTCTGGTGTAGAAACAAAAGTTGATTGGGTTTCTGTTCTGGGCCTAAATAATAAATTTGAATTGGAACAGTTACTAAAGAAAGAAAATATAGATTATATTTCACAGAATAATAATTTTTATTGGAACGTGGTTGATTCTGGAACTAGAAATGAGTTGTTAAAAATATTTGATGATTTTAATGACGGACAAGCTTGTGTAAGAATTGTGGATTATTTGGAGACTAATTAATGTCAAAATATTTTATTACTGGTGGAACAGGTTCGTTGGGCAAAGCTCTAATGGATAGACTTTTACGTCAAGGTCATGATGTGGTCATATACTCCAGAGACGAAGGAAAACAAGCCACTATGACAAATGATGTTAAAAAAATCATAGGTGATATTAGAGATTATGACAAATTAAAGGTCAGCATATCTAGAACAAACCCAGATTATATTATTCATGCGGCCGCATTAAAAAGAATTGATGACATGGAATTCTATCCAGATGAATGTGTCAAGACGAATGTAAATGGTTCAGAAAATGTAGCAAGAGCCGCACTTGAATGTGGGATCGAAAAAACAATATTGGTGTCAACTGATAAGGCTTGTAAACCAATCAATGTTTACGGGTCAACTAAATTTATTGCAGAACGTATTTTTACTAATTACGATTACAATTCCAATTCAGATTCAAAGTTTGCTTCGGTCAGATACGGTAATGTGATTGCTTCTCGCGGTTCTTTTATTCCAGCTTTCATGGCATGGATTTCCTTGGGTGAAACTATCAAACTAACATCAGAAGAAATGACCAGATTCTTATTTACACTGGAAGACGCTGTGGATACTGTTCTGGATTCTTTACATTTTATGGAAGGTGGTGAAGTTTTTGTTCCTAAATTAAATTCATACACACTTCCTATGTGTATCAAAGCACTAGAAAATATTGTTGAGTTATCTGCCTATACTGAAGTTGTTGGTCTGCGTCCCGGCGAAAAGTTACACGAAGATATGTTAGCAGAAACTGAACTAGACTTTACATATGAAGTGCCCGATAATAATTTATTACAGATACGACCACAATACGGAACTCGGGACTATGGTTCTACATTTTCTAAATACAATGGACCACATTTCAATTCTAGTCTCTGGGTCAGTGATGATGTGGAACAGTTGATTCAACTAATATCGAGAGGAATTGCTGACTTATGAAAGTTTTTGAAACCAGATTGGAATTAACAGATTTGTCACCAATAAATGAAATTTTGTTAAGTGGTAATTTAGGTTTTGGGTCTAATGTTTCGTTGGTGGAAGAAAAGTTTGCACAGTTTTCTAATAAAAATTATAATGTATCAACCAATTCTGCCTCCGCTGCAGCATTCATGATATTTGCATATCTAAAAGAATTGTACGGTGTTTGTGATGTATACACCCCATCACTCGCATTTACTTCACCCGCCTGGGCTGCTAAACATTTCGGCCATAACTTGATATGGGTAGATGTAGATGACAATCTATTATTTGATATAGAACATTACAAAAGTATCAAAAAAGACACAGGTAATAAAATAGTATTAATGCCCATTCTCTACGGCGGTGTTTCTACAATAAAAGGATTTGATAACATAATTGATGAAATTGTTGTGGTAGATTCAGCACATTGTGTAACTCCTACAATACAATGTGACTACAGTTTCTTTTCGTTCCACCCACACAAACCATTAGCTTGTTCTGATGGTGGAATGATATCTACCAAATACCGACAGGCTGCTGAATACTTTAGAGCATATAAAAACTTTGGTCGTAAAAATGTAGATGGTTCATATGATATTACACAAGAAGGATTTAAGTTTTATATGAACAATTTAAATGCTACTATACTCTTGACACAGATGAGTAAATATGTTAACTTATTAAAGATTAGAAAGGATAATTTCAATAACTTGCAGTTACAAGAGTTCGGTAGATTATTATCACACGATGAAAATTCATCTTTCTATTTTGCAACATTGATATCTAGTGATACTTCATATGATTATATGAGAAATAGATATCCTACATCTACACACTACCCGCTGTTGCACAAAACTAAATATTTTTTTGATGGAACTGTGTTGGAAAATACAGAAAGCACATATAAAAACATTATTAATATTCCTATATTTTAAGATGAAAACATTTGTCATTGCGGAAGCTGGTTCTAATCATAACCAAAATTTTGAACAAGCTATATCATTGATTGATGTTGCAAAAGGAGCTGGAGCTTCTGCTTGTAAATTTCAAACATATACATCTGAAACTTTATTTAGTAAATTCACCCCACCGTATGCAGGACACAAAGATATTTTACAGTTATTTCGAGACATACAAATTCCTAGAGAGTGGCATAAAGATTTAAAACAGTATTGTGATGAAGTTGGTATTGAATTTATGTCTACTCCTTTTGATGAACGAGCTGTAGAAGAATTGGTCAATGTTGGAGTGAAAAGATTAAAGATAGCTGGATTTGAATCTACTGATTTTAGATTTGTAGATATGGTTGCGTCCACCAAACTTCCTATTATAATTTCACTGGGAATTGGATTTAAAATTGAATATATCAATGATTTGTTAGATATATTTGCCAAACATGGAAACGAAGTATCCTTGTTACACTGTAATAACGCATATCCCACCCCCATGAATGAAATTGATTTAACTAAAATTACAGAACTTAAAAATAATTTTAGTTCACATAAAATTGGATTATCCGACCACACCACATCAACATTAACTCCAGCATTAGCTGTAGCTCTAGGAGCAGAAGTAATAGAAAAACATTTTACTTTGAGTAGAAATTTGTCTGGACCAGACCATTCTTTTGCTATAGAACCCAATCAATTGGAACAGATGATTTATTTTATAAAAGAAACAGAGCGTGCTTTGGTTCCTCAAACACAACAAATTTCTAATTCTGAAAAATTTGAACAGAGGGGTAGAAGATCTGTGGTCGCTAAAAAATCTATCAAAGTTGGGGAAGTATTTACAGAAGAAAACATAACTACAAAACGTCCTTTTTTAGATGGAAATATTCCTGCTATAGATTTTAAGAAAGTATTAGGAAATATTTCGGAAAAAAATTATGAAGAAGATGAATTCATATGACAGAAGATCAACTTTTAATAGATGAAATAATAAATATTAGGTCATCGTCCAATATCAAAACTACAGAATTTTTAAAACTGTTGGTGTGTATTAATCCAACTGAAGCTAAAATAATTCTAACAAAGATTCATAAATTAGATAAAAAAATTCAAATTTTAAGTGAGCTATTACATATGGAAAAAAATAGAACTGATAAAGATATCTTAGATGAAATAGAACAAATAAGGTCACAAAATAACACGCTATGGATGGACGTTGTTAGATTGTGTTTTGAATTAGACCCAATTAAATCTAGAAAGATTTTTTATAAAATAAAAGAGTGTGATAAGAAAATAAATCAACTTAGCAGAGAATTGTCGTCTAATGAAGAAACTATCTGATATATGTTTTATAATACAATCTAGATTAAATTCTAAAAGATTGCCTAACAAAATGTTAAAGCCTTTCGCTAATACAACTTTATTTGAAATATCTATTAAGAAGTATATTGAAAGTACTCTAATACCAAATGAAAATATATATTTGTCTTTGTATGATGAAGAACTAATTACGGTCGCAAAAAAATATCCTGTGAATATTTTCAATAGGTCAGAAAGGTCTGTTTCGGAAACTAAACTACCAAGTGAAGTTTCTGAATGGGCATTGGAATTACCATATAAATATTTTGTTAGTATGAATGCTTGTACCCCACTGTTATCAATTAGTACTATAGATAATTTTGTTAATCATTTCCTCTCTAGTCCTCACAAAAGTTTATTTGCGGTGGTAGAAAATAAAAATTTTTATTGGAATTCAAATTGCGAAATGATAACAAAATATCCAGACTCTCTAGACACAAAGTTAGTAGAATCCACTTATACAGCCGCTCATGTATTATATGCGGGACTCAATTCTGATATATCAAAAAACATTTATTTGGGAGATTTCACTAAGAATTATCCAGAATTATTTTTTGTAGATAAAAGGGAAATTTTTGATATTGATCATGAGTGGGAATTTAAACTTACTGAATTGTTGTATTTGAACAAGGAAAGATTTTTATGAAGAATGTAATAATATTTGGAACTGGAGAATACGCAGAATTAGCTCATTATTATTTTGAAAATGACCCACTGTGTAATTTTAATGTAATTGGATTTGTTGCAGATGATGATTTTGTTGAAAGTGATAGTTCGTTATTTAGAAATTTACCTCTGGTAAAATTATCTAAAGTATTGGATGTGTTCCCCCCCAATAAAGTTTCTGCCCACGTTGCTTTATCTTACAGCAAATTAAATATAATACGAGAAGAAAAGTATGACTTAATGAAATCATTGGGATATGAGTTGGTAAGTTATATTTGTTCTAAAGATACCTGTACTTGGCCAGACTTGACAATTGGTGATAATTGTTTTATTTTAGAAAAAAATAATATACAACCAACCGTTAAAATTGGAAATAATGTCATGATATGGTCATCCAATCATTTGGGACATAACTCTACAATAAAAGATCACTGTTATTTAGCTTCTGGTATTACTGTTTCTGGACACGTTGTTTTAGGAAAACGGTCTTTTGTTGGAGTTAACTCTGCTTTCAAGGATTTCCTAAATATAGGAAGTGATTGTTTTATAACAATGGGAGCAAATGTTACCAGAGATATACCAACAAATTCAACAGTGACTTCAACAGAAATTTTTGAAGAAGACCATATTGTTAACAAAAAATTAAAGAAAAAATACTTTGGGATAGAATATGTGGAATAAAAAAGGAATCTTTATTAAACCAGATCCTAGTTTATGGTGGTGTCAAACCCACGCTATGCTGCCTACTGTAAGACACGTAGAAGAAAATTTATATGATATTTTTTATTCTGGTCGCGATAAAAAGAATGTTTCTCATATCGGGGTATCTAGGATTGAAATTAATTCTGATGGACATTTGAACGAGTTGTACAAGTTTTCTGATCCTGTACTTTCTATTGGAGAACGGGGTTGTTTTGATGACAATGGTGTTACTCCGTCTTGTTTTATAAATAATAGTATTTACTACATAGGGTGGAATTCTGGAACATCTACATACAGAATGTCACTAATAATGGGGTTAGCAAAATGTTCAAAAACACAATATGATTTTGAACGAGTTTCTAGAGCACCTTTATTGCAAAAAACAAATTTAGAACCATTTGGAATATGTACAGCTCCATGTGTAATAATTGAGGAAAGTTTATATAGAATGTGGTATGTTTCTGGTGAGGGTTGGCTTGATAAAGATACACCACTGTATAACATAAAATATTGTGAAAGTAAAGATGGGATTGATTGGAAACGAGATGGTGTAGTTAGTTTGAAGTTATTAGAAAATGAAACTGCATTGGCTAGACCGTGGGTTATCAAAACAAACAATCAGTATGAAATGTATTTTTCGTACAAAGACCCCAATGTCGGTTATAGAATAGGATACGCAACATCTAGTGATGGCGTCTCGTTTGTCAGACAAGATAATTCATATGGATTAGATGTTTCCGACAGTGGCTGGGATTCTGAAATGGTTGAATATTCTTGTGTATTTGATTATAATAATACTAGATATATGTTATACAATGGAAACAATTATGGAATTGCGGGTATCGGTTATGCAATCTGGAGCTAAAATATTATCGGTAATGCAACCTACATATCTCCCTTGGTTGGGATATTTCAATCTCATAAATTCCAGTGATATTTTTGTTATATATGACACAGTTCAATTGATGCGAAGGTCTTGGCAAGTTAGAAATAAGATAAAAACTAGTTCGGGAATTAAGTGGTTGTCGGTTCCCGTCAAAAAAACGCAAAGCCGAGACGATTTATTTTTAAAAAATACTTTCATAGATTATAGTACAGATTGGCAAAACAAACATTTATCTCTCATAAAACATACCTATAGTCGCAGTTTATATTTTGATGAAATTTTTCCTGTGATAGAAAAACAAATTGTTAGTTCTCCTCTTAGACTAACTCAGTTGACAGTTGGTCTTATACTTGAATTTACAAAAATGTTAGATATAAAAACAGAAATTGTTTTTTCTGCCGACATTGATTATGAAGGAAAAAAAGACGAAGCTCTCATATCAATATGTAATAATTTTGGAAATGTAATTTACAAGAGTGTGTCCGGTTCTGCTGATTACATACTAGAGGGACAAAATTTATTTGAAAAAAATAACATACCCTTGGTCTGGCAACAGTATAATCACCCACAGTATTCACAATTACACAACGATTTTGTTTCTCATTTACCAATAATTGATGCTCTTTTTAATATTGGAATAGAAGAAACCAAAAAATTAATAGTAAAATAAATTAAAATTACAAAGGTTTTTATTGGAGACATTATGAAAAATATAGAAGATGTCTGTGTGGTGGTTCAGGCTAGATTAAATTCAGAACGCGTTCCTAGAAAAATGTTAAGAAATTTTTCAGAAACTACATTGTTTGACATATTAATGGTTAAATTACAAAATTCAAAAATTATTCCACCACAAAATATTTATTGTTCTTTATATGAGCAAGAATTAAAAGATGTGGGTGGATTGGAAAGAATATCATAATATGGATATTATAAGTTTGGTTGAAGACAAATATACAATTAACAATAAAGCATTACAATATAAAAACATTAAAGAAGAAATGATGATGAACAAAATAACATTCTGTATACCAAGTAAATCAAATCTAAGATACTTACAAACTTGTATACCTTCTGTACGAAATAACGCATATAGAAAGGACCACGATATTATTGTATTCGTTGACTCTGATGAAGACGGAACAGTTGAGTGGTTAGAACAAAACGCCGAAGAGTGGAATGTAAAGTATCTGGTCAACCCAGACTTAGGAAACAGTCTATACGGCATTGGTGAAGCATACGACTATTGTATTAGAGAAGCTGAAACTGATGTTGTAATGATATTCCACGCTGACATGATGTTGGGTAAGGATGCAGACTTCCACGCGTTCAAACATCTAACTACTAACAAGTCTGTTGTGTGTTCTACTAGAATAGAACCACCCATTCATCCAAACGCCGGTGAAAAGATACTTGAAGACTTTGGTATGTGGCCAGAGGACTTTAAGTCAAAAGAGTTTGATGAGTATGTTACCAAGTTGATAGAAGATAACTCAGGCAAGACCACCGATGGTATATTTGCGCCTTGGATGGTCTACAAGGAAGAGTTTTTATCAATGGGTGGTCATGATCCAATAATGAAATCAGCAAGAGAAGACTCCGACGTATTCAATCGTATGAAATTGGATGGGTTTACATTTGTACAACCTTGGGATTCATTAGTATATCATTTGACGGGCCGCGGCGGTCAATTCCAACATGGAAAGATTACACAAGATCATCAACAAAAAAGTGAAGAGTGGCAACGATTGATGGCTAACTCTACCAAAGAGTTTATTAGAAAATGGAATGGATCTGTCAACCACACGCCATTAATGCACCCCGTGGTTTCCCCACGGTATGATATGACATTAGTGGTTCATAATTGTGACATGAACTTGTTAGCGACATTAGAACCGTGGTGTGACCAAATGTATTTGACAAATACTCCATCCGATGTTATATTAAATTATATAAATAACGAACAGCCTAATACTTTATTCGATTTGTCGAAAAAAATACATAAGTTTGATGGTGAGGTAGTCGGTGATATTATAATTGAATTTGACAAACAGCGACTGACTCAACAATCATTTAATATGATTATGATGTTTTCTGATATCATAAAAGATAGTGGGGAGATTGGATCGTTTGAGTTAGATATTTTTAACGTTACGATAAACAAAATGGAAGAAATTCAAAATAAACTAATTGGACTAACTGACAATTGGTACACAGATAAGTTACTGGAGACAAAATGAAAACAGCATTAGTTACAGGAGTCAATGGCCAAGACGGAAGTTATATGGCCGATATGTTACTGGGCATGGGGTACAAAGTATTTGGTATGGAACGTAGGAGTTCCAGAGA
>Ga0222718_10004470_pt1 | contig 11610 bp, 10 predicted proteins | sample C33_27DmetaG_FD_165045 | JGI IMG/M metagenome (GOLD analysis project Ga0222718, IMG submission 165045) | Estuarine water microbial communities from San Francisco Bay, California, United States - C33_27D | ecosystem: Environmental > Aquatic > Marine > Unclassified | place: USA: California... | reverse complement strand
ATCAACAAGGTTATGGTACATATACCTTACCCGGAACTGGCATTATGCAGCAACAACCATCTTATTTATCTCAGTATGGTCAGACACCGCAACAAACATATGACTACGGTATATACAATGTACCTTCGTATCAACAGTTCACTCCAGCTACATATACACCACAGCCATATACTGGTCCAACATTTGAAGAACTAATTCCTAGCACTACCGGTAGGTATGACGAGATTAGACGCTATGTAAATGCGGAAGGTCAAGTTCGCATGATTCCATTTGTTGATGGAAAACCTATATATCCTGTTCCTCCCGGATTTTACCCTGAAGCTGAAGCAAAGCAACCAGACATACCTGCACCTACAGATGTCTATACAGGTACTACTAGAGTACGTGAAGAAGGCGATGGGCAGCTACAGCAGCAACAGGAAACACAAATTTTTGGGGGTAATGTTAATACCACAGAAAGTGACATCTATTCAAGTGCAGTAAAGTCACAAGCTAAACACCAACTTAGTTCTTTGTCACCTGTTATTGGTGCTGGAACTTCTTTATTCGGCGGTGTTAGTGCTAATGATTTGGCAATAGCTGGAAATCAAGCTAGACTAGCTGCTGTATCTTCTTTAGGCTACGATGATATATCTGAAGTTTCTACATCCGATTTGGATATAGTTGGCAATGCAATGAACATTGCGTATGAAACAGTTAAAGATTTAACAGAAGAAGAAGGTAAGCCTTTAGGAACTGCACGTATTAAATCTATATCTCGCTTTGCTGCTGATGCAGCTTCTCGTGACCCTGAGACAGAAAGAGCAAAAATTGAAGCTGCTAAAGCGGCGAGAGACGCTAGAGAAAAAGCTGCTCTTGAAGAAATGGAACGTAGAGAAAGAGGATTTTTTGATTTTGAAACTCCTCAAGATGCTACTGACGCACTTAAAATGCCAACTACAGATGAAGCAGTACCGGGTGGTAGATTTGAAACTGCGGCTGTGTCACCTGCAAAAGCAGCAGAGGCAAGAAGGCAAGTTGAAACGGAACGTAAAGCTAGACAAGAAGCAGACGCACGAGAAGGGCGAGGTAATATTGTACAGGATTCTTCTGGAAAACCTGTAACATCTGGCGGTAGACCTGTTACAACACGTGCTGGTAGAGAATTAAGCAGAACAGAAGAAGGTCGTGAGCAACTCGAAAGACAAGCTGAAGCTATGCGTGAGGAAGCAGAAGAACGTGAAAGAGAGCAACAGCGTCAGGATATACAAGAACAACAAAGACGTGACCTTGCACAAAAAGAAGAAAGAGATGAACGTGAAGAACGTGAAAGACAGGAACGTCAAGAAAAAGCCCAAGAAAAAGGTGGGGCATATGCAGGAACAGGTCAAGAAAGAGGTCGTGGTGGTCGTGACGATGATGGCGGCGGCGGTGGCGGCGGTAAGATTGTATGTACAGAAATGTATCGCCAAACACAACTTGATGATTGGGCAAAAGCTATTAAAATTTGGGATGTTTATCAGAAAAAACACTTGACACCATACCATGAAAAAGGGTATCATTGGTTATTCAAACCATATGTTCAAGGTATGAAAAAAAGTAATCTTCTAACAAAATTTGGTGCATACTTAGCAAAACAAAGGACGCAACACTTACGTCATGTTTTGACTAAAGGACGTGCTAAAGACAGCGTAGTTGGAAATATTTGGTGTAAAATTATTCATCCAATTGTGTATGTCGCAGGGAGAATTAAATAATGGAACTTGATTTAATACAAGCAAGAGAAAACTACATGAATTTGTCGGATGAAGAAAAGGAAATTATTCGCCGTTTCATGAATGGTCCAGCACGAGATATTATCGGTAAAGTATTTGGTGCTGAATTTAATTCTGCTTTAGGTAACTTTATGTTGCCTCTGGCAGAACGAGGTGCTGGTTTAGCCTCTAAAAAATAAAACCATTATGTTGGCTACTCATCCCCCACCCCGGCGTGGCTACGGTGGCCCCAACTAGGAGAATAGAAAATGGCAGAAGCCGCAGAAATCATGGCTGAAGAAATGCAGTCACCAAAAAAAGTTGCGTTTGCAAATCGTAAATATACTAACGAAGAAAAGCGCAAAATGGAAGAAGAAGAACTTGAGCAACTTCTAAAAGAACAACGTGGAGAAGTTGAAGAGGAACAAGAGCCTAAAGAAGCTGAACCCACTAACGCAGAAGAGAAGACATTCAAGAAGCGTTATGGTGACTTGCGTAGACATATGCAAGATAAAGAAAAAGAGTTTCAAGAACAAATTAATGAACTCAAATCACAGCTAGATAGTGCAACTCGTAAAGAAATTAAATTGCCTAAGTCAGATGATGACCTCGAAGCATGGGCAAGAGACTATCCAGATGTAGCAGCTATTGTTGAAACTATTGCTATTAAGAAAGCACGTGAACAAGCAAGTGCGCTTGAAGAACGTATGAAAGCAGTAGATGATATGCAATATACTGCAAAGAAAGAAAAAGCTGAAGCAGAACTTATGCGTTTGCATCCTGACTTTGATGAAATTCGTGACAGTGATGATTTTCACGAGTGGGCAGAGTCACAGCCTAAATGGGTACAAGATGCCCTATATGAAAACGATAATGATGCACGTTCTGCTGCTAGAGCAATTGATTTGTACAAAGCTGACATGGGTATTGTCACTAAAAAAAGCAATACCAGTAAGGATGCAGCTAAATCAGTAAATACTCGTAATTCACGCAGTAAGCCACAGGATGATGAATCCTCCACACATCTTCGTGAATCTCAAGTACAAAAAATGTCGCCTCAAGAATATGAGAAGCGTTCAGACGAAATCATGGAAGCTATCCGCACAGGTAAGTTTATCTATGATGTATCTGGTTCAGCCAGATAAAAAAGTGTTGACAAATAGTTAAAAGTAAGTATAACTATAGTCATCAAGGGTGTAAGTAGGTTAGCTACCCGCTTACACCAATCAGCAAACAACAATGTCTTACGGATTACCTGAAGAGCATGGCCCGTTGAATATTCGGTCGGCCAACTGAATAGAATACGCACCCATTGTGAATCAGCCTCTGATTAGTCTTGTGAGTTTGTATCTGTTTAAATGCCAATAATAGGAGAAATATCATGGCTTTCACTACTGCTAGTGGGTATGGTAATCTTCCTAACGGTAATTTTTCACCAGTCATTTACTCCAAACAGGTGCAACTTGCTTTCCGCAAGGCCGCTGTTTGTGAGGCAATCACCAACTCCGATTACTTCGGTGAGATTGCTGCAATGGGTGATTCCGTTAAGATTATCAAGGAACCCGAAATCACAGTTAAGGCTTACGCACGTGGTACAACCATCACGCCGCAAGACCTTGACGATGAAGACTTCAGCCTGACCATTGACAAAGCTAACTACTTTGCATTTAAGGTTGACGACATTGAAGAGGCACACAGCCACGTTAACTTCCAGAGCCTCGCCTCTGACCGTGCTGCTTACCGCCTCGCTGACCAGTTCGACCAAGACGTTCTTGGCTACTTGTCAGGTTACAAGCAGTCTGCTCTGCACTCAAATGCAGACACCGTTAACGATGTAGTTAATGGTTCAAAGGCTGTAACGACTGCCGGTTCTGACGAACTGCTGGCTTCTATGAAGCTGGACGCATCTGACTTTTCTGACGGTGCTGGTTCTGTTGGTTCTGCTGGTTACGGTATCGCTATCCAGCCTCGTACTGGTGGCGCAACCGATGCAACCCCAGCTGCTGGTGACACTCACCCGCTTACTCTGATTGCACGTATGGCTCGTCTGCTTGACCAGCAAAACGTTGACTCTCAGGGTCGTTGGCTGGTTGTTGACCCAGTATTCATGGAAGTCCTGAAAGACGAAGATTCTCGTCTGTTCAACGCTGACTTTGGTGGTTCTGGTCTTCAGAATGGTCAGATTGGCACTCAGATTCACGGCTTCCGTGTTTATCAGTCCAATAACCTGCCTTCAATCGGTTCCGGTCCTTCGTTTGCTGGTGCTAACAGCAATGTCAACTACGGTGTTATCGTAGCTGGACATGATTCAGCTGTTGCAACTGCAGAGCAAATCAACAAGACCGAAACCTACCGTGACCCTGACAGCTTTGCTGACATTGTTCGTGGTATGCATTTGTATGGTCGCAAGATTCTTCGTCCTGAAGGTCTTGTTAACGCCATCTACCATTTGGCTTAAGGGAGGACTGAATAATGGCTACAATTACTTCAAATCTCGCTTCTGCTCGTGGTAACACACAGCGTGGACGTAACGTCTACTTGGTACAGAACGAACTCGATTTCGCTGTTACTACTGTAGACCCATCTGACGCTGACGTTGTGCAGATGATGACTATTCCTGCTGGTACTGCAGTTCTTGCTGCTGGCGTGGAAGTCATGACTGCCGTTGCTGGTGCAGGTTCTGACTGTACTATTGACCTTGGTTTCAGCAGCATTGATGCTGATGGCTGGGTTGATGGTTTTGACCTTGACGCTGCTTCTGCTGGTGACTATGCATCTCAAGCTGCATCTGTTGCTACAGAGTTCAAGGGTCTTCCTGCAGTTCTGACCGCTGCCGACACACTTGACCTGACCTTTGCTGGTACTGATGCTGGTATCGCTTCTGGTAAGGTTCGTGTCTTTGCACTGTGCATGGACATTAGCGACACAGGTGACATGTCTGCTGACGAAGTAGACCGCGACACACTCGCCTAATTAAGTGAAGGGGCTGGGCAACTGGCCCCTTCCACTCGTTTGTTATAAATAAAGGACGCACAAATCATGGCAATCACAACTGCAATGTGTAACAGCTTTAAGACAGAACTTCTTGGCGGTGTCCATGATTTGGATACTGATTCTTTGAAACTGGCTTTGATTAAAGCTACACCGACTGGCACATATAATGCCAGCACAACTAATTATTCTGACGTAACTGGTAACTCTGATGAAGCATCTGGTACTGGTTATTCCGCTGGCGGTCAGGTACTTGATGGCGCAACTATTTCGCTTGACAGTTCTACCGCTATTGTTGATTTTACAGATGAAGTATTTGCTGATGTTACTGTATCTGCTGATGGCTGTATTATTTACAATGCCACGCAAGCTAACAAAGCAATTGCTGTTATTGATTTTGGTGGCACAGTGAGTGCTACTGCTGGTGACTTGACTATTGAATTTCCTGCTGCTGACGCATCCAACGCTGTAATTCGTATTGCGTAAGGAGTAGCAGATGGCTGTTACCGTAAATGCTGCTGTTTACGGAGTAGGTGTCTACGGAACAGCTAGGTATGGCAAGGTTATTGTAAGCAACCTTGACCAAGCCACCGCAATTGGTACTGTAAATACTGTACAAGTAAATATAGTAGAGGTATTGAACAGTGTCAGTGCAACAGGCGCAATTGCTCCTGTAGTTGCTGGTGGTTTTGAGATTGACATTAGCGAAGTTATCTCTGCTGGTGTTAGTGCAACAGGTTCAGTTAATACTGTACAGGTAAATGTAACAGAGATACTGAATAGTGTTAGTGCTACAGGTGCAATAGGCACATTAGCAATTAGCAATACTGTTACACTCACAGGTGTTCAAGGCACAGGTGCTGTAAACACTGTAGAAGAAAAGCCGACAGAGGCTTTAAATAGTGTAAGTGCTACAGGTACTGTAAATACTGTTCAAGTTAATATTACAGAAATACTTGGCAGTGTAAGTGCAACAGGTTCTATAGGAACACTAGAGCATAGTAATACAGTAACACTGGCAGGTGTTCAGGCAACAGGCACTGTCAATACACTTGAAGAGAAACCTACAGAGGTTCTTGGTAGCGTAAGTGCTACAGGTGCAGTTGGCGGTAACTTTACATTTAGTAATACACATGCTCTTACAGGCGTACAGGCAACGACAGCACTAGGAACAATAACAAAGACCGCTGTAGTATTTGACTTCCAAGCCGTTGCTGATAAGTATAGCCGTGCTAGAACAGTTAAGATAGCAAGGGCAGCGTAATGTCTACAGCAGCAGAAAGAACAATAGACATACCGTTTGAAAATAGGAAAGTATACATTCCTCGTGGTACAACGCCAGATGACAGGACGGTGCTTATAAAGTTTGAAAACAGAACAGTGTATATTGAAAGACAAACAACATCAGCTGAACGCACTGTTTATGTAACGGAGATATATTAATGTCCTATCGTTGGCCTACAAAAGATAAAGACGAAACGCTTGATTATAGCGTAGATTGGTCACGTTTTCTTGATACTGCCACTATTAGTTCTGTTTCATGGTTTGTACAAACAGATGAAATTGGTAAAACTGCACTTGCATCAGGGCAAGATTTAACAACTGCATCAGGTGGTTCAGTTACTGACAGCATTCAAAATGTATCACAGTCAAACACAAGCACTGTTGCTACAATTAACATGGCTGGTGGTGTAAATAATCGTGAGTATATATTTACATGTCGCATGATTGACAGCACAGGAAGCACAGCTGAACGCACTATTAAGATTACAATCAGAGAGAAGTAAAACATATGGCTTATAATTTTCTTGGATTAGTGAATGAAGTTAATCGCCGTTTGAACGAAGTTGAACTTACTTCCTCTAACTTCAGTACGGCAACAGGCTTCTATGCCCACGCAAAGGATGCTGTTAATGCTTCTTTACGTTATATTAATCAATCTGAATATGAATGGCCTTTCAATCACGTAGAACAAGAAGACACACTTTCTGTTGGCGTATCTCGTTATCCATTTCCTGCTGACTGTAAAGTAATTGATTTTGATACATATAGAATAAAAAAGAACAGCACACTTGGAAATGACACAGTAAAACTTCCTACCCTTGCGTATGAAGAATACCTTGAAAAACACGTGGACCAAGAATATGAAACAGGTACAAATGGTCAGGGTGTTCCAAATAGAGTTGTTCATACACCTTCTCTTGAATATATTATGACACCTGCTCCTGATAAAGCATATACAGTTGTCTATGAATATTATCGTATTCCAGTTGACCTTGAATCATATGATGACGTACCAGACATTCCTGAAAGGTTTAAACATGTAATCACAGATGGTGCTATGCACTATGCTTATCTTTTCCGTGGAAATACGCAGGACGCATTGGTTGCTAAAGAGAAATTTGAAGAAGGCATTAAGCATATGCGTTCTATGATTATTAATCGTTACCATTATGTGCGGTCATATATGATACCTCAAAATACAGGTGGTGGTGGTAGAATTGGCTACGCTAGACTGCCGTTAGGATAATACAAAATGGCAGACAGATGGCAAACCTATCCTGTAGAGTTTCGTGGTGGTCTGGTAACAAATTTAAGCCCTTTGCAACAGGGGGTGAATTTACCGGGTTCTGCACGTATTCTTCGTAACTTTGAGCCTTCAGTTGAAGGTGGTTATCGCAGGATTGAAGGTTATGATAAATATGACAGCAATTTAATACCACCGTATGGTTTGCCTGTTGTGCATGGTTCTGGTCAATCTGGTACGACACTTATAATTGGTAACATAGATACTACACCTGAAGATGGTGACACACTTACAATTGCTGGCGTATCTGGAACATATACAATTGCATCTGCTGGTGTTACATTTGACGGTACAAATAACAGGGCTACACTTACTCTTACAACAAGCCTTGATTCAAGCCCAGCAAATGCTGCTGAAGTTACATTTACAAGCACAACATCTAATTACTTAGCATTAGGTGTAGCAAGCTGGGAAGACATTGCACTTGTTGCTAAGAATGACAATATCTTTAGTACATCAGGTACAGGTTATACACATATAAATGTTCCTAATTATGGAACTCCACTTGTAGATGGCGGTAGCCAAACTGGTACTAGCCTAGACATAGATGGTCTTACAAGTGCGCCACAAGCAGGTGATGTATTTAAGATTGCAGGTGTAGACCTTGTGTACACTGTAACTGCAGATGCAACGGTAGCATCAGGTGCATCAACACTAACAATAAATCCAGCACTTGATAGCAGTCCAGCAGATGATGCAGTAATTACATTCTTGTCAACAAGTCGTGATGGTGCAGTAAGAACACGATTTGCAAAATATAACTTGACAGGCACTGAAAAAATTGCTATAGTAGATGGAGCAAATGCACCTGCAATATATGATGGTTCAACATTTACAGTATTAAATAGCGCACCTGCTGATGTAATTAGTGCAACACATGTAAGGGAATTTAAAAAGACCTTATTCTTTGGAAAGGGAACTACACTTACATTTACTGAACCATATACAGATGATTCATTTTCAGTAGCAAATGGTTCAGGTAACATAAATGTAGGTGGTGTAATTACAGGACTTGTTGTATTTAGACAGCAGTTAATTGTATTTACAGAACGAAACATTCAGCAGTTACAAGGTAACACTGTCGCAGACTTTACATTACAGCCAATAACAGAAGACATAGGCTGTATTGAAGGTGACACAATTCAAGAGATTGGTGGCGATATTATGTTCCTTGGTCCAGACGGACTAAGACTGCTAAGTGCTACAGAACGAATTGGTGACTTTGGACTTGCTGCAGTATCTAAGCCAATTCAGAAAAACATGACAAACTTTATTGCTGCTAATACTTCGTATGCAAGCACAGTAATAAGAGAAAAGTCACAATACAGATTACTTGGGTATAATAACAATATTACACAGGAAAATGCTCAAGGTATAGTTGCTACGCAGTTTGCTGAACAAGGCGGTGCTGGTACAGGTTTTGCAGAAACACGTGGCATAAGGGCATATGTAGCTGACAGCAATTACAATGCCACCACTGAAGTAGTTTTATTTGCGAATGATGATGGCTACTTGTATCAGATGGAATCTGGCAATAGTTTTGATGGCAGTAACATTCAAACTACATTTGCTACACCACATCTGCCTATTCAAGACCCACGTGTACGTAAAACATTTTACAAGTTGTTTTTGTATACTGACCCACAAGGTAGTGTCAACTTTGATGTAAGTTTAAAACTGGACTTTGATGGTCAGGATGTAATACAACCAGCACCAATTAGTTTTGCAAACACTACAGGTGTTGTAGGATTTTATGGAACAGGTACATATGGTACAACTTCATATGGTAGTAAGCTGCAAAAACTTTTTGAGGCACAAGTAATAGGTTCTGGGTTTGCTGTTTCATTTCAGTTTACTTCAGACAATAGCGACCCACCATTTTCACTGGATGCATTGACAGTTGAATATGGTATAAACGACAGAAGGTAGGTTAAAATGGGTACTGGTTACACTAGAGCAGACGTAGCTAATAACATAGCTGACGGGAACATAATAAACAGCTCTGATTTGGACAATGAATACGATGCCATTGAAGCGGCATTTAACTCGTCCACAGGTCATACACACGATGGTACTTCAGCAGAAGGTGGACCAATTACAGTTGTTGGTCCAGTACAAGACCTTGTTGTAAGTGCTACCGAAGTTAAACCAAAGACGACAAATACACTTGACTTGGGTACATCAGCTTTGCTGTACAAAGATGCATACCTGCAAGGCAATATGTATTTCCGTGATACTGCACTAAAGATTGTATCAAGTGCAGATGGTCAACTTGATATTGACGCAGACGTTGAAGTTGAAATTACTGCACCTACCCTTGACATTGATGCTTCTACCGCTGTAACCATTGACACTGCCACACTCACAATCACAGGTTCTGCTAATGTAACAGGTGACCTTGACATTGACAATATCAACATCAATGGCAACACCATTATCAGCACAGATACCAATGGCAACATTGCCCTGACACCTAACGGTACAGGCGAAGTAGACATTAGTAAAGTAGACATCGACAGTGGTGCTATTGATGGCACTGTTATCGGTGCATCTTCTGCTGCCGCAATTACAGGTACTACAATTACAGGTACATCCTTTGTGACATCAGGCGACATGACCTTCGGCGACAACGACAAGGCCGTGTTTGGTGCTGGGTCTGACTTGCAGATTTATCACGATGGCACAAACAGCATAATTCACGATTTTGGTACAGGGTTTTTGTCTATCAAGGCAACAGACTTATATTTAGGTGATTCAGGCGGCAACACATACATTTCTGCCATTGATAACGGCGTAGGTGGAACTGTTGCTCTTTACCACAACACTGCCAAAAAGCTAGAAACCACCTCTAGCGGCATTGACGTAACTGGCACGGCAGTCACAGACGGCCTCACAGTAGCTGGCAATGTCAGCGTAGACGGCGGCACAATCAAGCTGGACGGTAACTATCCGACTGGCACAGGCAACGTGGCGTTGGGTGATGCTGCGCTTGATGATGGCAGCTTGTCGGGTGATTACAATACGGCTGTTGGAAACAATGCCTTATCGTCTAACACATCTGGCACTCGCAATACTGCTATAGGTGGCGGTGTTTTATTCCAAAACGCTACAGGCAGTGACAATGTTGGATTAGGTACTTCTGCTTTAGAAAACAATACCGCAAGCAACAACACAGCAGTTGGCAAATCTGCGCTACAAGCAAACACAACTGGCACGCAAAATGTTGCTGTTGGACGGCAAGCTGCGGACGCAAATACTAGCGGCAGTAGCAACTCTGTTCTTGGAGATGGTGCGTATACTAGTGGAACAACAGGTTCGTATAATACAGCCATCGGCAAATCTGCATTAGCTTTGAACACCACCGCATCCAACAACACAGCAGTGGGCTATCAGGCGAGTTACAGTGGAACTACTGGTAGAAATAATACCGCTGTTGGCTATCAGTCTTTATTTTCTAATCAAACTGCTGACTATAATTGTGCCTTTGGGTGGGGTGCATTATACAGCAGCACAGCGGGTAGCAACTCAGCTTTTGGTTATTATTCGTTATATGAAAACACTACAGGAACTGGAAACGTAGCTGTCGGTGGAAATCTTAATGGTGGCACATTAAGAGGTAACACCACAGGCAACTCTAATACTGCCATAGGCTTTGATTCACTCCGCTCCAACACCACCGCATCTAACAACACCGCTCTGGGCTATTGGTCGCTTTACTCAAACACCACTGGTAATGAAAACGTGGCACTTGGCAGGGGTGCTATGTACTCCAACACGGTCACCGACAGAAACGTAGCGGTTGGCGTTGATGCATTGTTCACTCAAGCTGGCGGTTCTGGCGATAGTTTCAGTACGGCAGTGGGCCATAGTGCGCTTTTCTCTAACACAACTGGTGACAATAACACGGCTATGGGCGGTCAAGCTCTCTACAGCAACACCACAGCAAATAACAATAATGCACTTGGGTATAGAGCTTTATATAGTAACCAAACAGGTACACAAAATAATGCTTTTGGTATGGAAGCACTTTACAACAATACTGCTAGTGATAACACAGCTATGGGTCAACGTTCTGGATATGCTATAACTAGTGGTTCAGATAACTCCTCTTTTGGTTCAACTAGCCTTTTTACTAATACAACTGGCAGTTATAACACAGCAATAGGTCGTGATGCATTACGACTTAACACTACCGCAGACAACAACACAGCAGTTGGTTATCAATCGCTGTATGCAAACACTACTGGCACAGCAAATACCGCTACAGGCCGTTACGCATTGCAAAGCAACACCACAGCT
>Ga0222718_10004469_pt1 | contig 11611 bp, 20 predicted proteins | sample C33_27DmetaG_FD_165045 | JGI IMG/M metagenome (GOLD analysis project Ga0222718, IMG submission 165045) | Estuarine water microbial communities from San Francisco Bay, California, United States - C33_27D | ecosystem: Environmental > Aquatic > Marine > Unclassified | place: USA: California... | reverse complement strand
CCCCAGGGTCGACGTACGCACCTTCATCCCCCGGATCTGCTCGTTGAGTTCCTCGCGGCCTCCCAGCGTCACCACGCGCGGATCAAAGCTGGAGCGTGAGAGCCTCCCGAGGATGGTGACCATCTCTTCGCCCACATCGTTCGCGACGAGGGACCCCATCACGTACAGAATCTTCGGTCGGCTCATGGGCGGGACACGGAGTGGACTGGGAGGGTCTACGCGAGGGTCGAAGGCACCGTATTCAAAACTAGAGGCCCTCCCGGCGATCCGGGAGGGCCTCTATGGTCCATCACGCTGGCACCATCAGATGGAGCCGCGTTGGGTCATACAACCTGTCAGGCCTCGACCGTCAACGGAGGCGCCTTCGTGACCTTACCTGCGGAGATACACCGAGTGCACACACGCACACGTCGGCGATCGCCCTTCTCGTCGACGATTTTGACCGTCTGAAGGTTCGGCAGCCAGCGGCGCCGCGTCTTGTTGTGCGCGTGGCTGACGTTGTTCCCCGTAGCGGGGCCCTTGCCACACGAGTAGCACACTCGAGCCATCTCTCTACACCTGCTTCGTTCGAATCGTCAGCATTGTGGGCCTAGTTGCCCTCGGCGGCCCCACCCTCGGAGCCTGAATCTCCCTCGTCACTGCCCTCGCCGCGCATCACGTCGACGCGATCGGCAGCGATGAAGTGTGTCGCGAACTCAGCGACAATACGGTCCGTCTCGGAAATCGTCTGGTTGGTCGACCACTGGACCAGAGTCAGCGGCTCCATCGTCGTAATCACACCCTCGACCGCCACGGTGTCACCCATGGCGACTGTGGCACCTTCGGCGAGCAACTCCTCGGACCAGGACACGAGGAACGGGTTGCCGCTGGGGGTCGCGAGCCAGAAGCCCTGCGAACCCAGCATGCTGGCGACCGCACCCTCGCTGCGGAGCTTCGTACCAACGAAGGGCCCCGGGTCCACCTCGATATCACCGATGCCAACGGTCTCGACCGTTGCCGCCCGTGATTCCTCTTCGGCCTCGGCAGCAGCTATTGCGGCTGCGACCTGTGCTGCCCTCTCGGCGTCCGCCTGACCGTTCAGCCAGAACATGAAACCGCCGATGACCGCGAATGCGAGGATCATCAGGGGCAACCCCATGTCTACTGCGCCGCGTCGTGAAGCGTTGTCGGACATGTCCTTCGTCTTTCCTTTCGAAGAGTCTGCGCTTGTGAAGGCGGCCAACCTAACGGACGAGCTCGATGAGCGACATCTCTGCCGCGTCACCCTTACGGCTGCCGACCTTGAGCACTCGAGTATAGCCACCCGGACGTTCCATGTAGCGGGGCGCGATGTCATCGAACAGCTTACCCAGCACTTCACGGTCCTGGATCTTCATGGCCGCCAACCTGCGCGCGTGAAGGTCACCGCGGCGAGCCAGAGTGATCAGGCGCTCCGCGTACGGGCGGAGCTCCTTGGCCTTGGCCGTCGTGGTTTCGATACGCTCATGGCGAAACAACGATGTCGCGAGATTCCGCAGCGTTGCCTTGCGATGGCTTCGAGTACGGGAGAGCTGTCTCCCCTTCTTACGATGCCGCACGATTAATCCTCGCCGCCGGCCGTGGCTTCAGCCTCGTCCTCGACGAAGAAGAGGCGCCCGTCCTCTCCATGCTCGAGCATCATGCCAAAGCGGAGCCCGTGCTCCTCCAGGAAATCCGAGATCTCTTTGAGAGACTTCTTACCGAAGTTCTCGATCTGAAGCATGGACTCCTCGCTCCGCTGCACCAGATCGGCGAGCGACCGAATACTTTCCTTCTGGAGCGAGTTGCGTGAACGGACCGACAACTCCGCCAAGTCCTCGATAGGCCGCTCGAAGAGATCCTGCAGGCGTTCCGGAACCGGGGACGCACCCTGCGGCACGACCTCGGGAATCCCACCCTCTCCGAAGTACAGCATGTATTCGAGGTGCTTGCGAACCAACTCGGCGCCGTACGCCACCGCTCCCTCCGGATCGATGGACCCATCGGTTTCGATGTGCAGCGTGAGGCGGTCGAAGTCTGTACGCTGTCCAACACGCGTCTCCTCGACCGAGAAATTCGCCCGGCGCACGGGGTTGTAGATCGAGTCGATCCGAACCAGGTCCACCGGCGATCCTTCCGGGATCGGGTGCGACTCGGCCAGTACGAAGCCACGCCCCTTGTTCACGTACAGCTCCATGTTCACGGAGCGATTTTCCTGCAGCGTGAACAGATGATGGTCATCGTCCATGACCTCAGAGCCTGCGGCAGCCTGGATCATCGACGCAGTGACCGCACCGGCCTTGTCCACGTGTAGCTCCAGAACCGCCTGGTCGACGTCATCGTCGAGCGTGACGACGAGCGACTTGAGGTTCTGAATCACCTGGTGGACATCTTCCACCACGCCCTGAATCGTCTGGTGCTCATGAACCACCCCGTCAATGCGGAACGCCCAAACAGCCGATCCGCGCAGCGACGAGAGCAGAACCCTCCGTACCGAGTTGCCGAGTGTGTGGCCGAAGCCCCGCTCGAGCGGCTCGATCACGAACTGAGCCGACCGCGCACTGTCCGAGACGTCGAGACGCTCGACGCGCTCGGGAAGGACGAGTCCGTTCAGATCTAATTCCACAATGTCCTCCTGAATGCTCCGTTGACGCCTTGAACTCCCCAGAGGAGCCACGACGATTGCATTACTTCGAGTAGAGCTCCACGATCAGCTGTTCCTGGATCGGGAACGAAATGTCCGAGCGCATTGGCACGCGAACGACGCGACCGACGCGCGCCTTTTCGTCCAGAGCCAGCCACTCAGGGAGGGCAGGCCGCGTGCGTGCCTCCAGAGAGGCGTCAATCGGAAGAATGTTCTTCGACTTCGCCCGAACGGAAATCTCGTCACCCGCGGAGATCCGAAAACTCGGAACGTCCACGGTGCCGCCGTTCACCTCAACATGACGGTGACGCACGATCTGCCGAGCCTGATTCCGGCTCTGAGCGAAGCCCATCCGGAAAATGATGTTGTCGAGCCGCGACTCCAGAGCGATCAACAGGTTGTCACCTGTGACGCCAGGAATGTGGTTCGCGTACTCGAACAAGCTCCGGAACTGCCGCTCGGCCAGCCCGTAGATCCTTTTGACCTTCTGCTTCTCACGGAGCTGGACCGCATAATCCGACTGCTTGCGGCGGCGAGCCTGGGCCGGGCCGTGCTGGCCTGGCGGGTAGGCCCGACGTTCAATGGGGCACTTCTCCGTGTAGCACTTTTGACCCTTTAGAAACAGCTTCTGGCCTTCGCGGCGGCAGAGCTTACAGACGGGTCCGGTATAGCGAGCCATGACTTAAACCCTGCGCTTCTTCGGCGGCCGACAGCCGTTATGCGGCAGCGGCGTGACGTCGAGGATTGATTTGATAAAAATGCCGGCCGCAGCAAGTGCCTGGATGGCGGACTCACGTCCGGAACCCGGACCCTGCACACGGACATCGACTCGCTTCACGCCCATGGCTGCAGCCTCACGGCCGACCTGTTCGCCCGCGACGGTGGCGGCGAACGGGGTCGACTTCTTGGAGCCCTTGAACCCCGCCTTTCCGGCGGTCGCCCAACAGATTGTGTTGCCCGCGTTGTCCGTGATCGTGATCGCGGTGTTGTTGAAGGTCGCTTTGATGTGCGCGATACCCTCGGCTTCAACAACCTTCTTCGAGCGCTTCTTGGGTGCTGGCTTGGCCACGTGTATACGTCCTGTGCTGCGGATCGACTGCGTATGAATCGGAAACCGTGAGCCGCGGGGGTGGAAGACCACCCTGCCACGTCACGGCATCGAGGTTATTTGCGCGGCGGCGCTTTCTTGCCGGCGATGGATCGCTTCTTACCCTTGTGGGTTCGCGCATTGGTACTGGTGCGCTGGCCACGGACGGGCAGACCACGGCGATGACGCAAGCCGCGATAACAGCCGATGTCCATCAACCGCTTGATGTTCATGGAACGCTCAGTCCGGAGCGCTCCTTCCACCTTGTAGTTGCCCTCGATCTGGCGACGAAGACGATTTACGTCGTCATCATCCAGATCCTGGGCACGACGATCAGGGTCTACACCGCACGCGTCCAGGATCTCTTTCGCCCGTGTTGGGCCGATCCCGAAAATGTACGTGAGGGCAATCTCGATCCGCTTACCGCGCGGGAGATCGACTCCAGCAATACGTGCCATGGTTAACCCTGCCGCTGCTTATGCTTGGGATTCCGCGAACAGATGATGCGAACCACCCCTTTGCGGCGGATCACTTTACAGTGCTCACAGATTGGTTTTACGCTGCTTCGGACTTTCACTTCTCGTCTCCAAATCCGTTTGTAGCAGAGCTAGAAAGTATAACTAGCCCTGGTAGCCCTCTCAAGGCGTGTTCGTGGCGGGATGTCCTGCCCCCACCGTGTCTTCCGCAAGTGTCAAAATACGCGGTCCATCTATGGTGATCCCCACTGTGTGCTCGAAGTGTGCAGACAGTGAACGATCAGCGGTGATGACGGTCCAGCCGTCCTCGAGTGTTTTGATCCGGGGGGTACCCGCCGAAAGCATGGGCTCAATGGCGAGCACCATGCCTTCACGCAACATCGGTCCCTGGCCCGGGCGCCCGTAGTTCGGGACCTGCGGCTCTTCGTGAAGCTCCCGGCCGACGCCATGGCCCACGAGCTCGCGGATGATTCCGTAGTTGGTGCCCTCACACGTCTTGATCACGGCAGCACCGATGTCACCCACATGCTTCCCTGGCACAGAGGCCTCCATGGCCGCATCCAGGGCGCGGGAGGTTACATCCAGAAGTGCCTGAGCGTCCGAGGAGATCGGACCGACCGCGAAGGTGCGGGCCGAGTCGGAGTACCAACCATCGAGGCGGACGCCGATGTCCACGGAGACGATGTCCCCTTCGGTCAACAGCCGATCGCTACTCGGGATGCCATGAACCACCTCTTCGTTGACGGAAATGCACGCGCTACCTGGAAATCCGTACAGCCCCTTGAACGCAGGCACCGCACCGTCATGCCCGACAATGAACTCCTCGACGAAAACGTCGACCTCGCCCGTAGAAACCCCCGGCACGATAAGCTTGGAGAGCTCGGCGTGGCATCGACCGATAATCGAGCCGGCGTGGGCGATCGTGTCCATCTCGCCCTGCGTACGCAGATGGATCACGACACGTCCCCAGTGGAACCCGTCACTGCCACCTGGAAGTCAGCATAGATCGCTTCGACGTCGCGATCGGCCCCGATGCGGGTCATGGCTGCCGAATGATCCTGGTAGAACGCGATCAGCGGCGCGGTCTGGTCCAGATAGACCTGAAGACGGCGTTTCACCGTGTCAGGCTCATCATCTGCACGATGGAGCAACGTTCCGCCGCAGCGATCGCACACGTCTTCGACCACAGGAGGACTGAAGTAGGCATTGTACACCGCGCCGCATTCGGGGCAGCTACGCCGGCCACTCAGCCGCTTGACCAGCACCTCATCCGGTGCCTCGAAGAGCACGACGGAGTTGACCTTCCGTCCACTTGCCTCAAGCACGGCGTCCAAACCGGTTGCCTGATCGGTGGTGCGCGGGAATCCATCGAACATGACGTCCGTGGATGCATCGATCCCTGCGAGGTGCTCCTTCACGAGGTCGAGAATCAAATCGTCCGGTACGAGCTCTCCGCGATCCATAAACCCCTGAGCCAGCGTGCCCAGCTCGGTCCCTTCGCGACGCGCAGCGCGCAACAGATCGCCCGTCGACACATGGACCGCCGTGAGCTCGTCCACCAGACGAACGGCCTGAGTCCCCTTCCCTACCCCCGGCGGACCGAGGAGCACGACAACCATTCGGAATTACCTCACCTGGTCCGTCAGGTTACATGTAGCGCTGGCGGCCGCGCATCTTCACGCGACCCTTCTTCATGAAGCCATCGTAGTGCCTCAGAAGAAGGAGCTGCTGGGCCTGCTGTACCGTATCGAGCCCGACCCCGACCACAATCAGGAGACTCGTGCCCCCGAAAAAGAAGGTCTGGATGCCGAACGCGCGCATGATCCAGAACGGCACGAGGGCGATGATCGCCAGGTAGATCGATCCGGGCAGCGTCACCCGGGTGAGCACACGATCGATGTACTCGGCCGTGCGTGCACCGGGCTTCACGCCGGGGATGAACGCGCCCTGCTTCTTCAGGTTCTCTGCCAGATCGACCGGGTTGAAAATGATCGCCGTGTAGAAATACGTGAAGAACAGGATGAGCAGCCCGTACGTGACATCGTACCCCACGGTCATCGGCTGGAACAACTCTGCAATCGCAGAGACAGGACCGACATCGACGAACGCCGCCATCGTTCCCGGCATGACGATGAAGGACTGCGCGAAAATGATCGGCATCACACCGGCCGAGTTCACACGCAGCGGAATGAAGCTCTTCTGACCTTCGCGGATCCGGCCACGTCCCACGACTTTGCGGGGGATCTGAACCGGGATCTTTCGAGCGGCCATGGTCATCGCCACCACGGCAGCGGTGATAAAGACCACCGTCGCGAGGAGAGCGACGAGGCTGAACGCGCCGATCTCGCCAAGCAGGAATGATTCCCACGTACGACCGATGGCCGCCGGGAACGTTTCGATGATGGAGAAGAAGATCAGGAGGGACATGCCGTTCCCGATCCCACGGTCCGTGATCTGCTCACCGAGCCACATGACGAAGATCGCACCGACGGTCAGGACCACGACTGTCGTGAACATGAACAGGAAGCCGGGACTGGAAACCGCTCCTGGAATCGACTGCAGGAACACCGAGTAGCCATAGGCTTGCGCCGCCGACAGAACCACCGTGGTGTACCGGGTCCACTGCGTGAGCTTCTTCCTCCCGTCCTCGCCTTCCTTCTGCAGCTTCTCAATGGTCGGGAAGACCGCGGCGAGGAGCTGGAACATGATACTCGCGGAGATATACGGCATGATGCCGAGCGCGAGAATCGTAGCACGCGAAAGACCACCACCCACGAACATGTCGTAGATGCCGAAGAAGGTGTTTTGCAAGTTCCCGAACGCCGCGCGCAGCGCGTTTACATCCAGCCCCGGCACGGTGATGTGAGCACCGGTCCGGTAAATCAGAAGGATGAAGAGCGTGAAAAGAACCTTCTCTTTCAGCTCCGGAGCGCGAAGGAGATTTGCGACGGGGTTGTTCGCCATGACGTACCGGTGTCCTACTCGTCCGAGGAACTGGAGCCGATCACCGTAACCGAGCCGCCTGCGGCTTCAATCTTGGCCTGGGCGGCGGCGCTGAACTTATGGGCGCTGACCACGAACTTCTCAGCCACCTCGCCCACGGCCAGGACCTTCACCGGCTTTTTGAGCGATCGAACGAGACCAGCGGACTTCAGCGTCTCAGGAGACACGTCGGAACCCTCGACCTTGGCGAAGTCTCGCAGGTTGACGACCTGATATTCGACCCGATTCAGACTCTTGAAGCCCCGTTTAGGGATGCGGCGGATGAGCGGCATCTGGCCACCCTCGAACCGCGGATGGACGCTTCCACCCGAGCGAGACTTCTGACCCTTTTCACCGCGACCGGCGTTCTTTCCGTTTCCTGAGCCCGGACCGCGTCCCTTACGCTTGTGCATACGGTGGGACCCACTGGACGGGCTCAGATCATGCAGCTCTGCCATTACTCGACCTCTTCGACCTCGACCATGAAGGAGATCTTCTTGATCATCCCTTCGATAGCCGGTGTGAGTTCATGCACTACGCTTTGCTGGTGGCGTTTGATCCCCAGCGCCCGAATCGTACGGCGATGACCTTCCTGTCGACCGATCCCGCTGCGCGTCTGGGTGATCCGGACCTTCTTCGACTGACTCTTCTTAGCCACGATGCGCTCCCAATGTCTCGACGGAAATCCCGCGCTCCTCGGCTGCCTGCTCTGGGGTCACGAGTTCCTCGAGTCCGTTCATCGTTGCCCGCACGACGTTGATCGGGTTGTTCGTCCCGAGGCTCTTGGTGAGCACGTCCGTCACGCCGGCCGCCTCGAGGACGGCGCGAACCGGACCACCCGCAATCACACCCGTACCGGGCGCGGCCGGGCGCATGAGCACACGGCCCGCACCCCACTCACCCACGATGTCGTGCGGAATGGTCCCGTTTTCAATCGGAACCTTGACCATGTTGCGCTTCGCGCGCTCGAAGGACTTTCGAATGGCTTCGGCCACCTCGTTCGCCTTCGCGAGCGACACGCCGACATTGCCCTTCTTGTCACCCACAGCCACCAGGGCTGAGAACGAGAATCGGCGTCCACCCTTCACGACCTTGGCGACACGGTTGATGTAGATGACGGTCTCCACCATGTCACTGTCGCGACCGCGGCGGTTGTCGCGCTTCTTGCCGCCCTTTCCACGACCACGTCCGCCTGGGCCACCACCCTGACCACCATCGCCCTGGCCACCACGACCGCGGCCACCCTGACCTCCGGCGGTTGCAGTCTTCGTAGCTTCGGCGCTCGCGTCTTTCTTCTGCTCGTTGTCTGCCATCAGAACTCCAGGCCGCCCTCACGGGCGCCATCGGCGAAGGCCTTCACTCGCCCGTGATATTTGTATCCGCCGCGATCGAAGACCACGGTAGCGATTCCCTGCTCTTTGGCCCGTTCGGCCAACAGCTTCCCGGCTGCGAATGCATGCTCCGTGCGCCGGTTGCCGCCCTCGGCCTTGAAGTCGCGCAGCTGGGCGTTGAGCGTCGACACACCGAGCAGCGTAGCACCGGCCATGTCGTCGACGATCTGACCCTCGATGTTCTTGAGAGAGCGAGACACCACCAGGCGCGGGCGCTCCGCGGTGCCTTCGACCTTGTTGCGAACCCGCCAGTGGCGGCGCTGCCGCTGCAGTGCGCGGCTCTTCTTGAGCTTGCTTGCTTTGATCATCTCTATGCTCCGGCGGTCTTACCGGCCTTGCGCCGGACGTGTTCGCCCTGATAACGGACGCCTTTGCCCTTGTAGGGCTCGGGCGGACGGAACGACCGGATCTCAGCCGCCGCCTGTCCAACCTTCTGCTTGTCGACGCCCGAGACGACGACCGTCGTCTGGTTCGGGCACTCGAGCTGCACTCCGTCAGCAGGCTGGTAATTCACGACATGGCTGAAACCGAGGTGCAGGGTGATCCCTTTCCCTTTCACCTCGGCGCGGTATCCGACGCCGATGATTTCCAGAGTCTTGGAGAAGCCCTCCGTGACGCCCAGCACCATGTTATTGATGAGGGATCGCGTCAGACCGTGAAGGGCGCGGTGGTCCTTGTGATCCGAGGGCCGCTCGACGCGAACCTCGGCATCGTTGACCACCACGTTCATTTCCGGGTGCACGTTCAGGTCCAGGGTACCCTTGGGCCCCTTCACCGTGAGTGTGCCATTCGATTGCTTGACCTCGACGCCTTTGGCGATCGAGACAGGCATTCTTCCAATACGGGACATCGTTGCTGCCTCTTTACCAGACCCTGGCCAGAACCTCGCCACCGACACCCTGCGAACGGGCTTCGCGGTCGGAGAGGACTCCAGCGGAGGTGGACATGATCGCAATACCGAGACCGTTCCGGACGCGCGGAATCTCGTCCTTGCCGACGTAATAACGACGACCGGGACGCGAGACGCGCTCGAGGTGACGGATGATCGGTTTTTCGTTGTGGTACTTCAGGTAGACGCGTAGGACACCGAAGCGGCCATCCTCGAGCACCTTGTGAGCGTGCACGAAATGGCTCTCCTGCAGGAGACGCGCGACTTCGACCTTCAGTTTCGACACAGGCATGTCGACCCACTTGTGCTTCGCCTGACCGGCGTTGCGAATGCGGGTGAGCATGTCCGCGATAGGATCAGTCATCATGATTTGTCTTCTCCCTACCAGCTCGACTTGCGGATGCCAGGGATCTCGCCACGCAGCGACATCTGACGGAAGCAGATTCGGCAGATGCCGAACTTGCGCATGTACGCGCGCGGCCGACCGCACCGCTGGCAGCGGTTACGATGCCGGACCGCAAACTTCTGCTTGCCCTTGGCCTTCTCGATGAGCGCCTTTCTGGCCATCTAACTCTCTCTCTCTCTCTTATGCGGAAGCGCCGACCTGAACCGGCACCTCTCCACGGAAGGGGAATCCCAGCGCACGCAGCAGTGCGAAGCCTTCGTCGTCCTTGTACGTGGACGTCACGAACGTGAGGTCCATCCCGTGGATCTTCTTGACGTCGTCGAAGTTGATCTCGGGGAAAATAATTTGCTCGCGGATACCCATCGTGTAATTACCACGACCGTCGAACGAACGGGTAGACAGGCCGCGGAAGTCACGGATACGAGGGATCGCCGTGCCGATGAGACGATCCAGAAAGAACCACATCCGATCGCGCCGCAGCGTAACGGAGGCGCCGACCGGCATCCCCTCGCGCAGCTGGAAGTTCGAGATCGATTTCTTCGCGCGATTCGTGTTGGCCTTCTGTCCCGTGATGATACCCAACTCCTCGACCACACTGTCGAGCAGCTTCTGGTCCTTTGCTGCCTCACCAGCCCCGACATTGAGCACGATCTTGTCGAGCGTCGGGATCTGATGCGGGTTCGAGAACGCAAACTCCTCCTGGAGCTTCGCGCGCACATACGTCTGGTAGTGCGTCTTCATTCTCGGCTGAATCTTGTCCACTGCGTTGCCTCTTATCTGTTACCGGCCGGGCGCTCTACGCGTATCCGGCACGCGTGACTTACTGCGGTTTCGCGATCGGATTTCCGCTTTTCACGGAGATCCGTTCTTTCGTGCCGTCCTCTCCAACCTGAATACGCACCCGGCTCGCGTCTTCAGAGCCGGGCTCGACCAGCATCACGTTCGAGATGTGGATCGGAGCTTCGAAGCTGATGATCCCACCATCCGGATCAGCCTCACTCGGACGGGTGTGCCGCTTGCGCATGTTCACACCCTCGACTCGGACGCGGTGCTTGTCGGGATAGACCTCCATGACAGCCCCGACCATGTCGCGGTAGTTACCGCGAATGACCTTGACCTGGTCCCCCTTCATGATCTTACGCTTGGCCATCAGAGTACCTCCGGGGCCAACGAAACGATCTTCATGTACTTCTTCTCACGGAGTTCACGACCAACCGGCCCGAAGATGCGGGTGCCGCGGGGCTCACCATTGTCATCGATGATCACCGCCGCGTTGTCGTCAAACCGGATATAGGTCCCGTCGCGACGGCGGCTTTCCTTGGCGGTCCGCACGATCACGGCCTTCACCACGGTGCCCTTCTTGATACCCGCGTTCGGGATGGCGTCCTTGACGGTCGCCACGATCACGTCGCCGACACCCGCGTAGCGACGACGAGAGCCGCCGAGTACGCGAATGCACAGCGCGGCTTTCGCGCCCGTGTTGTCGGCGATCCGAAGGACCGACTCTTGTTGAATCATTGTGTCTCTCTAGCTCTGGCTAACGGTCAGACCGGGCGCTCGATCAACTCGAGAACGCGCCACCGCTTGGTCTTCGACAGGGGCCGTGTCTCCACGATGCGGACCGTGTCACCGACCTGGTACTCGTTGTTTTCGTCGTGCGCGTGGAACTTCTTCGACCGCTTCATGCCCTTGCCGTACAGCGGGTGGGCGAAGCGGCGCTCCACGGTGACCGTGACCGT
>Ga0222718_10004467_pt1 | contig 11611 bp, 7 predicted proteins | sample C33_27DmetaG_FD_165045 | JGI IMG/M metagenome (GOLD analysis project Ga0222718, IMG submission 165045) | Estuarine water microbial communities from San Francisco Bay, California, United States - C33_27D | ecosystem: Environmental > Aquatic > Marine > Unclassified | place: USA: California... | reverse complement strand
ATATTAATGTTAATGTCCCAATTATTAAACCTAATTTATTTTTATTAATTAAGTATAAACTGACTCCCATGGCTAAAACGTGTGATGATAAACTATAGTATGCTATATACCCACCTATTTCATTTAATTTATTATTACATTTAATATCATACCACATAAATGCTTCTGCTAATTGCATAAATGAATAAGCAAATATAATAGGTCCGATAAATTTATCAAATTTGGAGTATCTTAAATACATTAAATAAGATGTAATTGTTGCTAATCCATATGCAATAATAGATGATTTTAAACTATAACACATATATATATATATATTAAAAAATATTAAAAGAATTTTTTTTTTTATTTTTAGTTTTATTTTTAGTTTTATTTTTAGTTTTATTTTTTTTTAACCTTTTTAGATTTATTAACATTAATCTTAATTTTTGCCCGACGGTTGAACTTTTACCAAAAGTTCATTCAAAACAATTAAACTTTTTTGCCCTATCTTTTTCTAAAAAGATAAAGAAATCGAATTATTTATTTCCCCCCACCCCATAACAACAATCAATGGTAATGTCGTCCTCGACTGAAACAAAATATCCTGAATATCAAAAATTTCTCGAACTTTACGGCGATGAAATTAAATTATGTGTGGGACGTCGCATTTATAAAGAAGAATTGTCAAATCCAAAATCCGAAATATTCGAAATGTATTATGACGACAAAATGAGTCATGCGAAAGGACGATGGGTATTGACGTGCAAACTGGTTGGCTTACATCCCAACATTCGGAAGGTAAAATTAATTAATGTTCCGTCGCCTTATATTTCAAACGAGGAAATCACGCATATGTTGCAAAACCGAAAATTGGAAGAGTTTAAATATATTCGTAGTGGATTATTTTCCATTGCTGCGTTTATTAATAAATTGTGCGAAGAGCCACACCCAACTCTCAAAAAAATCGACTTTTCGAACAATAAAATATTTACAAACTTTTATTCGTCTGTCCAAGATTTGTGGGATGGAGATATACTCTTTACGCCTGATGTGCAGAATAATGTAGATGCTTTGGAAAGATTGAAGAAACTCAAAATGAATGGCGAAAAAGGAAACGATTTTGAACTTATTTTGAACAATAACGGACAACGATTATTTTATACAAAAAACAAGGAAGTCAGGAAAAAAGCAGAAGAGATATTTAATTCGTTAATTTTCGTTACACGAAAATGTAACTATAAAAATTATAAATGCAATATGAAAAATCAAATATAGTTAAAGTTATATTTGATTTTTTTTTAAATGATTTTTATCAATAGACAAAATTTGGTGGATTTTTCGTGGTACCATTTCAATTATATAAATCAAATATTTGGTCATGAAAGTGTACTGAATAAATAATTTGTTCAAGAATAAACACTTAAATATAGGATTTTTATGGTATATAATGAGTGATAGTGATAATGATAATGATGACGAATATGGTGATTATTCCGTAAAATATTATTATTTTTTTAAGAAAAGGGGCTTGTCACATCTGATCCACCATGTTAAATATTTTGATGATAAAAATGATGCAATTGACTATGCAATAAATTATGTTGAAAATGATATACCTGAAGATTGCCACCTTACCAATATACAGGTAGATGAATATATTGAGGGTGATGGAACAAGTTATAAGAGTCATTGGGATACTATATTGAGAGAGGGTGATGATTTATGGGAATTAATAATTGAAAATAAACAACAAAAAGATGAAATTAAACAACTCAAATTACAACTAGAGAAACAAACATTGTCTAATGTATTAGATAAGAAGGTGGCATTAGGTACTAAGCAAGATATTAATGAGATATTAAATAGTGTGGGATATACAGAATAAAAATCATATGTTCAATATAAAAACTATGATTGGAATCAGTGTTGAGAAAATTGTAATTTTGCTCGACGGTTTTACTTTCATAATGCCAAAGGCATTATGAAAGAGAAAAGAGTCAGAATCGAATTTTAAAATCTTTTACCTTATCTTTCTAAAAAAGATACACTGTAACATGTCGCAGTGTTATATTTGTCTCGAAGAAATCAATCCTGATTTGGAATCAGGGGAAACCGTTCAAACCGATGGAGAGCGTCAAATCATTTCGCCTTGTGACTGCAATCATTATGCTCACGTGGATTGTTTGTTCGAATGGATAAAGACAAAAAAAAATGCACACCGATGTGAAATATGTAAGGTAGTATATAAAAATATCGGATTCAAGGAAGATACCGATGATAAAAATTGTAGTAATCGTACAGTGGCAATAACTATGTTTTTATATATGGCTCTAGTAATTGCTACCATTCCATTTGAACATGAATTTATGGAAGAGAAAAGCAACGGGTTATTGGGTTTGATATTTTACATGTTTGGTCCTTTCTTCGTTTTAGCCTTTGCATCGTGTATTGACCGGAAAAATTATTTTATGATTTGTATTGACAATTTGAAAAATAGTGGTAACAAAAGAGTCATGCCTTATGTATTAACGGAGGGTGAAAGCAACGAAAGCAACGAAAGCAACGAAAGCAACGAAAGCAACGAAAGTGACGAAAGTGATGAGAACAATGAAATTGTAATTCAAGGATTGTAATTTCCCATGGATTCGAATGTTTTATAGGTGAGAGGTTTTGAACACCATATGCCTAAACATGCCGGATAATGATGTTTTAAATGACGGAGTATGGGCTTAACGTCATCAAACATAACGAAATCGGTGGGAGGTTCTCCTTTGTAAACTTTTTTAATGTGTTCTTCTTTGGTTCCCATGGTGGGAAAGATATGGATTTCGTCAAATTTGATTGTATTGAAAAACTCATTGATGTATATGTTACAGTCGTCGGGAATGGCCGAGCGCGAAGCAATGTTCATGGAATTACCATTCGCTTGTAATTTTTTCAAGATATCAATTGTTTCGGGGTGAATAAAATTTCGCATTTTTTCGATTGTGAGATTTTTTTCCCATTCTGCGGTACAATTCCAAAGGGTTTTATCTAAATCAAAAATAAGTTTGCGCGATGGGCTTAGATTTTCTAAAAAATGTTTGAAGTGAGAGCTCATTTGTTTTTCACAAACATTAAAAAAATGATTTTTTTACTTATACACGGGATTTCCCAGTGACTTGTCGCCTTATTATATTTTGCGGTGCCATCATTTTACGTTTTTTTTTCAACCAATTGCGAAATTTCCTCTGGAATATACGTATCCAGACTGTTTTCAAAATACAAAAATCTTCGGCAAAATCTTCTATTAAATCTTCGGTGCCATATGGTCCACGTTCTCTAAAGTCGTCTTCTTCCTCGCCATTCTCTCCAATACGATATGTATAATTGTATACATATCCTATTTGTATTCCCATGAAGAAAGGATGTTTACTCAATTTATCATAATTTCTAATGAATGGGTGCATAAAAGCTTCTCTTTCCTCACCATATTGCTCCAAACAACGCTGAGAATATCGGTGTTTCATATTTCTCAAAATCCGTTTCTGGCGGGCAATGTAAAATTTTGAATCGTTGCCAATAAAGTTTATATTCCATGCTCTAAGACACAGTAATAAACTAGAGTCATTTTTAATTGTTCCGGGTTCATTTTGAATTTCCACGTTGACAGTCTGAGCATAAAGATGAAAATTGGAGTTGTACATTTCGCAAAGCAAAAGGGAGTTTTTTGGGATTCTCATTTCATACACTATTTTGTATTGTAATTTGTGTTATTAATAATTTCATTCATAAATAAATGTATTTCGATTTGTTTCTTTTTTAAATTTTATTTTTTTTGAAATGATATGTTTCAAAAAATTTTTCCTCAATTTAACTGTAAATTTCTTTTTTTTTAAAATTTCAAGAAAAAAATTTTCAAAATGTTGATTTTTAATTTTTATTAAATCAAATGTGATATGATATTTGATGCCTGTTATAAAATTATATATTATAGCTTTTTGAAAATTAAATATTGTTTCTTCTTCGTTATATTTTAAATTATTGTATAATTGATGATAATTTTCATCATATTTATATTTTTTATTTATTTTATATTTTGCACCCAAAAAACAATACAGTAAAACTTGAATTATCCAAGATTTGGATAATTCATTTGAAACGGACATTTTAAATTCGTGGATCATCTGAAAATCTTCACTAATAGCATCAATTCTACCATTAATTCCGCATTCATACCCTTCATGAATTATTTCTGCATTTTTTTTCTTGTCAAAATTTAATTCTTTAGTCAAAATATCATCATTTCTCTCATTATATGAAATATTAGAACTAACTTCTGTTTCTATATTATCAAAATTATTATTAACATGTATTATATTTTTAATGCTATTTTTTAAATCACCAGTAATATAGTCCGAATATTTGTCTAACATAAAAGAGTTATCAACATATTTACTTGAAAAAATAAATTCGTATAAAAAACAAATATTCCAATAGAATTCATTAGATTCATTATATTCTTTAAATCCTTTATTGATATTTTTAAAATAATCAGGCAAAAATATATATTCTTCTTCAATATTGTGATTGCTTTTTAAAAAATTAATAAAATTATTTTGTTTATTATTATCTTTTTTTAAAATAGTTATTAATAAATCTAATTTTATTCCTTCTATAAAAAAACTAACATTATTTTTGTCTTTCAAAATATTAATAATATATGGGAATTCACTTTCATCAATATATATAATATTTATATTTAGTTTGACACGTTTAAGTAATTTATTAAAGGAATCATTTCTATACTGAGATATTATTATATTTGGTAGATTGCCAAGAATGGATGTTGTTTTTTTATAAATTATATCACAAGGAACACCAAATTTTTCTTCTTCAATATTTAAACAATTTATGATATCGGAAAAAGAATCCAATTCGTTACACATTTCGGAAATATATGTTACATTCATTATGTTTTTATCGGGTGTATTTAACGAAGAATTATTTTCTTTTATTAATTTCATTAAAGGAATATTAAAATGATTAATATCATTTTTTTTATTAAATTCTATTATTTTATTTGTAATATTTTTATAGATACATTTGCTTTTTTTCATTTTAATATCATTAATACCTTGTTCCTTTAAAAAAAATAATAATTTTGATTTTGGATCGTCTGGATTAATTTTTAATTTTGTTATTTTCTCAATATTGTTTTCAGAGTGTAATATTTTAAGTTCTCTTAAAAATAAAATAGTATTACCATCATTATCATCATTATCATCATCATTATCATCATCATTTTTTACTGAACTATACTGAGTTGAGTATTTTTCGACTTTATTTTTTTCACAATTTTTCTTTGCTATATCTTCTATTTTTTTTTTCAGATAATATTGAAAATCTTGCGAAATGTACAAACAATTATTTAAATCAAAAATATTATTTGTAATATATCTCGAAGGATTATAATTAGAACTAATTATTAAGTATTTTTTACTCCTAGAACACAAAACCGTAAATAATGAAATGTCTTGTAGTTCATTTTCACTATTTATATTATTTATTTTGGGTATTGATTTTTCTGATAATCCCAATACAATAATGCATTTTCTTTCTCCACCTTTAAAACCATGTCCCGATATAATAGAAATCTTATTTTCTTTTCTAATATTTTTACACCTTTTACATTTATCAGATTTTTTTTCATATTTAAGACTACAACAACAACATTTTTCTTCTTTTAACTCGTTCATATCTATAGTAGTTTTAGTTTCCCCGTCTTTAGTTTTAAATAAATGAACGGGAATATTTGAATTTTTTAACATTGAATGCAAATTGGATATTATGAGATTATCATTAATATTAGTTGACATTACCGCAATATCTTCGGGTTTAATATCATCGTCGTTTTTTAATATTTCTTCTATTATTATTAGATATTTTTTTGCAGCAATTTTTGCTGATTTGTTGGTATTACTACAACCATGCATTAAATACATAACTTTTATTTTATCTCTTTCATTTTCATTTTCATTTAAAAAATGTTTTATTTGTTTTCTATTATATTTTTTATTATTTCCTTTATTTATTGTATTTAAAAACTCTATATGTAATTTAGGAAGTCTAAAACATGTAGTTAAACAAAAAGATTTTATTTTTTTCAATGTTTTAAATATGTCAATTGAATTGTTTGCTTTGCATTGTTTAATCAATTCATCACATGATTCATACCATATACTTTGTAAAATATCACCATAACCTTCAAAAGAAATATTATTGTTGTTTTCTAATATATTTAATATAACTTTGGCTTGTTCCTGGGAAAAGTCTTGCACTTCATCCAAAATTATTTTGTTAACCTTTATTTTTGACCAAAAGATCTTTACATGAATTTTATCATTAATTACGTATTCATTGAAAAATTTTTCCTTTTTGCGAAAATCATTTCCTTCAAATTTTAAATTTTTTTTATGAGGTATTAATTGAGAATGTATAAATGCGTCATAATTTGATATTTCAATATTATGACCTTTATATGAACATGTTATTCTACTACTATCTTTTTGTTTTTTAAATTCAATACCCTCTAAAAAATTTTTTATTTTCTTGACTAATTCTTCGGAAACATTCGAAACTTTTGTTATAATAATTATATTGTATTTTTTATCTGATTTACCAGATTTAAAAATTTTAGTAGCAATTCTTAAGGCTAGTGTAGTAGTTTTTGCAGATCCTGGAACACCATTTACAATTATATTTTCAGATTCCGTGTTTATTATATTTTCTTGTTCTTCGGTTAGATTTAAACTATGATTAATATCATGTTTTTTTTTGAGTATTATATTACTATTTTTATTTATATTTTTTTGTTTTAAATTTTTTACATTGAATTTAGTTTGTTTTTTTTCCATATTTGGATTACAAATAAATACATTAGTTAAAATATTTTTAAGTTAAAGAAATGAAACAACGAAAACAAATATAAAGCGACAGTATCATATTGTATTTAATAACAATACACAAATGTCCGCTAATTTAACAGTCAGCACTTGTTCAAAGAATGGAAAACCGTACATTATTTTAGATAATCGTGAAGACAAACTCATTAAATTATTTAAAGCTTTTAAAGAAGAATTCGGAATGGACTATGAAGTAAGGGTAGAAGTTCTCGATTTATCAGACATTGCCGTAAAAAGTAAGGATGGAAAGGATATCATATTGATTGAACGTAAAACATTGGCGGATTTGGCGAGTTCTTTAAAAGATGGGAGATACGCCGAACAGTCGCATCGTCTGCAAAATACCAATTTGCAAAATCACAACATCATTTATTTGATTGAAGGTGATTTGCGAAATTATTCAAACAAATATACCAAAATCCCGAAGAAAACACTGCAAACCACTATTTTCTGTTTGAATTATTTCAAAGGTTTTTCGGTACACCGCACAATAGACAAACTGGAAACGGTACAGTTTATTCTGCGTTTGGTGGATAAAATGCATCGCGAAAGTCATAAGAAACCATATTATCGTAATGTGGATGCGTCGGGGAATGCGATTCGGGCGAACATCGCCGCATATTACCAAAGACGTCGAGCAAATTCTCGTTCACCCAAGAGATATGTTGAGGTAGTGAAAAAGGTGAAGAAGAACAATTTGACGCCGGATAATATCGGAGAGGTGATATTGGCGCAAATACCAGGTATTAGTGGGACAACATCAAAAGCTATTATGAAAAATTATGGATCTTTGAGAGAGCTTTTAAATAAAATGAACGAAGACCAACATTGTCTTGATAATATTAAATATAAAACAAAGACGGGACAAATGAGACGTATAAACAAAACATCGGTACAGTCAATCTATAAATTTTTATTGAGAGACAAAAAAGAATCAGATGTGATTGTGATGAAAGATTAATGTTTGAATATATTGAAATATTAACAAAGTAAAAGTATTAAACTTTAATATTTATAAAATGTATATGGCTTATTTAAAACAAGGTGAAACATACGCCGATATTTTAGCCGAAAAAAATGAGAGTGATGAAAAATTCAGAGGATTAAGCATTGAACAGATTATAGATTATCGTGCAATCGAGGAGATATGGAACGATAAAAAATACAGAGATTTATTATTGACTTTAACGCTTAATAATTTTATTGTACCTTTGCAATTCTCGAAAAGAGGAAAAATGGAGATGGAGGAAAGTAAAAAGGAAGAAATGAGAATTCAAAAGGGAAAATATGAAGAAGTATCTTATGAATTCATTAAAAAGGTAGAAGGAGATTTCAATACAATATCAGTAATTGAAAGAGTATATAATGAGAAAGAATTATCAAAGAAAAGACAATTGGATGAAAGGCGTGAGAAAGAAAGAAGAAAAATCAAAAGTAGAGTTCCTTATACCAAATTTTTCAAAACTGACAAAGAAGCTCTGGAAAATGCTCGTCGAATGGCGTTTGGCTTAAACGAAAATGAAAAAACAGAATTAGGTGATTTATTACCAGAACAAATTGATGCTCAAATTGATATGTCCCCGTCTTACATGGCTAATCGTGAAAGTTTCATTATTGGTATTAATGACAAATTGAGAAAATATAAAGAGAAATTTTTGGCTGAAGGGGGAGAAGATAGTTGTGAAGCTGGAAGTAAAGAATTTAACCTAATGATACAACAAGAAATTGTTCGCGATTATTTGAATCTTTATACGCCTCACCGAGGCTTATTATTGTATCATGGATTGGGTGCAGGTAAAACATGTTCGTCTATTGCTATTGCCGAGGGTATGAAAAGTGATAAAGAAGTCATATTGTTGACTCCTGCTTCTCTGGAAATGAATTATATGTCCGAATTAAAACATTGTGGTGATAGTTTGTATAAATTGGATAATTATTGGCAATTTTTATCATTGGGTGATTTGGTGCAAATGAGTCAATATACGAGAGATGATATAATCGCGTCGCTTTCTGAAATTCTTTCTTTGGATAAAAATTTCATTGAAACAAACACAAACCCATATACGGGAAAGAAAGGAGGTGTTTGGTTTATACATAGTGATGGTCAGAGCATTGATCGTAGCCAAGGGAGACCGCCAATGAAATACGATGATTTGGTTAAGGAATCCAAGATAGCTGCCGATTCTCTGAATAAACAATTGGACCAAATGATACGTTCCAAATATAAAGTAATAAGATACAATGGTTTGAGGGCTGGTTATAAGAAAAAATTGGGCGTGAAGGGGAATAATAATCCATTCGACCATAAAGTGGTAATAATTGAAGAATCACATAATTTTGTTGGAGGAATAACCAATAAGTTAAGTGATAGAAATAAAAAGGATTTATTGAAGGATAGAGATTATGACGGTGATTTAGATATGATATTTTTACAACTTTATAAATGGTTACAAGAAGCCGAAGATGTGCGAATTGTTATGCTTTCGGGTACTCCTATCATTAATTATCCTAATGAATTGGGAGTGATGTATAATATTTTAAGAGGTAAATTAGTAACTTTCAATTTTGATTTGAAAAATATTCTTTCAAAGGAAATACTCGACAAGATTAAAAGGATGAAAATAGTTGATACCGTATCATATGATAATAATAAGCTAGTTATCACGAGAAATCCTTATAGTTTTGTAAGTAGAACAGAAGGTGGCTTATACGAAGGCATTGAATATGACGATGGCGATAATACTAGAAAAAATCCATTGGAGCATAATTTATATAGCAACGCGGAATATTTGAAATTGCTACAAAATGAATTCAGGAAAATGGGTATTGAAGAAAATAGAGGCGGTAATTTTAAAAGCATTAAGATGTATAAAAATCTCCCCGATGACAAGGAAGAATTTATGTCTACTTTCATAAGCGAAGAAAAAAATAAATTAGGTGATATTACTTATGGTTTGAAAAAAGACACGGCAAATCAATTTAAAAGAAGAACGTTGGGTCTAACATCGCATTTTAGAAGCACTAGAGAAGAATTAATGCCAAAAATATTAAAACCCCCTATTAATTATCCACCCCGTAGAAAAAGAAAAGCAGAATCTATTGCCGAAAATGAAGAGTTGGAAATCAAAGCCAATGATTCTATTTTCAATTTCGAAGAAATTTATATACCCATGAAACAATACCAATATGGTGTATATGAAGTTGAAAGACAAGCGGAGAGAAAGTCTGATATGGGAAAGAAAGGTAAAAAAGGATTATTCAGTGAAACATCTTCGTCGTATAAAATTTTTTCCAGAGTAGCATGTAATTTTGTCTTCCCTGAAGAAATTTTGAAGGAAATAGGTGAAACAATGCGACCCAGACCAGAAAAAGAAGAACAAGAGATATGTACGACAGCCGATAGTCAGTGTGTCGATGAAGGCTTGATTGACAAAGTAAAAATATCTATTACAGGACACGAAATGGTAAATGAAGGTAAGAAATTAATTAGTTCGAGCAGACAAAAGACTGCAAAACAACGTCGTAATAATTACGAGAATAAAATAAATTTGGCATTGAATAAATTACGTGAAAATGCGGACACTTATTTGAATTATCAAAAACCGGGACAAAGCACCGATAAACAATCTGAAATACAAGGATTGGAGAAATACAGTCCCAAATTTAACCGAATATTTGAAAAAATACAAGAAAATGAAGGTTGTCAATTACTTTATTCGCAATTTCGCACTGTTGAAGGTATCGAAGTATTTAAATATGTTTTAGACCAAAATGGTTATTCTGAATTCAAATTAAAGAAAGACGAGAAAGGCGAATATATCATAGATATGATTGACGAAGATATATTTGGTAAGAAACATTATGCTCTATATACGGGAACAGAAGATAAAGAAGAAAAAGAAATTATGAGACAAATTTTCAATTCAATGTGGGATAAATTACCTCGTAAAATTTCGGAAAAATTGAAAGCACTTGAGGAAAAACAAAATGAAATAATTGGACAAAAAATAGAAGATAAAATTATAACCGAAGATGATGCCAAATTTATTGAGCAAAACAAGTATGGTGACTTTATCGAGCTTTTAATGATTACTAGTAGCGGTGCCGAAGGAATTACCTTGAAAAATACTCGAGTGGTTCATCTTATGGAACCATATTGGCATCCAGTGCGTTTAGAGCAGGTTATAGGGAGAGCACGTCGTATCTGTAGTCACCATACTTTGAAAGGAGAAGAAAGAAATGTCAGAGTATATCTTTATATGATGACGTTTGACACAGTGGAAAAAATTAAAGAAGATGGTTATGGGTTATCAGAAGAAATAAAGAAAGATGTGAGTCGTTTCCATAAAGATGAAATTGTAACCACGGACCAAATGCTTTATGAAATTTCTTTACGTAAAAAACAAATGAATAATGTTTTACTTGATACTATAAAATCAGTATCCATTGATTGCAATGTATATAATAGAGACGATGGGGGAGGAGCAATGTGTTTCACCTTCCCTAGGGCGGCCGAAGGACAAAACAAAAGCGAAATGATTTCTTATGCACCGGATTATAAAAATGACAATATATCTTCTGGTAATTTAAATGTCGATAAGGTAAAAAGAGAAGTAATTGAATTAAATATTAGAGAAATAGATGGTCGACAATGGAAATACGCTGATAGCAATGAAATTTATTCT
>Ga0222718_10004464_pt1 | contig 11614 bp, 10 predicted proteins | sample C33_27DmetaG_FD_165045 | JGI IMG/M metagenome (GOLD analysis project Ga0222718, IMG submission 165045) | Estuarine water microbial communities from San Francisco Bay, California, United States - C33_27D | ecosystem: Environmental > Aquatic > Marine > Unclassified | place: USA: California... | reverse complement strand
GATCCGCAGTCATCACATGTGATCGACTTCGGGGGGAAGTTCGTAGCTCGTGGGGAAGCGATAGGCCTTGTCGGCGGCCGGCTCAAACAGCGCGCCGACGTCGGCCGGGTCGGATGCGACGATTTCGTTCGATGGGACGACCCAAAGGCTCACTCCCTCCTGGCGACGTGTGAAGAGATCGCGTGCGGCTCGCAGGGCAGTTTCACCGTCGGGTGCGTGCACCGAGCCGGCGTGCTGATGATCGAGGCCCCGGCGGGCACGCACGAAGACTTCCCATTGGGGGAAAACCGTACTCACGCTGCGCTCCGCGCATCGCGCTTGCCCGCGTAGGCGGCGGCCGCCTCGCGGACCCAGTCGCCTTCGTCGTGCGCGGCGCGGCGGACCCCGATCCGCACATCGGGGATCTCGCCCTCGCCCCGCACCATGCGGGCGAACTCGTCCCAGTCAGGCTCACCGAAGTCGTAGTGCCCCCGCTCGGCATTCCACACGAGCGCATTGTCAGGCGGGGTGAGGCCGAGCAGTTCCGCCTGCGGCACCGTGGCATCGACGAAGTTCTGACGAAGTTCGTCGTTCGTGAAGCGCTTGATACCCCAGGCCATACTGCGGCCGGTGTTTGGCGAGTCGGAGTCGGGTGGGCCGAACATCATGATCGAGGGCCACCACCACCGGTCGAGCGCCCGTTGTGCCATGGCCTGCTGCTCCGGCGTGCCCTGCGAGAGGGACAACATGATCTGGTAGCCCTGCCGCTGATGGAAGCTCTCTTCCTTGCAGATTCGCACCATCGCCCTGCCATACGGGCCGTACGAGCAGCGACACAGCGGAACCTGGTTCATGATGGCAGCACCATCGACCAGCCAGCCGATCGCACCGATATCAGCCCATTCCGGTGTCGGGTAGTTGAAGATGCTCGAATACTTCTGGGTCTTCGTGTGTAGTCGGTCGAGCAGTTCGGAGCGCGGAGTACCCAGGCTCTCGGCTGCCCCATAGAGGTAGAGCCCGTGGCCAGCTTCGTCTTGGACCTTGGCGGTGAGAATGGCCTTGCGTCGCAGCGACGGCGCCCGGGTGATCCATTCGCCCTCCGGCTGCATCCCGATGATCTCACTGTGGGCGTGCTGCGCGATCTGACGCACCAGCGCGTTGCGGTAGTCGTCGGGCATCCAATCGTCGGGCTCGATGCGCTCATCGGCCTCGATCAACGCATCGAAGTGTGCCTGGTTCATGCGTCACCTCGTTCGGCGACCCTCATGTTGCGTCACCTCGTTCGGCGACCCTCATGTTGCGTCACCTCGTTCGGCGACCATGGTCAGTACGTCGTAGCTCGCCAGCAGATTATCGTCTTGGTCGACCACCTTCGTGTCCCAGCGGACCTCCCCGTACCCGGCCCCGGCCCGCAACGACTTCTCCTTGCAGGTGAAGATCACCCGAATTTCGGTGCCGGGATAGGTCGGTGTTGCGAATCGGAGGTTGTCGACCCCGTAGTTGGCGAGCACCGGTCCAGGGTCGGGCCAGACGAACAGGCCAGCCGCCATCGACAACACCAGGTATCCGTGGGCGACACGACCCTCGAAGATCGGACTCGCCTTCGCCGCTTCTTCGTCCATGTGTGCGTAGAAGAGGTCGCCGGTGAAGTGGGCGAAGTGCTCGATGTCTTCGAGAGTGATCACCCGAGGTTCGGTGTCGAGACAGTCACCCACCTCGAGTTCGTCGAAATGCAGCGTGAACGGATGGCCCTTCTCGCGACGGGCGGCACCTTCGACCCACGTGCCGGTGACGGTGGTGAGCAGGTCCGGCGATCCCTGTACAGCGGTGCGCTGCATGTAGTGCAGCACGCTCCGTAATCCGCCGAGTTCCTCCCCGCTCCCGGCCCGACCGGGGCCACCATGCACGAGCTGCGGCAACGGCGACCCATGGCCGGTCGAGGCTGCCGCAGACGAGGCGTCGATCGTGTGGACCCGCCCGTGGTGGGGAGCGATCCCCAGGGTCACTGCGGCGGCCTCGTCAAGATCTGGGCCATAGACCGAGGCCACGAGGCTGCCACGACCCTTTGCGACGAGCCCAACCGCCTCATCGAGCGTTGCGTAGCTCATCAGGGTCGCAACCGGTCCGAAGGGTTCGACGACGTGAGCAAGGCTGGTGGCGGCGTCGTCAGCCCGCAACAGTGTGGGGGCCATAAAGGCACCGCGCTCGGGATCTACGCCCTCGAATTGGCAGGTATCGAGCACCGTGGTACCGCCGACTCGGCCGACTGCGGCCCTCACGTCCTCGCGCTGGCTGATGCCCACAAGCGCACCCATGTCTGTGTCGGGCGCCGACGGCTCGCCGACGGTGATGTCTCGCATACGTTCGACGAGAGCCTCCTCGACGGCGTCAGCATGCGCAGCGGGAACGATCACGCGTCGGATGGCCGTGCACTTCTGACCGGCCTTGACAGTCATCTCGTTGATGACCTCATCGACGAAGAGACCGAACTCGGGCGTGTCGGGTCCGGCGGCGGGGGCGAGCACTGCAGCATTGAGTGAATCAGTCTCCGCGCTGAAGCGCACGCCGCGATCAAGCACCGCAGCGTTGCCTCGCAAGACGCGGGCGGTCGCTGCGGAGCCGGTGAACGAGAGTGTGTCCTGCTCGTCGAGAACGTCGATCAGGCCATCGATCGACCCCGCAACAAATTGCAACGCGCCTTCGGGTAGCAGATCACTATCGATGATCTTTCGCACGACCGCCTCGGTGACGTAGGCGGTCGGGGTGGCCGGCTTGACGATCGACGGAACACCGGCCAGGAAAGCCGAAGCGAACTTCTCGAGCATTCCCCACATGGGAAAGTTGAAGGCGTTGATCTGGAGGGCGACGCCATGCCTCGGGGTGATGATGTGCTGCCCCACGAAGGAGCCATCACGGCTGAGGCCCTGGACGACACCGTCGATCCACACCTTCTGATTGGGGAGTTCGCGGCGACCGATACCTGAGTAGGCCAGAAGAGCGCCGGCACCACCGTCGATGTCGATCGAAGAGTCGGATCGAGTGGCCCCCGTCGAGTACGAGAGAGCGTAGAGCTCGTCGGTGTCGGCAAGCACCATCTTGCCGACGGCCCGCAGGATGGCGGCGCGTTCGTGGAAGGTGAGCTCGCGCAGAGCCGGGCCGGCGACAGCGCGCCCGTGGGTATGGGCCACGCCGAGATCGATACCGGCACTCGACACCGACGCAATGACTGCACCGGTGACTGCGTCATGTACCGGACGGCCATCGGCTCCGGCGGCCCATCTGCCCGCTACAAAACTCTCGACCGCGCGCACGGAAACCCCTCCTCCCTACTCCTCAAGAAACGATAAAGGCTTTGACGATAACGTATCGAATGACTGAGGGGGTAGCGCTGTACCCAGCAAACCAAAGTTCTCGGCTTCACTCGGCAGCGACGTGGAGGTCACTCGATCCGAGGTAGGCCGCGATCACGTTCGGATCTTTCTGGACCTCTTCGGGTGTGCCTTCGCTGATCTTCTCGCCGAAGTCGAGCACCATGATGCGGTCGGCGATATCCATGACGAGCCCCATGTCGTGTTCGACCATGACCATCGAGATGCCGAGCTCGCGCCGGATGTCGAGGATGAAGCGGGCCATGTCCTCGGTCTCTTCGAGGTTCATACCTGCAACTGGCTCGTCGAGCAGAAGCAACTCCGGATCCATCGCCAACGCCCGACCAAGCTCAACCAGTTTCTGGATGCCGTACGGCAGCAAGGCGACCGGGTGGTTGCGCCACTCCTCAATTTCGAGGAAGTCGATGATGTCCTCAACCTGACGACGGTTCTCCATCTCCTCAGCCTTGGCGACACCGAACCAGAGCATCCCCTGGAACCAGTTCTGCTTCATGCGGATGTGGCGCCCGAGAAGCAGGTTCTCGATCACCGTCATCTGGGGGAACAGCTCGATGTTTTGGAACGTGCGGGCAATGCCAAGCTCAGCGACAAAGTCGGGCCGATGCCCCATGATTGACGCACCCTTCCAGCGGATGTCGCCCTCCTGCGGGCGATATACCTGCGAGATGGTGTTGAAGATCGAGGTCTTCCCTGCGCCGTTCGGACCGATGATCGAGAACAGCTCACCTTCGTTGACGTGGAAACTCACATCACGGATCGCGGTGACGCCACCGAATCGAAGGGTGATGCCATCGGCTTCGAGGATGGGTTCGCTCATGATCTCGTCTCCCTCTCAGGACAACCAGCGCTTGCGGCGCTTGTAGTGCTTGACATCGCGGAACGACTTTCGCTCACCGCCATCGCCGTGGAGGCCCAGATAGAACTCCTGGACATCCTCATCGTTGAGTAGCTTCTGCGCCGGGCCGTCCATCACAACCTTGCCGGACTCCATCACATATCCGAAGTCAGCGATCGAGAGCGCCATCATGGCGTTCTGCTCAATGAGCAGCACGGAGACACCCTGTTTGTTGATGTCGACGATGATGTCACGGATTTGTTCGATCAGCATCGGTGCAAGACCGAGCGAGGGTTCGTCGAGGATGAGCAACTTCGGCTCGGCCATCAGCGCTCGACCGATTGCCAGCATCTGCTGCTCGCCACCCGACAGGTAGCCAGCGACCTGGGTGTTGCGCTCCTTGAGCTGCGGAAACAGGTCCATGACCCGTTCATAGTTGGCATTCATGTTCGCACGGTTGGTGAACGCCCCACACGAGAGGTTCTCGTCGACGGTCAACTCTCCAAAGATCCGCCGGCCTTCCATGACCTGGGAGATGCCGCTCTCCACGATCTTGGCCGGAAGCTGCTCGCCGATCTCGGCGCCGTTCCAGGTAACCGACCCCTTGGTGACCTTGCCCTCGTGAACGTCGAGGAGGCCAGTGATCGCCCGGGCGGTTGTGGTCTTACCGGCGCCATTGGAGCCGAGGAGCGCAACGATCTGGCCGTCAGGCACCTGGACCGACAGGCCGCGCAACACGAGAATGACCTCGTTGTAGACCACTTCTAGGTTCGCTACTTCGAGCAAGGCTCGACCTCCACGAATTGGCGAGAGAGATGAAAAGACCGGTGCGGGTCCGACCACCCGCCGAACCTTGGTTCGGAAGGTGAGCGCACCCGGCGGGCCGGGACCGAAGCCCCGACCCGTTCAGGCGCACACTGTCAGCAGAGCTGACTCTTCTGGATCACCCAGATGTTTCGATGCAGGGACCATCGAACACGAAGTTCTCGGCCACCGAACCGATGTAGTCCTGCTCGATCGGGATCAGACCGGTCGAACCAGGGTTCTCTGGGGTGTAGTCAGCGAGCGGAATCAGGTTGAACTTCGACACATCGACGTCATAGATCCAGCTGGAACGGACCACGGCTTCGTTGTAGTCCTGCGGCCACGACTGGTCGGCTGACAAGCCCTTGAAGTCGACGCTGAAGGACGGGTCCTGCGAGATCGCCACCATGTTGGCCCGGGTGAGATCACCCTGGTCGATGGCAGTCCTGATCAGGGTCTCGGCCATGATGCCCTCGATCCAACCGGTGGTGAACACGTCGGAGATGTCGAGCTCAGGACGAGCCTCCACCATCGCAGCGATGATGTCTTCCATGCCTGGGATACCGGGGGTGGCCCACGGCGCCTGGTATTGCGACTGGAAGTAGTACTCGCTGAACTCTGCCGCAAAGTCCGAAGGCATATGGACGAGGTAGTTGAACGACGGTGAACTACCCGACCAGTAGGCCCGCAAGCCCTGGGTCACAGAGTTACCGAAGATGTCGAGAAGCTCACCCGGCGTGAGGGTCACCCACACCATCGTGGCACCCGAACTGACGAGTTCGGAGATGATCGCCGTACGGTCGTCACCGGCTACAGCGCCGGTACCGTCGTAAACAACCGGGATGCCGAGTGCCTCAGCAGCCAAAGCGGCGCCCACGGAGCCGTCCTCGCCGTACTCACCCGGACGGCCAATGATGGCGAGCGCCGGATCCAGCCCCTCGGACTGGACCTTTTCGTACAGCCACTCGACGCCGTTCATCGCCTCGACGCAGTAGGTGGTCTGCTTTTCGAGAATCGCCGAACCGAAGGCCGGGTCCGGCCACAACGACGCCCACGAAAGCGGGATGACAAGCACGTTGTCCTCGGCCGCCTGCTCGGCGATCGCCGCAGTGATCGGTGAACCGGTGTTCTCGGTGATCATCAAAACGCCGTCTTCGCTCTCTTGAGCGAGCGTCTCGTAGTTTTGGATACCGATGTCGGTCTGGTAACCGGAGTCAAGCACGACTGGCTCGACCGTCCAGCCTTGGTAGCCACCGTTGCCGTTGAAGACCTCCCAGTAGACCTCCTGCGCAGCCACGATCTCCGCGACCAATGAGGCGAATGGACCGGTCAGATCGCCGTTAATACCGACGTAGATAATCTTGTTCTCGGCATCGACACCGAAGTCGGTCGCGATCTCCGCACCGCCACTGTCGCCACTGTCGCCACTGTCGCCACTGTCGCCGCTGTCGCCGCTGTCGCCGCTGTCGTCGGATGTGTCGGAGCCGCCGTCATCGCCTCCACTGCTGCTGTCCTCGTCGTCGCCGCAAGCGGCTGCGAGCATTGACAGCGCTAGCAGAAGCGCTACAAATACTTTCAATCGTCGCACGTTTGGATCCCTCCATGGTTATGTGCCCGCTCGGCGGGCGGCCGAGCGTTCTGCGAGGCGAACCCCGTCAGATCTGTGTTCGACGCAGACCGGAAGCCTGTGTCGTATGAGTGAGTCTTGCCGATGAGGCCGCTAATAGCTGAACGGCCACCGTTTCCAGTAGTTGCGGATCTTGATCCAGATGCCGAACAAGCCGAGAGGCTCGAAGATCAAGAAGATGACGATCAGGACGCCGTAGATGACGAAGTTCCACTGGAACACGCTCATCGTCCAGCCAGGAGCCACAGTGCCGATGTTGATCGGTCCGAAGTCTCCGCTCTCACCCGTGGTGAGCAAGAAGTTCGCGACCGGCGTGAAGATGTTGCTTGCGTCGATCTGTTCGGCCAACCAGTCGGTGCGGTGCTTCACGATCTCCGGAGTGAGTTCCACGAACACGGCACCGAGCATCGTGCCAGCGATGGTCCCGGCGCCACCGATCAGCAGGATGGCAATGAAATCAACCGACAGGAACAACGACCAGTCAACCGGGGAACGCCGACCGAGGTATGAGCCCCAGAGTGCACCACCGATGCCTGCGTAGAACGAGCTGATAGCAAAGCCGAGCCGCTTGTACTCGAACTCGGGAACACCCATGACCTCTGCAGCGATGTCGCGATCACGGATCGCTTGAAGGGCGCGGCCGGTGCGGCTGCGAACGAGATTCTTGGCCAAGATGATGAAGCCACCCAGCAGCGCCATGAGCAGGAAGTACTGCTTTTGTTCTTCGCTGAGATGGATCAGGCCGAACCACTTGCCGTCCTCGCTGAACTCGATGAGCGGCGTCTCTTCCTTCCAGAGCCTGAAGTCGAGGCTCGGCCACTTGCGGCCCGACTCGAAGTCACCGGCGTACTCCGGGAACATCCGACCGAGATGCAGTCCGATAAACACCAGACCGACAGTGACGATCGCGAGATACAAGCCCCGAACCTTCATCGCAGCCGGCGACACAAAGATTCCGAACGCTGCGGCGACGGCGCCGGAGAACGGCAGCCACACCCAGATCGGGAGACCAAGACCACACTGACCGCGCTCCTCGAGCAGACCGATCTCCTCATGGAACGGCACACATGCCTGCCATTCGTCGCCGCTGCCGCCCAGCGCAACCGCCGTGTACGCACCGACGCCCATGAAGAACGCATGGCCGAGCGATACCTGACCGGTGACCCCAACGAGGATGTTGATGCCGAGCGCCGAAATGGCGAGAGGCAACATGTTGGTGATCGGATTGATCCAGGTCGGCCCGAGGAAGAACTCGGGGATCGCACTGATGTACGGCGCCCCCAGTCCCATCAGTACAAGAAAGACACCGAACGCGACCATCGCGCCCTTTTGGGTATAGGTCGGAAAGATCGCTGCGTCTTGTTCGTACGAGGTCCGCAGCAGCGGTCGGTTGAACGCCATGTCAGACCCTCCGGATCTCAGGAGTACCGAACAGGCCGTAGGGCTTCACAAGGAGCATGAAGAGCATCACCAGGTAGGGGACGATGGTCGAGTAACCCGAGCCGAGCGTCGAATTCCACTGCGATAGATATTGACCGGCGAAGACCTCGGCGGTGGCGATGATCAGCCCGCCGTAGATCGCACCCGCTACCGAGTCGAGGCCACCAAGCACGATGACCGGCAGTACCCGCAAGGCGAGCAGCGGGTGGATTTCCTGGCTGACCGACCCGCCCGGCGGGAAGGGTGCCATGCCGTAGACGATGGCACCGAGCGCAGCAAGGGCGGTACCCATCGCCCAAGCGATGGCGAACACGCGACCGACGTTGATTCCCTGCGCCATTGCCGCTTCCTGATCGAAGGCAACCGCTCGCATGGCGACCCCAAGCTTCGTGCGGAAGAAGAGCAGTACTCCGGCGCCGGCGATCGCAGCGATGATCACCGCAACGATGTACGACTTCGGCACGACGGCATCACCCCAGTTCCACGAACTGGCACCCCACGGGACTCCGAGCCGGCGGCCTTCGAGGGCGGTTGCGTCAAGGTTGAACGGGCGGATTGCGATCTCGATGCCGAGGGTAATGACCGCCATTGCGAACAGCGGCTGCCCCACCATCGGGCGGATTGCAAGTCGTTCGATGACCAGACCCAGGAGCGCTGCCAGCGCCAGTGCAATCAGCACATTGACGAAGAACAGCACAACACTCGCCGTCTCGCCTTCGGCCGGGGCCAACGGGTTGCCGAATGGCAACAGTGGGAGACCACCATCGGAGATGAGGATGGTCATGAACATGGCGCCAGCCATCGAGAGCGCACCGGCAGCAAAGTTCAGCACCTGGGTTGCCTTGAAAATGATGACGAAGCCGAGCGCAATCAGGACGTAGACCGAGCCGAGTGCGAAGGATTTCAGCAGCGTCTGGACCAAGGTCGCGCCAGTTCCCACCTGCGCAAGCTGAAGGAATGCGTTGATCACTGGTACATACTTTCGATCAGGTCACCGAACATATCGTCCATTGCGCTGCGCTTGAGCTTCTGCGTCGCAGTCAACTCACCATCCTCGTGGTCGAGTTCCTTGGGGATCATCCGAAACTTTCGGACGTTCTCAACCCGAGCGAACTTCTCGTTGGTCAAGGTGACCACCTCTTGGATCAACTCGATGACTTCGGGCTTCTCCGAGAGGTCGCGGTAGGTCGTGTAGGGGATGTTTTTGCGGAGGGCCCAGTCGCCCACCGTCTCCATCTCTATGCCGATGAGCGCAGAGAGGAACTTGCGGCCATCACCGATCACCATCGCCTCCTTGACGTACATAGACGTCTTGAGCGAGTTCTCGATCTCGGACGGTGAGATGTTCTTGCCACCCGAGGTGATGATGATGTGCTTGATGCGGTCAACGATCTTGAGATGGGTGCCATCGACCCACTCGCCGACGTCGCCGGTCATGAGGAATCCGTCGGCGGTGAAGGTCTCCGCCGTTTGATCGGGCTTGTTCCAGTACCCAACGAAGTTGCCGGGGTGCTTCGTCTGGACCTCACCAGTCTCGGGGTCGAGTCGGAGTTCAATGTCGGCATACGGTTCGCCGACGGTCCCGAGCTTGATCCGTCCAGCGAAGTTGCACGTTGCCACGGCGGCGTTCTCCGTCATGCCATAGAGCTCGAACACCGGCACACCGATCCCCATGAAGAACTCGAGGACCTCAGGCGCAATGGCGGCTGCACCGGAGGCTGCGTACCGGACCCGTCGTAGGCCGAGACGTTCGCGGATCGCTCGGAAGGCGAAGAGCCAGCCGATCGCAGCGAGGACACGGCTCTTGCTGGTGTGGTTTCCGCCGTTCGCAACCTTCTCTTTGCCGATGATCGATGCAAGGCTCAGGCCAGCCTTAAACCAGAGCTTCTTAAACCAGGAGGCGTCGTTGCCGCGGATAAAGACCGCCGCATGGAGCCGCTCCCAGATGCGGGGCACGGCGAAGAAGATGGTGGGCTGCACCTCTCGCAGGTTGAGGGTGACAGTGTCAATCGATTCGGCGAAGTTCAGAGATGGACCCGCAATACAGAGGGTCCAGGTCGAAAAAATTCGCTCGGCGACGTGGCACAGCGGCAGATAAGTGACGATGAGGTCGCTTGGGTTCGGTTCCTTGCCGTCAGGGGACCGAGTGGCGTTCATGATGATCTTGTTCATGGCGTACTCGGCGTTTGCGTTCGACAGCATCGCCCCCTTCGGCGGGCCGGTCGTACCCGAGGTGTACACGAGCGTCATGATGTCGGTTGGCTCAGCCGCAGCCATGAGGGCCTCGAGTGCGCGGGGGTTGGCCTCACGATGCTGCCGCCCGAGTTCGAGGAAGTCATCCCAGAAGATCAGGCGATCGTCGGTGTAGTCGCCGAAGCCGCGGGGCTCGACGTAGATGATCCGTTCGACGTTGGTGGCGACCTGCGGGTCGATCGCAAGGAGCTTGTCTGCCTGCTCCTGATCTTCGGCGAAGAAGACTTTGGGCGTGCAGTCACCGACGAGGTACTCGACTTCGGCAGCGGGGTTCGTGGGGTAGAGACCGACGCAGATACCGCGCACAGCGACGGCAGCGAGATCGAGGATTACCCATTCCGGCCGGTCTTCGGAGTGGATAACGACGCGGTCACCGACACCGACTCCACTCGCAAGCAGACCGTGGGCGGCAGTCTCGATGAGATCCCACGTCTGGGCCCAGTTGTATTCCTTCCAAATGCCGAAGTCCTTCTCGCGCATCGCGATCTGACCTGGTGCCCGCATCGCCCAGTCTTTGGCGAGCGAGGCGACGGTGGTGGTCCCAGCAGACGTCGACGTCGTCTCCTCAATCGTTGCTGCCATACGTAGATCCCCCCCGGTCGTTCGTCAGGCGTTGCGCAATCTACGTTTCGTACCGAAACTGGTCAAGGCCTTGATCAGTTCAGCCATTGGCTAACTCTCCAGCGTTGCAAACCCCTCAGCGGTCAAGCCTTGGTTATGACTCGCTTTTTCGCAAACGCTGCGCTCGGGCGACCAACCAGAACTCGTCGGTCGCGAGAAGACTCCGTTGAGCGTTAGACGCGCCCGGGGAGCGCGTTCAACACCCACTTCCGTCCGCCGGCTGATCCGACGTCGCCACACGGTCGGTGACACAGACGTACGCGACAAAACAGTGCCCGAACTCGTCATCGTCGACTCCCACGACTGCGACGTCGATCACGCCGGCTTGCGCCAGAAGCACTTCCTCTACCGGCCCTGGGAACACGTTCTCGCCGCCCCTGATGATCATGTCCTCGACGCGACCCGAAACGAAGAGGCGACCTTCGGTATCGGAATGGCCGACGTCACCCGTGGCCATCGCCCCGGCGGTTCCCGGCGCAGCGCGCCGGGTGTGGCGATCGTGGCCGATCCGACCTCGGTCGAGCCGCACAGGTTGTAGAGGTTGTCGCCAGCGCGATCCATCCCCTCTGTTGAAAGCGCCGCAGACAGGGCCGAGCCCGACGAGCCGGTGATCCGGAGTCGGCGGAGCGGATCGCGATCAAGATCGGGTTCGATCAGCATTCGTTT
>Ga0222718_10004463_pt1 | contig 11618 bp, 12 predicted proteins | sample C33_27DmetaG_FD_165045 | JGI IMG/M metagenome (GOLD analysis project Ga0222718, IMG submission 165045) | Estuarine water microbial communities from San Francisco Bay, California, United States - C33_27D | ecosystem: Environmental > Aquatic > Marine > Unclassified | place: USA: California... | reverse complement strand
TGCAGTGTGGAATGAACGATTGCTGGGACGATGCGGTAAGTCCAGCACAAACCACATTTTTACCCAAAACTCAAGAGTATAACAATTTGTATCAAAGAATGTATCGCGTTCTATTTTAATTCCAGTTTCTGTCTTATGTTTGGCTATAGTTTGAATCCATTCGTGAAATGAGTTTTCCCATTGTTTATACAGAAAGGTTGTAAATTGTGAGAATTCCTCTAATCCAGGGAGAATATTTGGATTAAATTTTTGAATTGTCGGCATCAATACATCTCGTGTTCTACCGCGTTCCGACCAGGGTGGTGTTGAATCCACTAGATGTGGAATCTGATTTGTATCCGCATATTTCAATATATCTGATTTATCAATTGTGAGAAAGGGTCGCAGTAATGTAATATCTGATTCAATAGAACTTTCAAGCATTCCAGATAGATTATCAAAGTGAATTTGTCGCGATAGATTACTAAACATATTCTCAAATGTATCGTCGCGATTATGACCGAGAATGATAGGGCATTTAAAATACTGATAAAATGAGAAGCGAATTCTACGAGTAACGTCTTCGTAAATACGCCGAAATTGAGTATCACGACTTCGCGTCAATTCATCAATACGCCGAATGTAGAGAGGACATTCTAGCAGTTTTGCCCAGTATTTCAATAGACTAATTTCATGATGAACTGCTTGACGATTGTTATAACATATATGCAGTAGAATCATATTCAAATTATGTCTTTTTGCGATTATATTGAGAATATTAGATGCAACCATTGAATCCATGCCACCAGAAATAGAAACAGCAATTGTCTTTGATTCATTCACCGAATCTAGTACAAGAGGTTCCATGAGACTCACCATTCGTTCGCGAAGTTCATTTTTCTTTTTATCTGTAATCATACTACTCGTATAAACTGGTTTTTGAATTACAGACATCGCATTTAGCCAATATGTATGTTCCGATTCTGTAGTATCTTCTGGTGAATAATAATTATTCTTCACTTTCCATGAATCGATATCCAAAATACTGGCGTTGAGAAATCGTAGCCATAGTGGAATATCTCGTTTTTCACAAGTCTCTAGTTCTTGATGAATTTTGTTTAAAGCAAAGTATTTGAGTTTCAGATTATCATTGTGCCGAATTGCGAGCAACGTAAATACTTTTTCGTGTGGTTCAAGTTTATGAAATTGTCCGTTATGAATCATTTCAAAAGCCAATGTTGTGGCAAATCTAAAATAGAGAGGTCGTAGTGTATCGTAATGCTGATCTTCAGGGAGAGATGATGGATGTCGCACAAACTGGTCGTATTGTAGCAATAATCTAATATTATGATCAACAGTTGAATTATATATTGTGGGAATCATTGCCCAGCTATCTAGGTAATTGTGCGAAAACCACTCATCGCGATTCTGTGCCCAATATTCACGACCGCGTTTCATCATATAAATATCTCGGTATTCTTCCCTATTCCATTGTTTATCAATATAAGTTCCATAAAGAATAGGGTAAAACTCGGTTAGGTCTCGGAAATGATGGTGGATCATCATGAAATAAACTAATACACTAGATTTAGTAGTAAAAGGTTTTCAATTTTTAATCAAATCCTAAAATAAGAATTTTTTTATAGAAGAAATAAATAATTTTTCCATCGATTAACTTTCATATATTTTCTTTATATATTCTTATCATTTTATATTTTTCTACAAAAATGAAGACAATTCCTTATCAGCGCCGGATCCTCTGCGTAAAACTCTCTCGCAAAAACTCTAGGAAATACTTAAATATGGAATCAGTATCTCTTACAGCAATACAGGAAGACGAATACCGAGAATTACAATCGGGATATCATAAAATGACAAATGCCATGCGTAAATGGGAAAAAAGTAATACTACATATCCGACAAAAGTATTAAAAATGATGCTTACTTTACGCGAACTGCAACAAACTATGTTATTTTTATGTGGAGAATGTGAATATGAATTATTAGATGGTAATAAACCTGAACAAGAGGAAAAACGATTAACTCTATTGAGAAGAGAACGTGAAATACTAAAAAAATGGTGTCCTTATGCGTTTGAATAAAAGGACAATAATCCTAGTAATTATTTTGCGCTAGCCATGGAACAGCAGCAGCAACTTGAGGTGATACTTCGGTTAATGCAATTATTACATAATTACCAGCTGTAATTTTATGATGTATATGTTGAGAGGAAGTGATTAAAATTTCAATCGTATTCATTAACATAGTAATCATTTTTTCATAATTTAATAGATGTGAACTAGATTTCACAACTGTTTTTACAGGATATGGAAACATTTTTCGCATTTTTTCAATATTGGGAACAATTTGTAATTTTTGTTCTTTAGATAATCCAGCACGATAGTTCCATACATCTTCTAACGCGGCATAATATAACTTTAATTGTTTTAAAGATAATCCTAGAAACCAGTCTGTTTGAACACCACCTGCAACAATATCAAGCATATTTAATTCAGTAGTAATATCTACGACACGTAATTTTAATTTTTGTTCAGGTGTTAATATATTGATTGCATCATCTTCTAGTGGTTTCCATAATTTATTTGTATCTAAATATTCCTTTCGTTTTTTAAATTCATCAATAGCGTCATCTGGTATAGGTTGCCGTGTAAATGGATTTAAAATAGGTTGACTAGAAACTAATTTTTCAAAGGAACGAATATCAAAGAAGAAAATCACTTCATTTATATCACGATATGAAAAGAAGAATATATCATCTGTTTCTTCTATTGAATCTAAAGTATAAAAATCCTCTGTATTTGTACATAAGCGTTTTTGCATAAATCCAGGACCTCTCCATTGTCTATTTTTAATATAATTTCTCCAAGCTTTCTGTATAATACAAATTTGCTTAATATGAGGAGATTTTTCTTGTTGTTCCTTTATATGATTTCTAATATTTTTCAATAAATCATTCTTGTTGCCTTTTGTTTCTAGATTAAAGGTTTTACAGGTTTTTCGGATATCATCAATATAAAAAAATCGATCGTCTTCTAAGATAGCATTAATAGGAATACTGCTATGATAGTGTGTCTTTTTCATCTTTATATAGGAAATAGTTAGTTTCCTTTAAAGTTAGAAAATATTTTTTACCCATCTAGATATGTTTAAGGGTTTAGTTTTTCTTTTGAGCACCACTAAATTTAATGTAATCATTTAAATCACACTCTTTTACATCAGTAGTTTTACAAATTCGGCAGTCTTCTAAATCTTTCTTTAAGTCTGTCTTTAATTTTTGTGACATCGTATATTTTTTATTCTTTTTTTTTTGCAATTAATACACCTGTAATAACCTTTCTAAAATTGTTCTGTGATTTTTTACAAGGTTTACATTTCAATGACTTTGTATATGTTGAACACGCTTTTTTTTGATTTTTTCATAACTTTCATAAACTCCTTTTCAGTATGATACCAGGATTTCTTCGCCGACACCAGTTTAATATATTCTCTTAGATATGTGTTTATAAAAACAATAAATATATTTTTCTAGGTCTGATTTGCCTATTCGAATTATACACCTAGATTAATCCAATAATATTATACAAAATAAGGAATAAAACGCGTCTTTAATATACCGGTTAAATAAACGAAAAAAAAAATTGATTTAAGGACAAGACACTCTGTAGTAGTAACCCACTCTCAAACAGTGCATCAAACAATCATCAAAAATGGCTTCTTCTTCTGTCGTCAAAGGAAAGGATCTTAATGTAGCGAATGTCTCGTTTGCTGCTCCTCGCGTTCTGGATTCGGGCGCTAAACTCGTATGGGTGAATCATAACAAGGGTCGCTTTAATTTGCAGACTCCATGGATGAAACTCCCATGGGAAATGAAGGAGTTTGTAGACAACGACACGCGCAAACTTACGCTAACTCTGTCGTTTGATGGAATTAACGAGAACTCTAAGCTTCAAGCGTTTCATGACCGTATGGTAGAACTTGAACAGCGTATTATTGAAGGTGGTGTAGAAAACTCTATGGCGTGGTTTAAAAAGAAGAACCTCAGTCGTGAGGTTGTTGAGAATCTCTTCAACCCTATGATTAAGGTTTCTACGGATAAGGAAACGGGTGAGCCTGATGGTAAGTGGCCACCTAGCATGCGCGCTAAGGTTCCTTACCGTGTAGATAAGGATACGGGCGCGGGTGTATATGATTGTAAGGTATTTAACAGCGCAGATATGAAGCAATTTAACATCAACGGCGCGAATCCTGAACACGATCTTGCCGATGTATTCGTTAAGGGTGCACGCGTTCGTTGCCTACTTCAATGTGTAGGTCTATGGATTGCTTCGGGCAATTACATGTGCCAGTGGAAGGTAACCAAGGCAGAGGTTGAACTGCCTGAAGGTTACGGTAATGATAACTTTCTACCTGAATCTGAAGATGAAGGAGAAGTTGAAAGCACCCCTGTAAGCAACAGTGGTAAAATGGCAAACTTTATCGAAGACAGCGAAGAAGAGGCAGAGGCGGAGGCAGAACCTGAGGAGGAGGCAGAGCCTGAAGAGGTTGAAGTTGAACCTGAGCCGGTAAAGAAACCCGCGAAGAAAGTGCGCAAGAAGGTAGTTAAGAAGTAAATGTAATAAAAATAAAATTAAAGATAGAAATAAATATAGAATAAATGGTAAATAAATAGAAAATAATACATAAAAAAAATTGATTCAAAATTTACACCATATTTTTTATTTAAATAACAAACATACTAAATATGTCTGGAAAAATAGAACTTGTCATCGGTTGTATGTATTCTGGAAAAAGCACAGAACTACAACGTCGTATTCGTAGATTTTTAAGTATAAAAAAGAAGGTTATGGTAATTAAACACGCTAGTGATACAAGGTATGATAATGGCAGTTATTTATCAACACATGATCGTACTACAATTCCGTGTATTTCTGTAAATAAACTTGATTTTATTAAAACAAAAGAACCTGCAGATTTATATTCGAAACTTATTGATACAGATGTAATTGTTATAGAAGAAGGTCAATTCTTTCCCGATTTATTAGAAATGATTGTATATGCGGCAGATATTATGAAGAAACATTGTATTATTGGCGGATTAAATGGCGATTTCCAACGTAATCCATTTGGTGATGTTAATCTTCTTATTCCACATGCAGAAAGTATTCATAAATTATCTGCTCTATGTGTGCTTTGTGGAGATGGAACTGCTGCACATTTTTCAAAACGAATCACCGCATCAAAAGATCAAATTCTAGTAGGTTCTGAGAATGATTATATTCCAGTTTGTAGAAAGCATTATCTTTAAATTAATATATAAAAATGTAATACAATTATTAATTAATCATAATATTTAATCTTATTTAAAGAATATTACTTTTTTTATAGTATCAAGAATATAGTTTAGGATTAGGATGACGACAAAAAAAACGACTACAGGTAAAAAGAGAGGAAGAAAACCTAAAGAAAAGGTTGTTGTTCCAGAAGAATATTTTCAAAAAAAAGAGATAGTTGAGAGTGATGAAAATATTATATTAACTTTACCTTTAACCGTAATTGACGATAATACAATCGTTAAAGAACATCCTGTAGGTATTACATACGATGATAATTATTACTCGATTCAATCATCAAATGAAGTGAAACCTATTTTTATTAATGTAAATAATATTGTAAATAATAATCAAGATGATCAAATTAATAATATAATAGAAGAACAAAAGTATAACCAAAAAATAGAAGAATTAAAAGAACAAAGGAAGGGGGAACTTGTGAAAACGCAGGATAAAAACGATACGTCTATATTTTTAGATTATCAGGATGCCAATACTTCTGGTGTTTGGCCTTCTTCAACTACAATAGATTGCTTATGGTGCACTTACTCATTTAATAACACCCCTGTTGGACTACCTCTTAAAAAAGAAAATGATAAATTTATCATGTTTGGTAATTTTTGTTGTGCTGGATGTGCTGCTGCATATAATTTTGATAATACAAAAACACAATTTGAATTATGGGAAAGATATAGTTTTTTAAATTACATTTATGGTAAGGGTAATAATTCTATTAAAATATCGCCGCCTAGATTAGCGTTAAAAAAATTTGGTGGCAAATTAACAATTGAAGAATTTAGAGCAAAAACTAGCAAAAATACGAATTATGAAGTTATACTCCCGCCAATGCGTTCAATTATACCTACTTTAGAAGAGGTTACAATAGACGCTGATAAAGATTATATGATTGGATTTGAGAATGATATGTTAAATAAAAACAATCAAGAACTAAGACTAAAGAGAACAAAACCTCTTCCGTCTTCTCATAATACTTTAGAAAACTGTATGAATCTAACTTATGTAAATTCGTAAGTTCAAGATTTCTATATTTTTTATTTTATTTATGTAAATGACTTTGTTTCAATTATTTCGTGATAAACCTCCTTTACAAATAGTGATAAATATGTTAAAATGTGTAGGTATTGACAGTTTACAAGATACAAAACATATATTTACAAAAGAAGATATTGTAAATTGCATAGATCATACATGCTGGAATGAAAATCTAATGTTGTTAAAAGAATATTATTTACCATGTAAATATAAAAATTACTGTGAAAATGTTACTGCTAAAAAACTAATTACTGTAATGAAACAATGTTTACGACCTTACAGTTATAAACTAGAAAGTAAAGAAAAGTATATATCAGGTAAAAAACATATTGTATACTATTTAAAAAATTATAATCCACCCCCTAAGAAAAAAGAGAATGATTGTCTTATTAGTTTTGACTAGTCGTTCATTGTTCAGTAATTTTACATATATATATAATAGAACAGTATGGATAGTTCCGAAAATAAAGAGTATTCTTTGTTTCCTCTTGACGAACTTAAATTAAAGTCAAATAACCAAACAAAAGTTTTAGATATGAAAAAGGTTTTTAGTATTTACAATACATGTAGTATTAAAACTATTATTGAATTAAAAAATAAACTAGATAACAAATACAATTATATCGAAATGGGCATTTCTGTATTATACTATATATTTTTCTTACTATTACGGACATCGAAAAATATGAAATTGTGTCTGAAATTCTCTGAAAGAGCCATTCTTTTATTCACAGAATTTATCATTCAATCAAGAGAAAAGAAAGCTTCAGGAGATTTAGTATTTAGTCCTAGTATTGGTGATGCAGTTTCTTTTGCTTATAAAAAAACAATTGGTTCAATTAGTTTAAATAGTATTGAAAAGGATGCTGATTATGAATTTGATGAATCAATTGATTTAAAGTGGATTATGAAAGCGTGTGAAATGATGAATCGTATTTATTTAACATTTAGTATTGATGACAACGTTGATCTTGACATTCTACAATCTATTAAATTAGATGTATATATTGATATTTACTACATACACGAGAAGAATAAAGATAATAAAATTATGTTATCTGAAAACATTAATTTAATATTAGAACAAGATATGAATTTATCTAATAAATGGATTTTACTAAAGTGTTATTTAGAGCATATACATGAAAATAATATAGTATCTATATCATCTTTTATTGAAAAATATAAAAAAATTATAAATAAACAAACACAAATAACAATTCAAGATGCAGTTCAATTCCAAACACCATTTTATTTGAATAAATTAGATGAATTATTAACACTACACTGATTTTTTATTTATTTCTTTTCATTCTTCTTAAAATAATAAGCGCGGAATGATTTTCCATGAGGTTTCAATTTACCGATAGGTTCATCACCAGGTTCTCCATCTTCCAAAATTTCATAAATTTCACGTTCCTCGTCTTCTGTTACATAGTATTTCTGTTTACCTTGACCATTATGTGATTTAAGCATTTTCTCGACTAGAGCCAACTCTTCCTCTTCCTCTTCTTCTTCCTCTTCCTCTTCCTCTTCTTTTTCTGCTTCTACAGCAGCAGTTACCATAAGTTCAGCATGATTTTTAACAGATTCTTCATCTTGTAGATCTACCAAAACTTGAACTGTATTCGGTTCAGTCTTTACAACCACTTCTTTATGAGGTGCTTCTACTACTGCAGTAATTATAACATCAGGTTCGGGTTCGGGTTCGGGTTCGGGTTCGGGTTCGGGTTCTTCTGTAACTGATTTGCTAGTATTACATTGATTAGAAGAACAGCATTCTTCCATCTTTTTCTCTAGAGATGCAACTGCTTCTAGTAGAAATGTAAACTTATCATTCATACTAGCAATTTCTCCTTGAAGAACTTCAAGATTCTTATTAGAAAGATCACGTAGTTCATTAAATTGATTTTCCATATGATTCACATTTTGAGTAAGAGCATTACCCATAGCTTTAGCAAAATCATCCATAGCAGACATATTTATGTGTTTAGTTCTAGTTAGTATTGTAACTATTATACTTATTTCTTTAAACGAACACAATCAATTTTTTTTTGTTTATTCACTTACATTAAGAATTGTAATAATTTACATCTTCTGCATCAAATTTAGTTTCGTTTTCTTCTTTCTTTGCTTTTTTACCTTTTAAAATAACAGTACCATCTTTAATTTCAGAGCATTGATAATTATTAAATCCAAAATCACATGTTTCTCTTTCTAGTTGTCCTCTCTTTTCACGCATGTAATAACCACCAACAAAAAAGTAATATACAATACCTAAAATCATACCTGTAATAAAGTGGAATAATACATCTCTAAATGTGCTACAACCAATGCTGACTCTTGACCATCCAGTTAATAGACATAATATTGTTAAGAATACAAATGGTATTAAATCAAAGTTAAATTCATCCCACATGTTAGAGAAGATAAATGCTGTAAAGAAAGCAATTACTTCTTCATGCGCATTTGGTAAGAATCCTAGTGTTTCGTTTTGTCCAACATTACCAAAAATAGCGCAATTATCGTTAGGAATAAAATTAAAGTATGTCTTATATAAATAACCTATAATATCATTAATAATTAACCCTAGTAAAATAAGACCTCCACGGGCATCTTTAAATACTGCAGATTGTAAATAAGCAAATGAATATAATCCTAATGGAAGGATACGAATAAAAGTATGTAGAATAGCCTTGAATTGCTTTAATAATTCGATGATATTCATCCTTTATACTATACTGTTAGGAAAAGATTTTTTTTCTTCATCTTTAAAGAGACAAATAAGTAAAATATATAAATAAAAACTTCTATTTATATTTTAAATGGAAACATTAAGAAAATCCTTACGTAGCATACGCCGCAGATGTTCAAGAGAAACAGCAACTTATAAAGTAATTACTGATTTTGAAAATAAGACTGAAAAAGAATGTATAAAACAAGATGAAGAAAACTCTGATATTTATGCAGAATTACTAGCAAAAGCAAAAAGAGCTAGAAAATCAATTAAAAACAGTGGACTTCAAATGAGTCTAGAAGTACCTCCTCCACCGGTTCCTAATAACAGAGATCGATTTATCTTATGGAGAAAAAGAAATATATCAGAAAAGGTTATTCCACAATCAGACGCTGTATATTTCTTAACGAAAGAAGGTTATGAATTAAATAAAGATTATGAAGCTTATCAAGCAATACATCTCACAGAACAAATTAGAAAAGAAAAAGGTATTAAAGTATCAAATGTAGATATATCAAAAGATTTTACAAATGTATATACAGCAACAGACCAAAATATATTAAGACGATTTTCTATTTATGGAATGCAGGAATTTAAAAAGGCACGTGAAAATGCTGTTCGTAATAGTATGATGGATGAAGAATCATTTCATTTTGGTAATAGAACTAATTCGATGCCTAATATTTATCGTAGAAACCTATTACCCCAAGAATTAGAACGAGAAAGAAGTAGTTCATTTACTAGAAGTAGTTTGAGAAGAAGTGAAACGTGTGATGCTAATGTTATGGCTTCTGCTCCATCTTTAACGTGTGAACCTCAATTACCATCAGCACCTTCTTGTGAAAAGGAATCAAATATAGAATGTAAAACGTTATATCCTACATTAAATTGCTAATCATAATACTAATTTAAAAATTAATATTTTAATATTTTTAATGTTTATTTCTTGTATATTGAATATCACAATGGACAAGAAAACTGTATATTCATATGACGATAACGGTGAACTACAACAATATAGTGTATACGTTAAATTGAATATTCGTTCTGGATTTGAAGTAAATGAATTAAGTAAGCGTGATGAAATGATTGATTTTTTGAATAAAACATTTATTACATCACATATTTATCCTGATTCATTATTACATTCTAATCAACCTTTGCCTAGAAATAGACTCTATTTTGAACGTAAAGATATTTGTTCTGCATTAAAGGGTAATTCGTGTATATTTAAATTTTGTTCATCATCTAGTATACTAAATACTCTATCCATATTAGATAAACGAGCTAAAAAATACATGATTGAAATTGATACGTATAGTGAAAAACTACAAAAATGTATTCAAACAATTATTTCACAATTAAAGTTTATAACTATTCAAGAGTTTTCACCCAAACTAATGGAAGTCGGCGATTTTCTACTTAATTTAAAAAATATATGCGTTTATTTACTTGAAGAAGTAATTGATGGTCTTGTTGATATTATATTTACAATCAAACAAATTGAAATTAGTTTTCAATATAACATTGAAACCGTCAATAATACTAATCGTTCTATTCTTATGTTAATTAATGAAATAAATGACTTAGAAAAAAAAATGAAAGAAACTGAGGTTGCAATCTTGTTTAAAAAGATATCACCAGACGACTACAAAGATATTGAAACGGATGAACGAATTTCTGAAATATTAGATCTACCAGAAGAAGAAATGTATAAAAAACTACAACTATATTTACAGGATGAGATTCAAACACAAAATGAGAAAACTAGTGAACTGAGGGAACAAATAGAAGAAGCTAATAATAATAATGAAAATTCAGATACAACAATCGATAATATATTAGATACTAATGAAAACGTTGTTCTTATTTGTGAAGATAAAGATTTACCTAAGCTATCAATATCAATGACTGTTGACTTTATAGAACAAGAGTTAGTTAAGATCGATAGTATTATACACAGTTAATGCGTGTCTGTCTATTATTTTGTCGTGCTGGTCAATATAACTAGGTTAGTTAGTTTCGTCTAGGTATGAGATTCAATATTCGGTTATTACTAAAAATTGATTGACTGTTTTGTATGTGATGGTGTAGCATTACACAACGCAACAGTACTACTACAGTTAACAAACAAACAACGCATTCGTTCTAACTGACTCACAAACTGACCAAGTTTCACAGTCTGTTAATCACCCACTCTCACTCTATCATGGCTGCCAAGATTGCTCTCATGAACCGCCTCCAGACCTTTGGCACGGTGAATGACGACGGTTCGTTCACGATTACGCCTGAGCAGATCGAGATGTTCATGTCTCGTAAGCGGGTGGTTTGCCGTACAGGTGACGCGAAGGAGCGTAAGACTCGCAAGATCTCGGGCTACAACCTGTTCGTGAAGGAGACCAAGGCCCCAATCGTGAAGGTTGCTGCCATGTGGAAGGATCTCAGTGCTGAGGATCAGGATTCCTACAACAAGCGTGCGGCAGAGATGTCCCCGGTTG
>Ga0222718_10004461_pt1 | contig 11621 bp, 8 predicted proteins | sample C33_27DmetaG_FD_165045 | JGI IMG/M metagenome (GOLD analysis project Ga0222718, IMG submission 165045) | Estuarine water microbial communities from San Francisco Bay, California, United States - C33_27D | ecosystem: Environmental > Aquatic > Marine > Unclassified | place: USA: California... | reverse complement strand
TGGTATGGAAATCATTGAAGGAATTTCACGAATAGAGGAAACAGAAACTGGCTTGGGGTTGTATACTATTACTATAACAATGACGTATAGGATTGAAGAGTAAATATGAAAAAAGTTAGTGTAAATCCATTAATGAGTTTCACACAAGTGTGGTGGGATGTTAATGGTAAAGAAACCCTCTTTAAGAAGGATTCTTGGGTAGAAGTCTCAGAATCTACTTGGAAGGATATGAGTAAGCATATGAAGCCAATGAGCGACAATATGCACGGACAAGTCTTCATTGCTGAAGATGAAGTCATCAATTCCAAAAAAGTAGTTGAGCGCTTTGATATCTCCGACAAGGTAGAAATCAAAGAAGTCGTGGAAGAAGACCCTTCTGAAGATTGGTATAAATCAGAAGAAGAGTAATAGGTAATTGACGTAAGTCAATTGTCGCGACAATTGAAGTATAAGTATATATAGTAGGAGAGTAATATGCCAGCTACAAGCGGTTCAATATCTGAAGTATTGATAGGTACTGGTGTCCTTTATCTTAAGGACAGAACAACAACCTCTTTAGCTTTTCCGGGAGATGATTCTGGAACAGCAGGAGCCTTTGAGAGCCCAACAGCAATGTCTGTTGCTTGGGAAGAAGTAGGCTACTCAGAAGATGGTTGGACTCTTGAAATGGATAAAACTTTTGAAGACATTATGGTGGCTGAAGAAGTAGATCCAATTAAAACAATTAAAACTTCCCAAGAAGTTAGACTAACAGGTGAGCTTTCACAAGCATCACACGCAAAGTTAGTTATAGCCCTTGGTGGAGGATCATCAACTTCCGATGTAATCGGAAGCGGTGCATCTGGTGCTGCTGGAACAAGTGCTACAGGTTACAACACCTTAGTACCTCCAACATCTTCAGCTTTTAACGAGTATGCCTTGTTATTAGTTGTTGATGGACCAACTGGAACTAATGGTGTCGCAACACGACACGTTAGGATTCCACGTGCTGTAAGCGTAGGGTCTTTTTCTATGCAACACGCAAAAGCTCCACAAAAAGTTGTTTTAGCAACAGAGTTCAAGATATTAGTACCTGACTCAACATTAAATGTTGGTTCAGATAGTAGCGGTTACAGCTACCTATTCGACATCGTTGATAACACCAACGCTGCCGGAGCAGGTGGATCAAGTAATCCGTAATATTAGATAGGAGAAGTATATGAGTGAGAAGAGTAGATTTATGGATTTTGACGCTGCAATCGAAGAGTCTGACAAAGAATCGATTAAAGTCAAAATAGCGGGAAAGAACTATGAGTTCCCTCCTGAACTGCCTGCAAGGGTAGTATTGAGTCAACTGCGATTTATGGATGACACTGGTCAGTTAATTGCAGCGCAAATTCCAGAATGGCTTGCTACAATAGTCGGTCAAAAGAACTTAGACGAGATGCTTGAAAATGGAGCATCTTGGGAGAAGTTACAAAAACTTTTGGCTTTTTTATTGGAAGAGTACGGTATAACCGCTCAAGGTGAACAGTTAAACGCAGGTCCAATAGATGAAAGTGACGAAGAAAGCCCAAACTAACATACTCTCCATCAGAAATGATAGAAAGATGGAGTGCTATAGAATCAGATTTTCTAAGACACTATCAAATTGAAGATGCCCTTTTAATAGGTTGGAAAAAATTTGTAAGACTTCTTACAAATTTACCTTTTGAAGATTCTGCGTTCTTTTTACCATTAGTAAATGCTGTTAGATCTGGAGAAGAGTATATCAGTGAAGAACAAAAGCAAAAAAACCCTAGAAGCTGGTACAAACAGCAAAGGGATAAATTTAAAGGCAGGACTAACAAAGAGAGACAACAAGTTTCAATGGATGAATTTATTAATCAAACAAGAGAGAGATAGTTAATGGGTCCCGGACAAAATGCTGATGCTGTAATAAGTATGGTAATCGAGGCTGGTCTTGCCGGCACCGATAACATTCAGAACCAAGCTAATGCCTTATTTCAAGGCGTTGAAAAAGGCTTTAGAAGATTTAATACTGTAGTTAATGGTGCATTTGTTGGTGTTGCTGCTGCAGCTGCAGGTGTAGGTGTTGCTGCACTAGCTGGTGTAACTAGCTTAATGGGATTTGAAGATGCTTTTGCTGGTGTAAGAAAGACTGTAGATGCTGATGAAGAAACCTTACAACGTTTAAGTCAATCCATAAGAGACTTAGCAACTGAATTACCAGTTGCTGCTACAGAACTTGCAAGAATTGGTGAGCTTGGTGGTCAGTTAGGTATAGAAGCTCAAAACATAGAAACATTTACAGAAACTGTAACTAAGTTATCTGTTGCTACTGTTTTATCTACAGAGAATGCAGCTTTGGCTTTAGCTAGATTAGCAGCTATTGCAAGCATACCTGATTCAGGATTAGATGATTTCTTTGAAAGAACTGGTGCATCTATAGTTGAATTAGGTAACAACTTTGCAGCAACTGAAGACGAAATTATTACAACAGTTTTACGTATTGCAACAGCAGCTGAACAATCAGGTGCATCAACTCAAGACGCTTTAGCTTTTGCAACAGCACTTCAAGCTATTGGTGTTCCAGCTCAAGCTGGTGGTACTGCTATAGCTCGTGTGTTTCAAGAAATACAAAGAGCAATACAAACAGGTGGGGAACAGTTAGAACTGTTTTCTGCAATTTCAAATACTAGTGCAGAACAATTTCAAAAAGATTTTCAAGAAGATGCAGCTTTAGCTGTAGTAACTTTTATAGAAGGTTTATCAACAGCAGAAGATAGGGTAAACGGTCTACAAAATGTACTACAAAAACTTAATTTATCTCAGAGAAGAACTCAGCTAGCTGTAAATGGTTTAGCTACAGCTCAGGGGCTATTAAGAGATGCTTTAGTTACATCTAGGTCAGCTTATGAAGCTAATGTTGCTTTAAACGTAGAAGCGGCTAAAAAATTCGCAACCACTAAACAACAATTAATACTTCTTAAAAATCAATTTCAAGAAGCAGCTATGCAACTTGGTGAACAATTACTCCCAGTGGTTAGAAATCTAATATTTGCATTACAAGGTTTTGCAAAAGGTTTAATTGAGACAAACTTTGGCTTAGATCACTTTGTAAAGTTATTTAAAACATTATTTAAAATACTTTTTGGTTCAAAAATGTTTGCAATGATTGGTATGTTAGTAATTGAATTTTTAAGATGGAAAAAAACTTTAGAGGGTGTAGCTGTTTCTACAGCTATATTAAACGGAGTTACAGGAAATCTTCTTTCAACTATGGCTGGTGTAGCTGCAGGTGTTGCCTTTTTAGCATTTTTATCTAAAATTAACAAAGAGTTTAAAGAAATAGCTTCATCAGGTGCTTCCGTAGCTTTTGCAGATACATTACAAAATATAGATGAGTTTGCCGGTGGTGCTAATAAATCTCTAGCAGATTTAAAAAATACTTCTAAAATTCTTAAAGATGCGTTTCTAGATATATCAGGAATAGCTTTTGAAAGTATTTTATCAGATTCAGACAAGATAGACGCAGAAAGCATAAAAAGTAGTTTGAATGCTGCAGGAATTAAAGTAGATGATTCTGAAATATCTAAAATATTAAACGCTGCATTATACATACAGACAGTAGATGAAAATATAGAAAACTTAGGAAACAGCCTTGAATTTGTATTTGAACAAGCTATAGAAAATATTACTGGTGCTGGTGGTGCTGTAGGTGATTTCTTTACAACTATAAATGATTTACGAAGTACTTTACCTGAAGCTGAAGAATTTATGAGAGCTGTTTTTCAAGATGGTATGGATCCTAGAACAGCAGCAATACCTTTATTAGAAGTATTAGAAGCACAATCAGAAGAAATTGAAAAACAACGTGGTGAGTTTGAAATGGTTACTCACTATCAGCAAGATGAAATAAAAAGACAACAAGCTATTCAAGCTGAAATAGTCAGAATTGCAGTGTTGAAACAAAGAATTTTAGATTTATCAGATGGAGAATCAGAATTAGGTAAAGGAATTGCTCTTAATGAAAGAGAAAAGCTTGAAGCAATTGCTGAACAAATGCTTATACACGAAGGTGAAAAAAATATTCTTGATACACAAATTAGGCAAAGAGCAGATATCTTGGCTAAAGAGAGAGAACGAGGACGAATTGCTTTATCACACAGAGGTATATCAGATGAAGAAATAAGAAATATGGAGACTTCTGCAAGCATAAAAGCTTTTCAGAATAAATTAACAGAAGAAGGTAATAAGTTAGCCGAAGATCAATTGCAAAAAGAGTTTGATATTATCACTCAACAAATGACTATATCAGCAAACATAGAATCAATAGCACAAAAATCAGCTAGAAGTATTGTTAGTCTTTTTAATAATATACCTGATCAAATAAAAATGTCTGCTAGTGAAATGACTAGAAATCTTCAAGACCAAGCTATTTTATCTGCTGAATTTATTGCTACAATTCAAGCACTTCAAGCTAAAGGATTCCAAGCTTTGGCTGCTACTTTAGCACAAGAAGGTCCACAAGCTTTAACAGCTGCTAAAAACTTTTTAAACGCACCTGAGTTAGCTCAAGAAGCTGAATCTAACTTACGTGTTATGAGAGAAGATTTGTTAAAAGAATTAGCAGGTATTCCTGACGAAATAGAAATGAGTGGAGATGAGTTAAGAGATAAGTTTGAACCATTTGGTGGAGACATAGTAGAAGGTCTTTCTAAAGGAATAAGGGAAAATGGTGATGCAATAAAAGCAGCTATTATTGCTGCTGTTGAAAATGGTGAAAAAGGTCTTATATTAGAATTTGGAATTAAATCTCCTGCTAGAAGATTTATACCTTATGGTCAAGCGTTTGCTGATGCTCTTGCTTTAGGAATGGAACAGAATGGTGGTAAATTTACAGTAGCTGTTTTAAACGCTGCTAAAAAAGCAGCAGAAGATTTAAGTACTTTTACAGTAACAGAACAAGCCGACTTAATGGAATGGGCTAATAGTCAAATTGCATCTATCGAAAAAGATATGGCTGGAAGATTAAATATGGAAAGTTTATTTTCCAGCGATAGCTATAAAGCAGGTTTAGCTGAATTTAAAACTGGATTAATTAGTACTTTTGATTTATTCACTAATTTTAGTAATACATTTAAAAGTATACAAAACAGTCAAGCAGCTATAACAGAAGCTCAAGAAGAATACAACAAAGTGGTTCAAGAAGGAACTAAAAATTTAGCTGAACAAGTAGATTTACAAGCAGATTTAGAAAAACTTCAATCTAAGTTTGGCGCTGAAGGAGTAGTAACAGGATTTGAAAGACTAAAAATAAATGAAGCAGAATTAAGACTTTTACAAATGAAATCAAATCTTAATAAAAAAGATACTGCTTCAGAAAGATTAGCAATTAAAGACGCTAAAAGAGAGTTACAATTTTTAGAACAAGCTGAGAAAAGAGGTGTCGCTACTGCTGATGAAGTACAAGCAGCTAGAGAAAGACTAGCTGAAATAACAGGAACAACTCAAGGAATTGATGGCTTTCAAGGTAGAGATAATTTCCAAAAAATGCTCGACTTACAAAAAGATATTTTAACAGAACAAGTAAACATACAAACTGATTTATTTGACGAATTAAAAGAGAAAGCTACATTAATTGCTCCAGAAATAACAGCAATGGAAGAAAGAATTGCAGATTTAGAATCTCAAATAGAAAGTCAAAGTGATGCTGAGGTTGCAGCTCAACAAGGTATATCAGATGCTAAGATGGAGCAATTTAATACTCAACTCAAATTATTTGAACTTGCAGATAGAATTATTGCTGCAGGACCTGAAGGTGTAAAACAATTTCAAAAGATAGCTGCAGCTGCAGGTATGCCAGAGCAACAAATACAAAGCATAATTGATACAGCAAATACAATGGCACCTACCTTTAAATCACAATTTGATGAAGTTGCTACAATGTTTGATTCAATATTTGTAGACAGAGAAGCTGCGAAACTTAAAATAGATACTACAGAAGCTATGGCTAATATTAAAAGAATACAAGGTGAAGTTAATATGATTTTTGAATCTTTTGGTATGGAACTGCCATTTCCAGATTTAAGAAACATACAACCTCCTTCAACTACACCACCCGGTTCAGATAAAGGTAGTCTGTTGGATAAAGTATTACATACAGGCGGATTTTTAAATGTAGGAAAGAGAGCATTAGTTGGAGAGTTTGGACCAGAAATTATTTCTCCAAGTCCTACTGGTGTTAGAGTAACACCTACAGGAATAGGTGGTGGTTCTGGTGGAGGAATTACTGTAAATCAATTAAGTGTTAATGTAACAGGTGTTCCTTCAGATCCTCAATCTGCTAGAAAAGCAGCTCAGTCAATTAGAAAAGCTTTAGTCAATTTAGAAAAAGAAGGAAATAGTTCTTCTATATTAGGTAGATAATGTTAAATAAAATAAAAGATAATTTAGGTTTAATAGCTACAGCTATAGCTCTTATGGGTTCTGTTGGTGCAGGTCTATCTACTGCTGGAGACATAGTTAATACACTACAAAATATTGACGACAGAATGAATCAAGTTGAAGTAGATTTTGAAATGCTAAAAGAAAGTACATTCGTACAAGGCGATATAGCTGTTCTGTTTGAAAAAGTGCAGAAATTAGAAATAACTAATGACACTAATCAATATGTTCAAATTGAAAAATGGGAATGGGAAGATATCAAACAACAAATTACTCGTCTTGAAACACAACTTATAGACCAAAACCAAGATTTAAATGTAGTTAGAGAAATACAAACTAGACTTGCGTGGATAGAAGCGAACTGTTGCAATGGTAGATAATAAAGAAAAACATTACTTAAAAGCTTGTAAATCAGACTGGAATTGTGGAGAATACTTTTATGGACCTCAGTATAGTATGTGTAAACAATGTAGAGCTAAGGATATGTGTTAATGTCTAATGAACATCAAATAAAAATAGGTCATCTTAATTTTACCTCACCTAGCTCTTTAAATTTTGCTACAGACCCAACATCAAGAACATTTACTTTAAGTGGAACAATAGCACACACCAATACTTCTCAATTAGATTTAGCTGAAGTCAAATATATTAGAGATGAACTTTCTTCTATGTCTAATTATGGAATATTTTATCCTCTAACATACACAGGAGATTCTACACTCAAAGGATACTGTAAGATAAACAGTGTGAGTGTAGACATTACAAGATATGGTGGAGCAGGTATAAAATACAACATTATGGGAAACTGGTTAGGAAATCCAGGTGAGATAAGATTTGAATCACAATTTTCTGGTGCTTTGTTAGATAATGACCATAGTATAACTTCGACAACTTCTCAATTTTTTGCTGTACCTTCAGAAGCTTTTTCAGTACATATACCCGCTGTTGGAACTGGTACAACTCCCAATGTAGAGCAAAGAATTGCTTCTTATGGAACAGGAACTACTACTCTTAACTACTTTAGTAGTAGCAATATTAGAGCTGATAATGTAGAATTTGAGTGTAATCCTGTAGATTATTTAAAGGGTGCAGTAAAGATTTCTACTAATGGAAAAGTAAGAAATGGATTACTAAGTCCTAATGATAATGTTGACCAGACAGTTATAGAAAATGGTCTAGTCAAAATGCAATTAACTGAAAGCAATACCGAATCAAGATTTACAATTTATCTTTGGGAAAATGATGACTGGAGAAGTGCTAAAGAATTTGCTGTATCAAAAGGTACATCTAAAACAGAGTGGGATGGATGGAACACAGTAAATATTATTAAAAATTATGCTGAGTGCGGAACAATAAGGTTTACTTCACAAGCAAACACTGATGGTAGTGGTAGATTGACATTCGATGTTTCTTTAAGAAGAGGGTCAAGGTATTTTAGCTTGATTATTAATTCTTATGGAAATGCAGACGAAATAAGAATACAGAGAACAGAAACAGAAGCATCTAGCTCTGGTACTGGATATATAGTTTCATCAACAAATGACTCAGAAGGTAACTTCTTTATTCTTGGTTCGCCGAACACCTTTAGTTCAGATTTAACTGAGGGTGGGATTTACCTTACTGCTACACAAATGAAAGCATTTGTTGGTTACTGCTTAGACGGTACATCAGCTGTTGGAGAAAACACTCCAGATAATATGCGCGATTCTTATTTTGATTATTTGTATGAGCATGTAAGGTCAATCAAGTCATGAGCGTAAACGAAAAATTAATGACTCCAGGTACATTTAATGTACTACTTAATCTTGAAACAACTCCCAACTCAGTAGTTAACTCTATAGAGCCTTGGGGTAATATTGTTCTAACTCCTACAAGAATAAACCCAGAAGAATTTACAGACGCACAAATTAGAAACATGTCTAGATATGTAGGTATTGTTACTTCTCAAGAAATATCAGAAGAAGGCATAGATGTATCTGGTAAAGGTGTTCTTGCTTATCTTGGAGATACAGATTCTAGAGGTATGGTACTTGCTAGAAATGCAGGTGTTGGTGCAGTAAGGAGTTATGTTGACGACACACTAGATGATGTTGTTGATAGAAGTACATCATCTCCTTACGGCTTACTCAGAGATGAAAACGCACTACAAAGAGCTGTAAGAAAAGGTACTGTTACAGAGGTAACTTACGATGATACAGTTTTACTTTTAAATTTTGAAGGAACTGACGGAGATACAACTACTACTGATGGTTCTCAATTTACACAAAATCAAGTAATTAGTTTTGTAGGAACTTCTGATATATCTAGCGACCAAGCTAAATTTGGAAGCACAAGTCTTAATCTATCTACTGATGGCGTAGTAACAATTGCTGACCGACCAGAGCTTGACTTAACATTTAGAGATTTTACAATCGAATGGTGGGAATACAGAAACTCTGGAGGAACTAATCCTACTGTTGCTGCTAGAAATAATGATACATACTCCCCTTGGATTGTAGGAAAATTATCTGGTGGTAATAATACATTTTTAGCAACACATGATGGAGATGGTTATAACGAAGCAGAAGATTTAAACATAAGTATGGGTTCTATAGATTTAAATCAATGGAATCATTTTGCTGTAACAAGAAAAGGACAAACATTTAGAACTTTTAAAAATGGTACAAAAATTACAGAGGCAAATAGACCAGACTTATATATAAGAGTTAATTCAGACGCAATGCAAATAGGTAAAGCACAAGGTGGTAATTTCTTTAATGGATACATAGATGCTTTTAGAATTGTAAAAGGTACAGCTCTTTATACAGCAGACTTTACACCAGATACATCTGCTCCTGTAGCAACAACAGCAGCTAAAAAATATACTGGTAAGCATTATATGGAATCAGCTTATAAAGCTTTTAAAGATGTGGCTGTGGCAATTGGAGCAGAGTTCAAAATGAATAATGATGGAACAATTGATGTAGGACCTCCAGAAGCTTTATTTACAGGACACGAAAATAATACTCCACAAGGAATGATTGTAAGAGATATGTCCGGTGCAGACCCATCAATACAAGGTTATTCCGGTATTGATTTAAGTACAGAGTTTAACGCAGAAGATTATGTTAGCCGTGTAGAGCTAATAGCTTCTAACTATGGTTTAGAAATAAACTTAGGTCAAGCTGATGCAAAAAGTGTACCTTACAAAGATTTGTTTGGAAATGAATTAGAAAGAATACAGATACTATCTGAAAATGATGTACCAGATTCTTTGCGAGACATCAGAGCAGAGGCATACTTAAATGAATATAACAAAATACAAAAAACTTTAAGTGTTGGTTTAGAAGATTATGATGTTTCTGGTGATATAGGTGTTGGAGATATTATATTTGTTTGGGACCCAGATGTTGGGTTTGAGGATACAGCAGCTGATGCCACATTAGAAAATAGAGACAGACACGAAATAACTTATCAAGGTCAAATATTACATCCTATAAAAATTAGAGTTATGGGACTTTCTTTTCCTATTACAGAATCTATGGGTGTCTTTTATCGAGACGGAAATGGAAACTATACTGATTTAACAGATTATATTGAATTTGAAGTTGGAGTAACGCAGATAGAAGTAGGTTCTACAACTAAAAACATTAATGAAGACTTAAGAGGTTCTGCTTCTATTATCTCTGTAGGTGGTACTAACGAGTTCACAGTTCCAGATGCTCCAACAGGGTTTTCAGCAGCTACAGGAACATATCAAGACGGAACAGGAAGACCCTTTGCTTTTGCTAAATTAAGCTGGACAGAACCAACGAACACAGATGGTTCAAGAATTACTGATGGTAACATGTATCGTGTTAGGTATAGACAGGTAACTGACAGTGATGGTAATAATTTAATTGACCAAAATGATAATCAAGTTATTGATTACGAATATCTTACTATAGAATTTGGAACTACTTCTGCTGTTATAAAAGGCTTAGGTTCACAAAATACATACGAGTTTGGAGTTGCAGCAATAGATAACTCTGGATTCTCTGGTGGATTTTCAATACTTACAGCTGTTGCTATGCCTTCAGATGCTACAATTCCACCCGAACCTTTACCTCCTACAGGTACTTATGGAACAGTTGCTGCTAATCCTACTCGTGTACAAATACAACACAATTTAGGTGCAGCTAAAGATTCAGACGGGAATCCAATAAGTTCTCCAGTTAACTTTTCTCTACCTGTTGATATAGACCATTTAAATGTTTATAGAGGTACAACTTCTGATTTTACAATTAGTTCAAGCAACTTAGTAGGACAGATAGAAGCTAAATCAGCTCATGTTACTTTAGGAATACCCGCTATCGGAGATTTCCCCTCTAGAACAGAAGGTGTTGCATACTATAAAGTTACAGCAGTTGATGTTGCTGGAAATGAATCAACGGCTTCTACAGCTGGAGAAGTAACAGAAGAATTAGTAAACACAGCGTTTATTTCTAATGCGGCTATTACAGAAGCAAAGATTGAAGACTTAGCAGTTACTAGTGCAAAGATAAATAGCTTGGAAGCTGGAAAAATTACAGCAGGAACTATTAGTGGTAAAGAAATTATTATAGATACAGATAGCTCAGACCCTTTAAATCCAGTTTTAGGTACGATACGAAGTGATAATTATGTTACAGGCACAGCAGGTTGGATAATTAAATCTGATGGTACAGTTGAGTTCGAGGGCGGAGAGTTCCGTGGTACACTTAGAGCTGGGGAGATACATATAGGATAATGGCTGTAGCAGATGGATTTCATGTAGATAGTATCGGAAACCTTTGGTTAGGTTCTAACCGAGAAACTTTTGATGCAACAACTCGTTCAGAAGCACCTTTTTATGTTTATGCTAACGGCGACATGGTTGCTAATTCTGGAACATTTGCAGGTACATTATCTTCTGGAATTTCTATATCTGCTCCAGTAATAACTGGAGGAAGCATATCCGGTACTAGTGGTAGTTTTACAGGAAGTATATCTGGTGCTAGTGGTACTTTTACAGGTGACTTATCTGGTTCTGATATAACTGGTGGAACAATAGATATTGGTAGTGGAACTTTTGAAGTAGATTCATCTGGTAACTTAACAGCTACTTCCGCAACTATTACAGGTTCAATAACATCAACATCTGGAACTATTGGTGGTTGGACAATAGGTTCAACAGATTTATCTGCTGGAAATAT
>Ga0222718_10004457_pt1 | contig 11628 bp, 12 predicted proteins | sample C33_27DmetaG_FD_165045 | JGI IMG/M metagenome (GOLD analysis project Ga0222718, IMG submission 165045) | Estuarine water microbial communities from San Francisco Bay, California, United States - C33_27D | ecosystem: Environmental > Aquatic > Marine > Unclassified | place: USA: California... | reverse complement strand
GTCATTGGCACGACCGGAGACCCCGCAACCCCCTATCAGCAGGCGGTTTCTTTGGCCGAGATCTTGGATGGTGCGAAGCTGTTGACCCTAAAAGGTGAGGGCCACACTGCCTACGGAGACAATTCCTGCATTGACTCGCTTGTCGATGCCTACCTAGAGGGCCAAGATCTAGGGGAAGGCGATCTCACCTGCTTCTAGAAATTTAGAGGTAGAGGGCAGCCAGAATTGCAGCAAAGATTGCGATGAATATCGCCGGGGTCACATACTTCACGACCTCAAACCAGGGCCTGAAGCTAATTACTCTTTTTCTCAGTGCCGACTCACCGGGCAGTGCCTTGAGGTCATCGATTACTGCCTGGGCCTGGCTGGCAGCTGAATATTCGGCCAAGGCTCCCAAGATTCCGGAGGCTAGGAGAATCAGCGCAAAGGCATGGACTGTCCAACCGCCGTTCTCCGCAATTGCCGGGGTTGCGATTGCGGCAAATGCCAAGAGCCCAGTGGGAGCAAGCTGAGCCAACACGACATGTAGCCGGTTTGTTTGAAACTCTCGGATTAGTTCGGCCTCGGTCATGGTTGCTCCTTCTTGATCCTCGATTACTAGGTTAGGCAACATTGGCTTCCAACGCACTCCAGCAGCGCCTTGCGCGAAGGTTTGTGCACCTTCTTTCCGGATCCTCCGATGGCAAACCCCCCTGGTTGGCTGCGGTTGCAGAGGGGGAAGAAGGCGGCTTCTTTCTCCCCGGGGATGCTCCCTGGATAGTTCACAGAGACTTTGCGACTTTGGTTGGGGGAGTGAGGGCCCTTCTATTGCAGGCCCTTCACCCTGGAGCGTTGGGCGGAGTAGCGCAACACTCGAGGTATGAGGAGGACCCACTTGGCAGGCTCTCCGGGACCATTCGCTGGCTGACTGTCACCACCTTTGGTTCCATGACAGCAATCAAGGACGAGGCCGGCAGGGTTAACCGCATGCACGACCGAGTTTCGGGTGAGTATGAAAAGAACTCGGGAGAAAAGACCGGCTACAAGGCAGCCGATAAGGACTTGTTGCTTTGGGTCCATATCGCCTTCATGGACTCTTTTCTAAGAACCCACCAAAACTATTCAAAGAATCCAATTCCTGGTGGCGCGGATGCCTATGTTGCCCAGTGGTCAAAGTCGGTTGGTCCGCTTGGTCTTGACAAGGTTCCGATGAGTGAGCAAGAGTTAGTTCAGGCGCTCGACCAATACAGGCCTCAGCTCAGGGTGGACGAACAGGCAAGTGCCGTAATTAGCTGGATTAGAAATGCTCCCCTGCCGCCGGCTGCAAAGCCCGCATACCGACTCCTCTTTCACTCCGCACTGGCGACCCTGCCAAAAGACTTCCAGGACATGATTGGCATTCGCAGCTTTCCGCTATGGCTGCTCCGTCCGATCACGACGACCCTATTGAGACTCGGACGTAAGGCAATTGGTCCTGATTCCCCTATCGAGGACGCAGCGCTTTCAAGGCTTAGGCGCGTTGGCCTTATCTAGCTGGCCAGTTGGAGCTGGCACCAAAATGGCTTTCGGCTAAACTTCTTTCGGTCCGCCACCTTAGCTCAGTCGGTAGAGCAGCTCCCTCGTAAAGAGCAGGTCGCCAGTTCGATTCTGGCAGGTGGCTCGAGCTATAGCCCGCATATCTCCTTGGATCTTTGCAGATCTAATAAAGGAAACTACCAATTAGCCACAAGAGTGCGCCGACTGCGACTGCGACGTAAAAAAAGCCTCGTTTTTCCTTTGACACCATAAGGCCGCAGTCTATGTCAGCCTTAACAGTTAAGCCATTCGTTAAGCACTTTCACCGAGTAACCATTCGATATCACTCGAAACAACACATCACAATAAGCAATAAGATTTCAACGAAAACAAGGCGTTTTCAGGGGTAATTCGGTATCTTGCAGAGAGCAGGTCGCCAGTTCGATTCTGGCAGGTGGCTCGGCTGGAACGAGCTCTACCCACCAATTAGAATTTCCAACCGTTGCTCCACGGGTTGTTCCATGAAGCTCATAAAACCTGCGTTGAAATCCGCCAATGAGCGGCCAGCAGCATTTTCGAAAGCTCCCTGCCATCCAAGGTCTTGAACATTGGGGTGAAGCTGTTCAAGAAGAACGTCGCGTTCCGTCAAATTCACCAAATAGGCGATGGCCCAAGCTCCAAGCTCATAACCCAAGTAGGAGCAAGGATCATCGTAAGTAGTTATTGAAACGAGGTCCCGCCTCATGCACTCCTCTGACGCGTCATCAATACCCCTGAGCTTCCCCACCATTTGAGACTGAAAGGTGAATGGCCAATCTCCTTTGGAAACCTTCGGAAGTCGTCCTTCTGAAAAGAGTTTGTTGTGACCGTATTGGGCCATGTATTCGGCTGATCCCTCAACGAACCACACCGGACCCATCAGCTCATTGCGCCTGTCGTGATCCAAGGTTGAGATGAAGGAGTTCTGAACTGCGTGCCAGTACTCGTGCAGAACAGTCTTCAGGTCTTCAGCACCTGGGATACCCATTTCACCCGTAAGACCCCATGGCTGGGAGGAGGCGAATCTATGAATACCCCAGTCAGGGGATCCGTTCCAACCTGCGGTGCCAAAGGGCTCACCTTTTGCTAGCGCCTCGGCTCCCAACTGCTGATATTCGATCATCGAGTGCTGTTCTGGTCCAGCCTCTCGAAGCATGCACTCATCGAAACCCCACTGACCCAAAGCTTCCCTTCGAGAGCAAAACTCGCTCACTAGGTTCAGTCCAGCTGTTTCGTCCACACCGAGAATCCAATACTCAACAGGCCAGTAAATCCCCCATTCAATTGAGGCCTCTTCTAATGTTGCGAGAACAACCTCGCCAACATCGGGACTCAAATCGGTCGCGATGTAAACGTTGATAGTCGGATTTTGCGACAGAGGAACTCCGTCTGCTTCCTCGCCGGAGGGAGCTTTCTCGACGGGGTTCTCAGATTGCATTTCCTGGCTGTCTCGAATTGCGGGAGAAACTACCCCAATTTCCGCAGTTTGCCCACAGCCGGCAACCAAGAGCGTTGGCAAGATGAGAGAAAAAAGCCTTTTCATATTGGCCTCACTTCCGTTTGCCAACACTAAAAGCCATTCCAAGGCCTGTCAAAACACCCCGAGCCAGAACTATGCCGCAAGAAAAGACATGTGAGACAAAGAGAAACTCTCTGTAACGATGAGATTTTCTGAAGATCAGCCTCACCCGTCGGCTAAAGGGACCATCAGCTCCCTCGCAGCTAGCAGGTTGCCAGTTCGGTTCTGGCAGGTGGCTCTCTCAACTAAGGCGCAATTGATTTTTCAAAAGCCCTAACCACTACAAGGTCCTGCCATGACATTCCTGTGGATTTGAACACTTTTCTTCCTGACGGCTTGTGGTTACCCGTCGAACTGAAGAGTTGGCGAATCCTGACTAGGTCAGCCTGCTGAATGTGATCCTCCTCGATCGCCATGATTACATCTCCGGCCTCAGACAGGGCAGATTTCAAACTCTCAACGTAAACAACAGCTGAGCCCATTAGCTCCCCAGGAACTTCGCGAGCTGTTGGCTCGTGTGAGCCGATCGCCGAAACTACGGCAGTCGGAGAAACCTGACTCTCTTCAAAAAGTGGCTCTCTACTGGTTGTGAGGGTGAGGACCAGGTCGGCACCCAACAAGTCCTCTTCGGACCCCATTGAAATGTCGAACCCTTGAGCCGTGAGATCAGCGACCAGTTGCCGCGATGACTCAGGATTGCGCGCGAATAGTGAAATTCTTCCAACACCGGTTGAGGCCGCAAGAGCTTTTATGTGAGCGGAGGCCTGAGGGCCCGAGCCGAAGACGGCAACACTCGGTTCTTGATTCGAGAGCAGCCTTCTAACTATCGCTGCCGTGACCGAGGCAGTTCTCAGCAGCGTAAGGGTGGCACCATCACATTGCAGGATTGGAGACAGGGTTTGCGCGTCAAAGAGTGTGTAGATTCCCTGGATTCGATCAAGACCAACTGCTGGGTTATCTGGAGCGACAGTTACGAATTTGAGGCCGACCCGGTCCATGTACTCGCTGGGCATTACCAGCCCTTGACCCTCAGCGAAGTTGATTACGCTTCGTGAATGGTCTGTTTCGGGGTCGTAACCAGATTCGAGGGCCTCGGAAATTGCGGCTATTGCCCGACCGAAACCAAAATCCTCTATGAGAGTTTTGGTGTCAACCCAACGAACACCGTTCATCGCAGCGAGAAGCCCGAAGGAAGTGGGTCGGAGTCGGAAAGAATGAAGCTGGATTCCGCCATGAGCCAAGAGTTACCAGAAATCTCGGGAACCACGCCGTGTTCGGCACTTGGGGCGGGGGAAGTGGCGATTTTGCCCTCAAACCTGGTGCCGACAATCGAGTCGTGGAGTAAAAGCGTGTCTGGCCCCATCTGGCCTAGATGGTGAAGCTGGGCAATTCTGGCTGCGGTTCCGGAGCCGCAGGGTGAGCGGTCCACTCGTCCATCGGCATAAATAGTTACGTTTCTATCGTGGATAGTCGAGTCGGTTGCCTGAAGGCGATCAAAGAAGATGGTCCCGTAGATTCCGTTGAGACGAGAGTCCCCTTGAGATTGCGCCTCAGCCGAATTGTTCAGCGCCCACTTAATCTCCCTGCCTAGCCGTATCAGTTCGTCGAGATGTTCAGGCTCCACAGACAGCCCCAATGAACTAGCTTCGAGAATTGCGTAGTTTGCTCCTCCGTAGGCAATGTCAACTTTTACCTCTCGCCCATCACCTAGCTTCAGGTTGACACCTGTTGCGACAGTATGCGACAGCACGTTTTGGAAGGTGATCCGGGTAATTTGCCCTCCGGACTTAGTGACCACTGCCCGCACTCGACCTGAGGGAACATCAATTGTCACAGGCGTTGTCGAGTCGTCTGAAGAAGTGACCAGCCCGGATTCAACCGCCCATGCTCCCAGAGCAATGGTCCCGTGACCGCAAGCGGTCGAGTAGCCATCGCCATGCCAAAACAGAACCCCAAAATCAGCGCCAGAGTCGTTGGGCTCGGTTATGAAGCCCCCATACATATCAGCATGACCACGTGGCTCATTCACGAGCAGCTGTCGGATTTGCTCAAGCTCCAGACTTGTCTGAGCAAAAGAACGCTTATCTAGAACCGTCTCTCCCTTGAGATCTGGTAGACCACTGGAGACAATGCGAAAAGGCTCACCTTCGGTGTGATAGTCAGAGGCGCTGATAGAAAAAGAAACCGGCATTAGTGGAGTATAGCTAGCTGCCTGGGAGCCGAAGTTGAGAGCAGATACCACAATTCCCTGGCCAAGTAGTCTTTCCTCCATGAACTCAAAGCTGCTCAGAAGTATCAACCTCCTTGGCACGCTCAGCCTGCTGGCAGCTGTTGGCCTGGGCGCCTACTACCTGCTGGCCGGAACTTCAGTTGACGAGACGGGATTGCTGGTCGAAGAGTTTTGGGCATTGGGGCTTGCCTGGATCTTTTTCTTCACCGCAATGAGCTTCGCAATGGTGAGCGCGGTGCTGATGGTGCGAAGTAGGAGAAAGTAGCAAGGACTTTTTCTCTAATGCGGGCTGTTCTAGTTTGCAGAGGATAAGGAGAAACAAATGCTTCTAGAGATACTGCTAGCACTGCTTTTGTTGGGAGCAACGGCGGCGACCCTCCTCACCTTCTTCATTCGTGGTGACCAAAAGCCACCCGAGGTCCACAAGCCTGTGAACCTGGACACCGACAACCCTCAACGAGACATTTAGCGTGCCATCAGAACGCTTGGCCTTCGCTTTGCGAATTTCTTGAAGCCCTAATCTCTGTTTGGTGCCAGAGAACACCCTAGGATGGGGATAGTTTTTATTTGGGGAGTTTGAATGGAATCGCAGGTCGAGTCGCAGCACTGGCAAAAGTGTGGCGAGAATATCCGCGTCGCCAGGGAGGCTGCAGGTATCAGCGTTCGAGAACTAGCCAGAAGAGTCAATGTATCTGCAAGTCACGTTTCTCAGGTCGAAAGAGGACTGGCTTCCTTCAGCGTTCCAGCGCTCTATAACGTCGTCAGTGAACTCGGCATCTCCATGGACTCGCTCTTTGAGGATCCCCAGTCACCGAAAGCTAACCAAAGCTTCGAGCTAGAGCAGCAGGCCGCGGACGGCGAGGTCCCGCTTGAGGATGCGGGCATCGTGCTCAGGCAAAAGGACCGCCCTGTTCTTGAGCTAACAAAGGGACCAACCTGGGAGAGGCTCACCACCCGCCCTGAGCAAGGCAGCGAATTTATTGAGGTCTTCTACAAGCCAGCAGGGGGAAGTTCGAACCCACCCAGCGATCTGGTCAGACACAAGGGCCGAGAGTTCGGGCTGGTTATTGAAGGCGAGCTGAGTGTGCAAGTGGGCATGGGCTTCACAATTCTGAAGGCCGGCGACTCAATTGCTTTCAACTGCTCTCTTCCTCACAGGTTCTGGAATGCGACTGAAGCACCCGTCCGCGCAGTCTGGTTTATCTCCGAGCTTTCTGAGATTGGACCTGGGGCTGGAGAAAAGGAATTCGAGTACTTCCACACGTACTGAGCCAGCCGGGGCTCATATTGGGCATTAATACTCGCATTGCATAGCGTTCACTCAGAAATAACATTTGGGTTACATCTGCGAATTTTGAAGAACAGTGTTCTCTTATTATTTACACTTACCTGAAAGCACAATCTGGTGCCATTAGGCAAAGGAGCCCTAACGCATGTCGACGCCAGTCATTGAAGCCAGGAATGTCGTAAAGGCATTTGGTGGCGCAAAGGCAGTTGATGATGTTTCTGTTGCGGTTGAAGCCGGAGACATTCACGCCGTAGTCGGCGAAAACGGTGCGGGAAAATCCACCCTCATGCGAATCCTGTCTGGAATTGAGACGCTGGATTCTGGAGCCGTATTAGTAGACGGTCGGGTAATTGAAAATTCAGCTAAGGCTTCTCTCGAAGCTGGCATCTCGCTTGTTCACCAGGAGCTTTCGCTCATCCCTGAGATGACGGTTGCCGAAAACATCTTGCTCGGTTCTTTCCCCACAACCGCCGGAGTGACTCGCAAAGCAGAAATGAAGAGGATTGCTGCCGAGACTCTCAAAGAAATCGGTGTCGATGTCGACCTCGATGAGAGGATCTCCAGGCTTTCGGTTGCGCTCAGGCAGTTTGTTGAAATTGCACGTGCAGTCGCCAGGAAACCAAAAGTTCTGATCCTGGATGAGCCGACGGCTTCCCTGACGCCCGCTGAGACGGACTACCTCTTGAACATGCTCAAGAGACTCGCCGACCAGGGCTTGGCAATTATCTACATTTCACACCGAATCCCCGAGGTCTTCAGAATTTGCAATAAGGTCACTGTTTTGCGTGACGGACAGAGAGTATTCGTCTCCGAGATTGCTAAGACCAAGCCCGACCAGGTAATCAATGAGATGGTGGGTCGGGAGCTGCAGCTTGACCTGCAGTCTCGAAGAGACGCGAACCCAGGAGAAGTAGTTCTTTCTGCCAAGGGAATCAAAGCACCTGGAGTTAGCGACGTATCTCTAGAGGTTAGGGCTGGAGAAATCGTTGGGCTAGGAGGCTTGGTAGGAGCTGGCCGAACCGAGTTGGTTAGGGCAATCATCGGCGCTGACAACAGAACCGCCGGCCGAGTAATACTGAACAGTCAGGGCAAAAAGCGTGTAATCAGTGGCTACATGTCCGCGATTCGCGCGGGAGTTGCCTATGTGCCTGAGGAACGCCGCGTTGACGGGCTTGCAATGACCATGGCAGTCTTTGAAAACATTTACCTTCCGAACCGTCGAGAGCTCGGCGCAGCTGGAATCATGCGCTCTGGCAAGATGCTCTCTTTTGCCCTTGAACTTGCAAACAAGGTTGGACTAAGGCCTCCTCAGGTGAAGCTTGAGGCCGGTCAGTATTCCGGAGGTAACCAGCAAAAAATTGTTATTGCCAAGTGGCTTGGACGTAGGCCCAGCTTCGTGGTTTTGGACGAGCCAACCAGAGGCGTGGACGTTGGCGCTAAGGCAGAAATTCACAAGTTGGTCAAGGAGCTAGCAGATCAGGGAACAGCTGTTCTGGTTGTGAGCTCTGACCTTCCAGAGCTGCTTGAGCTTGCCGATGTAATCCATGTAATGCGTGATGGAAAGATCACGGGAACCTTGGCCGCAAGCGAGGCCGACGAGAAATCTGTGATGAGTCTTGCCGCTGGTGAGAAATTGGTGGAGGCATAAATGGGTGATCCGTTAACTCAGGTAAACGCTCTGGCGACTAGCGAGGCGCCCAAGAAGGAAGTCAGCACTGGAGCCAAAGTGCTGGCCTGGATGGCAGACAACGGCATCTTTGTGCTCACGGCGGTACTTATCGCTGTTGCAGTTATAGGAGTCGAGGGCTTTGCCTCCCTCCAGAACATCGCAGATGTATTCCACCGTGCAGCCCCAATCGGGATTGTGGCAGTTGGTATGACATTTGTTGTCATCAGCGGAAACTATTTGGATCTTTCCGTAGTGGCTCAGGTAGCCACATCAGCCGTGATTCTTATTGCGGTTAGCAATGAATACGGCTATGTCCCGGCAATTTTGGCCGCCATGGTTGCGGCCGCAGTGTTTGGAATTGTCAACGGTGTGGCCGTTGGTTACTTTAAGGCGAATGCGGTGATTGTGACGCTTTCGACCACCTACATTGGCCTGGGTTTGCTGAGATTCTTCTCGGGAGGCTCCATCTTCTTCGGACCATATGAGAGTCCGCTCGCATCCTTCGGAGCTGGCAAGCTAGGACCAGTTCCTTATTCGGCTCTTGTTTTGGTTGCGATGACGGTGCTACTTGGTTTGCTCCTTAGCCGCACCAACTTTGGGTTCACAGTAAGAAGCTTTGGAGTTAACGAGCGCGCTACCAGGCTTGGCGGCACAAACACTGGCCTCGTGATCATAGGTGCCTTCTTGGTTACCGCATTTTCGGCAATGATTGCTGGCTTTGTTCTCGCTGCCTTCTCAAACACTGCGGTTAGTTCGATGTCAACCGGCTACGACTTCAGGGCGTTGGCAGCCATCATCGTCGGCGGCACCAGCGTCTTTGGTGGCAAGGGATCTGTCCCGCGAACCTTGCTCGGGGTCGTTTTTGTCAGCGTGCTCACCAACGTCCTAGTTCTCCTCAACATCAGTTTTGGCTATCAGCAGATGGCTCTCGGCTTCCTAATTGCTACCGCAGTTTCAATTGATGCTCTAGCCAGAAGGGCAGGAAAGAAGTGAGTCAGACTCAAACTATTCAGCTTGGCACTAGGACCACTGGTCTTTGGTCAAAGCTAAAGGTCACGATTGCAAGAAGGACTGAAGGCCGTGGAGTTGCACTTCTATCCGCTGTTCTAATCGGCGTCTTGCTTACGGAACAGACCGTCTTTACCGCTTATTCGGTGACCCTTTCACGCATCGCGCTTGTTGGGCTCGTTGCTCTTGGGTTGACAGTCGTAATTCTCATGGGCGAGTTGGATCTGAGTGTTGCCAGCACCCTCGCCTTGGCGGGGGTAGTAACAGCGTCAATTCCTGACTTAGGACTTGGAATCTTGGCGGGGCTAGCTGTTGGCGTAGTCGTTGGCCTGGTTAACGCATTCCTGGTTGCGGTCATAGGCATTAATAGCTTCATCGCAACGCTGGGCATGTTGTTCTTTTTGCGCGGGCTAGCCCTGGTTATCTCAAATGAGGCTCCCATAAAGCTCAACAACGTTGAGGCAGGAATTGCCTTCGGTCAGCCTCTACTAGGCCCCATAACCCCGCGTATTTTGGTTTTCATTTTGGTGTTCATAGGCCTGCAAATCTTCATCGCACGAATTCGCGTGGGCCGTGAGTTCCTTGCTGTTGGCGGTAATCGCCAAGCCGCTCGGGACGCGGGTATTCCGGTGAAGCGGAGAATCTTTACCGGCTTTATCATCAGCGGTGTCGTCGCTGCTGGCGCGGGGGTCATGAACACCCTTGAGCGCACCGCAGCAGATCCAATTGCAGGTTCGACAGTGCTTCTGGCAAGCTTTGCAGCCGCCATTATCGGAGGTAACTACCTAAAAGGCGGCCGTGGTTCAGTCGTTGGCACCTTGATAGGTGCAGCCTCTCTGGGAATCATCCAGGTGGCATTAACCCTGGCTGCAGTGCAGGTCCCAATCCAGCAAATTTTTATCGGACTGCTACTTCTAGTAGCGGTTACAACAGATCCCAATAATCTTCGCGCGGTCATCTCGAGTATTAGAACTCTGAGAACCGGCCGCGGGAAAGTCGTGGAGCCCGCGACAAGCAACAGGTCAACGTCCAGTTGATCCAATCAAATGACAAAGCAAAGGAAAGAGGAGAAATGAGAAAGTCTCGTTTAGTGCTCGCCCCGGCAGCAATGCTCGCAGCGGCAGCACTAGTTCTAACCGGCTGTGCCACTGAAGACGCATCAACTGGTTCTTCAGATTCAGGCAGCAGCGACAGCAGTGGAGACACTGGTGGCGACACCGGTGGTGATGACACCCTTAAGGTGTACGCACTGCTACCACAGGGTAACGACCAGCCATATGGCACCACCTACCTACCTCCAATGCAGGCTAAGGCTGCTGAGCTTGGTATCGAGCTGACAATCACCAACAGCGAGTACGACGGTGACAAGCAGGCCAGCGAGTGCGAGATCGCAGTTGCTGACAGTGAGACCGACGGAATCATCCTGTGGCCAGCTATTGCAGACAGCATCCGCCCATGCCTCGAGGCGGCTAACGCAGCGGGTATCCCAGTATGGATTACCAACGCTGACGTTAACCCAGAGGACACTGGCCTAACCTACGGATACTCCGGTACCGACAGCTATGGCCAGGGTGCAGCTTCCGCAGAAATGATGTGTGAGTTTGCTGCTGGTGCAGAGATCGGCATCATTCAGATCAATGGTCTGACCGGAAACTCCGTAGCATCACTCCGTGGTGCTGGCTTCCGCGAGACCGTTGCTTCAGAGTGCCCAAACGTAACCATCTTGGCTGAGCAGCCAGGTAACTGGAACAAGGATGAGTCCCAGATTGCAGCATCCGAGATGCTAACTGCTGTTGGCGTTGAGAACGTTCAGGGAATGTACGCCGCTGATGACTCAATGGTCGCCGGTGGTATTGCTGCTCTTGAAGCACGTGGTCTTGCTGTTGAGGACTTCATCATCACCTCAATCGGTAACACCTTCCTGGGTAACCCACTGGTTATCGATGGCAAGCTAGACGGAACCGTATTCCAGTCATCCGGATGGGATGGCGAGAACGCCGTAATTGGTATCTACCGTGCACTGACCGGTGACACCAGCCTTGGACGTGACGACGACGGTTCGGTTCTTTACATGCCTAACCCAAAGGTCACCATTGACAACGCAACTGACCCATCAGTTGCACCTGAGTGGTAAACCGACGCTCATAAACCTTTCCCTGGGCGGGCTAGTCCCGCCCAGGGAAACATTTCTCAGAAAGTAAGGAAGATGTCTAAAGCAGTAAAGAGTGCAGGTCACGCTCACGATCACGGAGCACCGAGGCCGCTGATTCCAGCCCTTGATTTTGCTAACCGCCAGATTCCCGCCCATGGCACCATGGCAGTTGATTTCGAGCAGCGCGTAGATTTTCACAGACTTCGCGAGTACCGACTCGCTCGTGCAA
>Ga0222718_10004456_pt1 | contig 11631 bp, 18 predicted proteins | sample C33_27DmetaG_FD_165045 | JGI IMG/M metagenome (GOLD analysis project Ga0222718, IMG submission 165045) | Estuarine water microbial communities from San Francisco Bay, California, United States - C33_27D | ecosystem: Environmental > Aquatic > Marine > Unclassified | place: USA: California... | reverse complement strand
CAGCCCATCAGATTGAGCCAAGTTGCGCGTTCAATCGGGTCTGCTCCGAGGTAGTCCTCAGATCGCAAAGTGTCAGTGTGTATGTTTATCCAGTTCATTTTTGTGGTTTGCTTTCATTGTTCATTTTTTTAATTGTTGCGCCCCCGGAGGGGCGTGGTTGTTGTTGGTGGTTGGTGATTGGTGTTATATTGTTAAAATTGATTGATGTAGTCCGCCCCTGCTCTACAAGCACCCCTCTTGGTCCTGAACCATTCATTGTATACCACGTCACCTTGGACTTCAATCACGCATTGCCAACTATTAGAACCTTCTCCAAGGAATACATAAGGATTGCTTAGTTGTATCCTTACTTCCCCAACGTTTCTCTCATAGTATCCACTAGATACTCTCTTTAGGTCTAGCGATGTGTATTTTTGGTTTTCTGTTTTCATGGTTGTTGTGGTGGTTAGTTGTTGTCCCTCTCGGTGAACGCATAATTACCTAAATCTTGAAATATGTAAAGATGTTTTTCATCTTTTTTGCAATTATTTTTCAACCTTCTCAAAATACTCATGTATCATCCTGTCAGCAATGCTCTGTTGCATCGAGCCGCCAAGACAAAGCCTGTTCCAGATCCGCAGCACTCCGCGCGTCTCCCAATCAGGTAAAGCCAGCTTAACGCACTCACAAGCCATTCTAGCACATCCGGGCGTGTATATGATTCTCGGCTTGGTTTTGCATGTCGGGCATGAGCAAGCAAGCAGACGGCACGTTGTCAATTCATGCTCCAAATCATCAGCCGTCATTTCATCAACTTGATTTGCGCGATCATGCCGGGCTTGATCACATCAGCCCATTCTTTTGCCAAAGTAAGCTCCGTTACTTGGCTGTCATCTTTCCAAATCTGTAAGTCTGTGATTGCGTCCAGCACAGCCTTAGCGAGGTTGTCGAGGTCGGGCTTTTGCGTGTGTTGCACCGGTGATGTTGATTTTAACACCTTGCAATTTTTGCCAGTGCCGAAGTGCGACTTTGGCCGCGCAAAAAAGAAGTTCAATTTGACGTGAAAATTACCGTCCAGCGTCATGCCTTGATATGGCTGCAACCTTTTTTTGATTTGCCCTTTCCACTCATCGGCGGTTTTTGGGTTATAAACTGAGGCCCGGCCACCGCGTGCAAATGCTCGCGGCCGTGGTTGCGCTTTGGGTGTTCCTGAGATGTGCTTGATGATCATAGTGGTAAGTTAAGCCGCCCCGGTTAAGAGGCGGCTTTTTGGGGTTAGAACGGGATGTCGTCATGCTCCTCATCTTGAGGTGCGCCTTGAGGCATTGGGTGGCCTGCTTGCTGGTGCTGGTTGTCGTCGTCAAGAACCTTGTAGATGGTGGCATTGCCAAGGATCGGGCCTTTAACTTTAGCCTCTCTCTCTTGCTTACTCACATCTTGTGTAATCATGCCATTGTCACCGTATTCGCCAGCTTCATCATTCAAGAAAACCGTTGCGTCAAGATACGTTCCTTTTTTGCCTTGGAACAACCTTGCTTTTTCGATTTTCGTCACGTCGATTTTCAGTCTTACTATTCGTTTCATTCTTTTAGTCTGTTATTAGTTGTTGTATTTCTGTTTTTTGTTCTTGGTAGATGCCGTCAAACTCTTTCAGGCATCTCCGAAGGTTTTCTGTGTATGCGTCACGCTCAACGAGCAATTTAAACTCTTTAAAGCCCGGACAAAAGGAGTAAAACACCCACCATTTGCGGCCAGTCACGGCCATGCAGCCATGCACCTGTGCCTTGTATTTGGTCGGCAATATTCCGTCACGATAATATGCAATATGCGTTGATGGTAACGGGCATTTAATCTCGATTCCTCCATCATCACCAATCAGCCCATCAGGCGAGCATCCTATGTCCTCGCTAATGTCTGAGTTGATTATAAAACCAACTTCATCAACTTTCTGGTCGTTGAGCATCTCAAAATCTGTTCGTGCTATTGGCTCAAGCCTGTTGCCGCGCTCCATTGCGTGGCTGGTGTGGAACGGCTCAAGGTCACCGTGTTTGTAATACTTTTCTGCCAGCATGTTGTCGATGTGCTTTTGCGTTGATGAGCCAAGAAGTGTGCAACCTGAGTTGTCATCATAGATTGTGACAATGCCCTTGTCGGTCAAACCTTTCAGCCCGGAGGCGTTCAGAAATTTGCTCTCAACGTCTCCGGCTTTAAGTTGCTCAAGCACCTCCGCTTGTTTTTTCGCTCGCGCCATTCCTGCCAGATCATCGTCAGACGGGTCTTTGCAGATCGTGGCATATTTAAGCGTCTTGCTTGATAAGATCACATCAAACTGGCTTGCTGTGAGTTTACCCTCACGCATCTCAAGCCATTCATCCGTGCCTTGGTCAAAGTCGTATGTGGTAATCATTTGATTTTTTCTGTGATGAATGAAATTAGCTTGGCCGCTTGCGGTTGTGTAAGGTCTGCCACATTGCTGTGCGCCCCACAGGATGCCCAGCTCACAGCCTTGTCAACCTTGTCATCGTCAAAGCCCGATTTGGTCAGTAGCTTGTCAATGTTTGTGATTTGCGTCTTGGTCGCTGATTTCTGTGGCTTCGCAACTGGCTTTGCAACTGGCTTTGCTTTCGCCGTTGGCCTTGTTGCCGCGTTGCCTTCATCATCCTCGGATGGTAAGCCGACAGCGGATTGCAGACCGTAGCGTCGTGCGTAGGTTATAGCTGAACCCATGCCCTGCGGGTCGTTCTTGGCACATGTCAGCAAGCACGGGTGGCTGATCCATTCGCCACTGCTGTGCATTATTATGGTGTCAACTCCTGCGCGGTTATCCTCTGTAATAGGGAATTGCATGAAGCTCAAACCGTTGTCCGCGAATGGCTCACGGATGCAGTTGATGACTTCCTCAAGGTTGGCGTATGCCGATTTGAAGAACGGGTTTTTTGCCGTCTTTTTTGCGCCGCTCATCTGAGCTTGCGCTTTGTTCAACGCTGTTGCCAGCGAACTGATTTCTTTACTTTTTTTCATTGTTTTTGTGGTGTTGTTTTCTTTCGATGAAGTCTGTGATTTTACTCCAGACATAGATTGATGCAAACAGGCTGGCAGTGTATAGCACTAATGCAAGCCATATATATATAATGTTCATTTGTTCTTGTTTGTGTATTTTACGCCTACGTGGTTGCCTTTGTGGTTTCCGTAGTGGTTGCCTTCGTGGTTTCCAGTGTGGTCACCTTCGTGGTCGCCTTCGTGGTCTCCTTTGTGGTCGCCGTAATGGTAGCCAACGTGGTTTCCAGTGTGGTAGCCGTAGTGGTTGCCTTCGTGGTCGCCGTAGTGGTCGCCGTAATGGTAGCCAACGTGGTTTCCATCGTGGACGCCGATGTGGTCACCGATGTGGTGTCCGTGGTGGTTTCCTTCGTGGTGGCCGTGGTGGTCGCCAATTAGGTCAGCTTTCAACTTTGTTAAGACTAGTTTTCCGTCTTGATCATATCCAAATGATGCAACCTCTGATATTTCTTCTGGTGTTGGTTTTTTCATGCTTCTAGTTGTTTGGTGTTTAGTTTTGGTTTTTAATCTCCCAATTGATTTTAATGATCTCGTTGAGTGCTTTGAGTTGCGCCCTTTGGATCTGCTCTATTGTGTCAATTTTAGCCATCCTGTTGCGGAGTTGTTCCGTGGCCGTCATAATCCTGCGAACGTAAAACGGAAGCAGGAATGTAACGAATAGATAAATGATGCCAAATACCAATGTAAGTGACCCGACGATTATTGTAGTGATTTCCATGTTGTTGTATTGTGTTGGTGGTTATTATCTCCCGGCGATTAATAGGCCGATGATGTTTGTGATTATAAAAAAGGAAATGCAGAATATCACCATCATTCTGGATTTGTCCTCAGTCCTTGCGTCAATCATTTTATTAACGCGGTAACGCCTTCTCAACTCTCTCACTTTACATCCCCTCCCATTGCTGTGGCTGCTTCAGCACACATGCGTGCTTGCACCTCCATCACGCGTATTTCGTCAACCGTGCCATCATCAAGTGTGTATAAAGAGTCAACGGCATCGCGTAGGCTGTCGAAATATTGCCAGCATTCCCATTCGCCTTTGTGATTAAGCCATGCCGTCTTGTAGCAGAACTCGTTCACGATTGCATCCTCACCAAAGTCAGCGGTCATGCTGACTATGCGGTTTCTTATTGTGTGCGAGCTAAGTTCGCATATTTCGTTTGTTATCATAGTTTTAATTGTTGCGCCCCCGGAGGGGCTGGTTGTTGTCCTTAATCTTCAGCTTCGCCACTCTGCTTTGCTGTTTCTGTGTCATAAAATTCAGACGCTTCAGGGAAGTCACCGGCCTCGGTTTTATTCCAAAAGGCTTTGGCAATGGCTTCATCATAATTAGCTAGTCTGAGATACTCCTTGCGCTTTTCTTTTCTAACCTGCAAATCATAAGCACCTTGCTTGATTAATTTGTAGTCGCTCATCACGTCCTTGCAGACTGTGTCCCACTCCTCTGGATCGAAGCCATCTTCTTGATCTTCTATGCGGTCAACCTTTTCAGTATATGCTTCAGCAGAGGAGCTGTTGAGCCTTGTTTTCATGACTGCAATTTTCCCCTCACGTGAGATTATGTTTTTCTTGGTTGCGCCATATCCTGTTGACTCAATAAAGATAAACCTTGGTCCATGAATGAAGTCATCAGCTTCAGCCTCGGTTTCAAAAGATATGCCTGAGCCAGCCATGTTGCCGAATCCATTGCTTGTAGCGATTTCATAAACGTAGTGTTCGTCTTGATCAATCCTAAAGCCAAGAGGTGCGACTGAGGTCACCGCTTCGCTAAATGGGATTGGTGGCTTTACACCTTTGGCAATTGCCGTTATGCGGCAAAGGTCGGCAAGGTCTTTATCAGTAAGGGCGAGCTTTTCTTCTTTCGTTAGTTCGAAGTATGTTTTCATAGTTTTTGTAGTAGTTTTCATTTTGGCTCGGGCTTATTCCCTCGCGCTGAAAATAGAATTACACGTAAACTTGAAAAGTGTAAACAATTTAATCAAACTTTTTTCAAAGCTGATATTTGGCGAGCAATCAACTATGCGTTGCCATTAGTAACCACGCCCCAAATGGTCGTTATAATAAGCCCAATCACCAGCCACATTAGCTTGATTAGATTGCGGCACGTGCGTGAGCTGTTTTCAACTTGCGGTATCATCTTCTCATGCTCAATGCGCATTTCCTTGACCTCTTTCACCGTCTGGAGAATTTGCACCATCAATGACTTTTCAGGGTTGCCAACCGTGCCAAACAATGCGTCATGCACTCGGTCAACCTTTTCGCTTGTATCATCTTTACCCATTATGCAAGCCCGTTTAATTGTTCCAGACGCTCAACCCTTTGCTCAAGCGTCATTTTAGTATCACTTGTTGGCATGTTGGCCTCAACCAATTGCAAGAACCATTCCTTGCTTACTCTAAGACCGGGACATGTTTTGTTTGTCTTTGGGTCATCACGATGAAATTTTACGGTGCTGATTGATGCAGTTAGCTGCATTTTATCAAGGATGATTGCGGTTGCTTTTGCTGTCATTGTCCAGCAAGCAAGCCCGCGCCCGGTCAGCGGATCGTCATGGTTGTCATAATCGCCAAGTGTCTCAATGCCGATTGATGTTGCGTTAAATGATTTTGCGTGGATGCCTCGCCGCCATAGCGATGACATGCCTAAGATATTGTTGTCTGAGGTGAACAGATGCGGCCCGGTATCCCATCCTTTCTCAATCCTGTAATATGATTCAATGTTGCCGATGTGGGTGGTGGTGAGTCCATTCGGCCGCTGTGCAAGATTAGGTGAGGCCGTGTGATGCACGGTGACAGAGTTCGCCCATGAGAGATTCACAGATTGCAGATACTCCGCAAACGTTTCTGCGCTCCATTTTTTGCCGACAAGTTCGAATCCCATAATTCGTTAAATGTTAAAGCTGGCGGTGCTATGAAGGACACCACAAATGCCCACGCGGTCGTTGCCGATACCGCACACCGCCAACAAAATGTTATTTCTGAGCATCAACTAAAGGCAGGAAAATTGCGCCGTCAGGAGTGGCAGTGATGCCGTCCTTGCTAACGCGGATGTTCCAAGCTGTGCCGCATGATGCGACCAGTGCTGATGCTAGTGCTATGATAATATATTTTTTCATGCTTTGAATGAATTGTTACGTTTGCCATCGTCGAGTATGTCACCAGCCACAACGATGATTTCCTTTAGGCCGAGCAGTGCCACAAGAGCAATGCCAGCGAAAGATTGCCAGCTTGATGGTAGAGCGTCAAGATTAATTGCAGTTGTCACCGTTGATACGATGGCAACAGTGCCAACCAAAGCGCGTAATATGTTTCTTTTGTTCATTGTTTTTGTTGTTTAGATTTCTGATTCGTCTGCTTCCGGGAGATCACTTGGATACACAAGGCTTGCCGTTACTCCGGCAAGTTCACTGATGGTCAAATCGTTGCCCGTGTGTGCGTTTGTGCCTACGAATAGCCTGCCATCTCTGGTCATGATTTCATGGTTGTCAAGCGTCCAGTCGTTCCATGTTGTTTGAGTTTCAACGCCGTCATCATCTGTGGATGTTGCGCCCGGCAATGATGCGTCGACGTAATCGTCAGCGTTGCTAATCTCAATGAATAGCGGCAAGCTCACACTCTCACCGTCTTGGTCGAGCAATGCGTCAATGCCCTGCGCCATCTGTAGGCTAATGAATGCCGCGTCTGGTCGATAGGTGCGGAAGTCGCCTTCAATCTTAGCCTTTACGAAAAACTCAGCTTCAAGGGTGAGCTTTTGTATTGCCTCACTGTATAAAGCCGCCGAGCTTATGAGTCTGTGCCGATGAAGTTTTATTATTGCGTTCATTGTGTGTATTTCTGGGCTAGTGTTTCGTCACCTCCTGTCAAGTCATCTGCAAAGGTAATCAGTCGGTCATTTTCAGTCGATGATTTGAGCCGCATGTATGCCGCGTCATTGGATGCAAAGTCTGCGCCAAACTCAATTGACTCAAGGGCTGAATTGTTGTTGGTCGCTGGTGATGGGTTGTCGCCCTCTGCGATGTTATATGCGTCAAGCTCAGTCTCTGCGCCGTTGTAGCCGTCTGTAATGGCTGGGTTTTCGCTGGTCAGCGTGTATCCTGCTGGCACGGTTGGCGATGATATAGCCGCGCCGCTGATGTATGGCACGCGAAGCTTGTTTCCTCCGTTCTCGTATAGGCTAAATCCGTTATTATTATTCAGTGCGTTAGCCTCCCCGTCTATCCTGCCAGCCCAAAAGCCCGCGCCCTCCGTGCCTGTGGATGCGTTGTTGATCGTGCCGTGGTTGCCGTTACCGCTGATGTCGTAAACGGTGTCTCCTGCGCCCTCTGCGAGAGTGTATTCTCCAACAGTTGATCCGCTTTGAGTTGTTTTAACGTGAGAAATTTGAGCATTAGCGAAGCTGACTTCATTATTTCTACCCAAAGCCCCGATTGTGGTACGGTCAACGGTGGTCGCTAACGGCGTGACGGTAAAGGTGTCAGTGTTTACTCCGTCTTTCCAGACTGTTACTTCGTCCACCCCGTCAAAAGCAACCTTTACAGTGTGCCTGTTGCCGCTAGAGACGGCGAAAAGAGCTTCGTCTATTATTACGGTATTGTTGTTCGATCTCCAGTAAAGGCCGAGTCGGGAGTGTGTCCCTAATATCCCGAGGTTGATTTGAGGTGTCCCCGTTGCGCTGTTACCCTCACCATAGATAGTGCGATATGTCGGAGTTGCAAGATATTTAAAATCAACCTCGATGCTCCATGCTTGGTTGAGAGATAGCACCTGTGCGGGTAGCTCAACATAATCATCCACCCCGTCAAAGATCGCCGCATAGCTGTTGCGATACTCTGGTCTGCGCGGGTAGACGCTTCCGCTGTATTGGAGCGGGTTGCCGTCGATGTCTTTTGTCGGGTCGCTTTCGTCGCGTGGTTTCAATACGCCGCTATCATCCGTATATCCCTCCAAATTGAGCTTATCAGCCTCTGGTGGCAACGTGTTATCAACGACAAAAGCCGCGCCGTTTTGCAGTGTGCCGTCATTGCCGTTACCGCTGGAGTCGTAAGCTGTCGTGCCGCTGGCGTGGTTTAGGTTGTATTGTGTGCCGTCTGATAAGATCAAGTTGCCACATGTTCCCGCTGTGAAGTCTACCCTTCCCGCGCTGATTGATGGCGTAGATGTCCCGACGCTACTTGTAACCGTCTCCGAGCCTGTCAAGTGAGCCGCTGAGATATAATCATTAACCCCGTCAAACTCGCAAACTTGCCCTTGCTGGACTGGTCGCGTTGATGCTGGCGCGTTGCTTGAGACAACAGGCTGCTCTAGCCCGAACAGATCGAACGCTTTTGCCTGCTCCTCCGCGTCCGTGAACGTCTGGCAAACCAAGTCCTCACCAAGGTAAATCTTCTTTTTGCTGTCTGACATTAGTCTGTAATGATGTAGAGTGTTGATGCCGCCGGTGTGATTGCATCGTATTCTGCTTGCGTGAGTGATATGAGGTTGGTCACTTGATCTGCGCCCGTCACGCCCGTGGTGTCGCTTATGACGCTCTTATCGAGTCTAGTCTTGTCACCGTCAACGAAAGCACCCTCTGCGAGAATGTCTTGCTTGTCGTCAAGCGCGGTTTGCGTGGCTGTTGAAACTGGCTTGTCTGCATCACTGGTATTATTTGCCGAGCCAAGTCCCACCTGCGCGGCCGTGACTGAATGCGGGTTGCTTGTGTTGCCCGTGTGAGACGTTAAGTCTGCATCGTCCGCTTTGAGGTTGAGCGCGGTTTGCGTGGCTGTTGATACAGGCTTATCAACATCGCTTGTGTTGTCTGCTGATCCGAGTCCCACCTGCGCCGCTGTGACGCTGTGAGGGTTGCTTGTGTTGCCAGTGTGAGACGTTAAATCGGCATCATCTGCTTTATTATCAAGCGCGGTTTGTGTTGCAGTCGAAATTGGCTTGTCTGCATCGCTGGTGTTGTCCGCGTTGCCTAGCCCGATTTGCGTGGCTGTAACGCTGTGCGGGTTGCTTGTGTCGCTTGTGTGTGAAGTTAATGATGCTGCTGATGCTTTTGCGTCAAGCGCGGTTTGTGTGGCTGTTGAGATTGGTTTGCTAGCATCGCTTGTATTATCAACATTGTTGATTGATAGTGCCGTTCTCCACGCGCTCGCGCTAAAGTAAGCATTGCTTCCGGGGTTGGTTGCGAAGTCATCAAGGATGGATTGTATCACGCGGCCGCTGTATGCACTGGCGGGCATGGTTGATTCCTCGACTGTAATGACTTCTTTTGCGACTGTTTCGCCGTCAAGTTTCACCTCAATAAAAAATGGCTCACCTTGATCAACTACCAATGATTGCAACAGCCTTGTGCTGTCGAGTGCAACCGTTGCGCTGTGGCCGTTGGTTATTTCTGACCATGATTGCTGGAATATAGCTGGCTGGCGAACTATCTCAATAACCTGTTGCGCGTATTCCGCTGAACTGCCAGAGATTGCAACCGATGCTGTCGGTGATGATTCGGGAAATAATGATACGCTTGCACCGCTCAGTGCGGTCATTGCTCCAAGCTCGCGCCATGTGATCGTGTATTGTCCATCATTGCGCTTGTCAACGTCAACTAAACTTGCTGTGCCTGTATTCGGCCCGGTGTCGCTGTTGAGAGCGTTTAGAGCGTCTTGCACGTCTTTGGCACTAGCTCCGTATTCAATTTGCGCTGTTGTGTCTGTGCCGTCTGTAAGCGTGAACGTGCCGCTTTTTGGCTCTGATATGGTTGAGATTGCAAGTTGCACATCTGTGCTTGCACCTCCGCTTCTGCTGTCATACGTGCCGTCATTCTTGCAGAAATAAAGATTGATTTCGTATGAACTGCCAGCGACATATGATTGTTTCAGTGCCTCTCTCTGTGGCTGGTTTATGCCAGCAACAATTGAGCGGTCAATCGGTCTTTCAGTGTTGATGAAAATGTTCGGCATGGCTCTTTTTTTATATAGTAAAGATAATTAAATGTCAATGCTAGGCTTGTTGCGCAAGTTTAGGTAATAGATAAAATTTCCATTGTCGCCGTCACATCATAAGTTCCAGAGCTAAAACCACTAGGCACACAATACGCCGTGATTATACTACCGCAAGGGCTTCCGGTGATTGGCACATCAACGGTATCTTCGGGGAAAAATTCGCTTAAAACTACGGTTGTGTGGTAGCCACCGTTTATGTAAATATCAATACCCACATCGTATGTGTCATTGCTCCCTGCTTCTGTTGAGTCAAAATATATTTCCACAGACGACCCACACGAAACGCCAAAAGAAATTTCGCCCTCATCGCTTGTGCTGCCACCAGTAAAAATCTCCCACTCCCCGCAATCTGTGGTTATCGTTGCGCTGTTGCCAGCCGTTACAATATAATCATCAGTAAGCACACCTTTAGTTGACCTCCCGCCTTGGCACTTGCAACAATAGAGCGTGCCGTCAATTGATATTGGTGAAATTAGATGTGCCATTACATTTTGATAATGTCCCAAGTTGTCGGGCTTCCGCTTTCGCACACGTTGATTTCCTCAATGTCTTTAGTCACCCATGCAGGTGCAGTTCCGTTATGAGTCAGCAAGTTGATTGCATCATCACCCGGCGCGGATGGTGCGCTTAATGAAACCCACTCATCGCCGTCATGATAGAGAATGTCACCCGCTGACCCGTCTGGCATTCCTGAGCCTCCTTGCGGAACGGTGAGAACAACGTTTGTGTCAGAATATAAAACGCCAAGACTTTCACCGCTGACAAGCTCCAGCCTTAGCAACGGGTTGAGCGCGTCGATGATTTCGTTTTGCTTTTTGGTGCGTGCTATGCACCCGCATTTGCCGTGCTTGATCATAATGCTCTAATCGTTTTGATGTTCTGCTTTAAAATATTGCCGCGCCATTTCTCAAGAGTTGATTCGATAACAATCTGCGCCTTGTCATCTATCATGTCAAGGTAGTCTGATTTACTCGGCATCGTAGGATGCGCACCATCTTTTAGTGTGTCTGTTGATACGCCAGCAAGGATATTGTAAACTTTAAAAACTGGCGGCACTGAAATATCTGCAATGGTTGTCACTCCAGATGTAACGCCGGGCAAAATGTAAGTGGTTTCCTTCATCGTTGTTGATACATGTGATGCCGCTGGTCTGTTGTCATATGTTGCGTCAACCATCTCGGCATTGTTGAGCGTCATTGTTTTCTGTGACCCAAACACCCTGCCGAGGTCAACAGAGAGTTGCGTTGCCGATATATCAGCAACCACTCGGAAGCGGCCTTGTGCATAATGCACAAAGCTTGAACCCGTCAACGTGTAATCCATGTTCAATTGTATTATGCCGCCCGCTGACATGTCATGATCAACGGCAGTTGTCAGTGTTACAATGTTTGACGGTGATGTGTATGATGCCGCCGTAATCGTGATGAGTTGTTTTTGACTGTATGAAGCTGACCAGCCGGGGAAGTTATACGCTTGAGTTCCAACCAGTTCTCTTGACGGTTGCGGAATGTTGGCAAATGTGCGCGTAAATTCTATCATGCCGCCGTCAATTGGAGCATGGCCAGTATCACCAACAAAGTATGCAGATGAGTCAGCCGCGAATGGCAACGCAATCA